>Ga0164313_10004186_pt1 | contig 12897 bp, 12 predicted proteins | sample GuaBasSedimGuay4_FD_113735 | JGI IMG/M metagenome (GOLD analysis project Ga0164313, IMG submission 113735) | Subseafloor sediment microbial communities from Guaymas Basin, Gulf of California, Mexico - Guay4, Core 4569-4, 0-3 cm | ecosystem: Environmental > Aquatic > Marine > Hydrothermal vents... | reverse complement strand
GTCACGGAATCAGCTTCTCTTCCTTGAGCTTCTTCGCGACGGCCGCGGTCATTGATGCGCGGGCGTCGGGGATCGACTCCGGGTCGATCGTCTCTGATTGGCCGGACCAGACCAGACCGCCGTTCGCGATTGAATAGAGATTGGTTTCCAATCGGAACGTCGTGCTGGTTTCGAAATAGCCCGGCTCGTGCACCTTGGCGTATGTGGTGCCGTAGAAACCGTAGTAGCCGCCATACCGGTATCCGCCGCCGCCCGCGTAGTACGTCGTTCTCGGGTTGTTGTACGCCTTCGGGGCCACGTACTCTTGATCCTTGTCGACGCTCAGCATGCGAGTGATGAGCACGCCATCGAAGTTGCCGCCTTCGATCGCGGCCTGGATCTCTTCCTCGCTCAGCTGCTCGCTCTGCGGCAAGACGCCCCAACTCGTCTGGGCCGCACCGCCTTGGTTTACGATCGCTTTGGCGAAGGCGTCTTCGAAGGCTTGCCGGCTCTCCTGGTTCTGGGCGACCCCGATGACAAACAGTTTCTTGAAGACCGTCTGTTCGTAGCCTGGGTTGCGATAGCTCTGGGAGATGTTGGTTGTCGTCTTGCTGCAAGCAGCGAGGGCGGAAACCACAATGAGGAAAGTGAACAGTCTGCTCAGTTGGGTGTTGGTCACGCGGGGAGGGTACGGCAGCGCCAGCTCCAGTGCCAGCGCCATTGTCTGCGTCAGTCGTCGCCGTTGGTGCCCAGGTGTCCCAATCGATCCTGCTTGGTCTTCAGGTAGTCCCGGTTGTGGTCGTGCACCTCGACCTCGTGTGGCTCGCGACGCGTCACCTTGATGCCGTCGCTTTCGAGGCCTTGAACCTTGCGCGGGTTATTCGTCATCAAGGCTACGGAGCCGACGCCCAGGTCGCGGAGCATGTCGGCTGCGACCTGGTAGCCGCGCTGATCGTCTTCGAAGCCGAGTGCGAGATTCGCGTCGACCGTGTCGAGCCCTTCGTCCTGTTTGGCGTACGCTCGGATCTTGTTGCCAAGTCCAATGCCGCGCCCTTCTTGGCGAAGGTAGATCACTGCGCCGGTGCCCTCGTTCTGGATGCGCTCGAGTGCCAGGTCGAGCTGGTCGCGGCAATCGCAACGCAGAGAGTGAAGCGCCTCCCCTGTCAGGCATTCGCTGTGCACCCGGATCAGCAGATCCTCGGCACCTTCGATGTCGCCGGCGATGACCGCGAGGTGCTCCTTGCCCCCCTCGATCTCGCGATACACGACCACGCGAAACGGCCCAAAACGCGAGGGCAACTCAGCTGCGGCGTACCGCTCCACGGTTGGCTTGTGTTCACTTGAATCGCTCATGTGACCTGCCTCGGTACCACACGCCGGGGGCTCCTTCCATCCGCCCCCGCATTCATGAACAGCCCAACTGCAATGCTGCGGGGGTGGAGCCTCGTGAACCCCGCGCGCAGCCGCTTTTAGGAGGGAGCATGGGCCTCAGAGAGCTGTGCCAGCAGTGATGCGACCGACTCGGTGACGAGGGCAACGCGTCCTTTGACGTCGCTCGTCTCGAGGATCTGCTGACGTTCCTCGGGACTGACGACGAGCTGGTCAGCAACGACGTCCGCCGCGCGCCCTGGGCGGAGCTCGGTCGACACCTGCAGGGCGAAATCCGGCTGCCTTTCCCGAACCTTGGCTGCAACGCGGGTCGCGCAGGCCATCAGGGCAAGGATGTCGGAAGATGACGCGGTGCCGAAGTCGTCGATGCGCTCCGCACGGGCGCAGCGGTAGGCGTGCCCTGCGTCCGGGAGCTCGTGGAGGCGGACTCGATCGAGGCCGTGCAGGATGACGTCATGGGTCCCGTCGGCCTGGCGTTGGTGCGCGACGATCCGACCGGCGCCGGCAATCTCGCGAATCGCCGGGTTCCCCTCATAGTTGTCTTCCCAGCCCGGCGCCAGCAAGGCCACCGCCATCGCAGTGCAGCCACTGGCGAGGCAGTCCTCGATCATCTCCGTGTACCGTGGCTCGAACAGATGAAGTGGAAGCGCCGTCCCCGGGAAGAAGACGACTCGAGGCAGAGGAAACACAGGAAGCCTGGCCAGCTCCTCAGCCGAAAGCGGAGTGCTCGGTTGCCAATCCATCCGAGCCTCTACTCGGATTCGTGCCAGAGCACCTGGAGCGCTCGTGGCAACTGCGGGCTGCCGAGCACGTCGCATTTCTCGCAGGCAAGAGGGAAGTTGCCCTCATCGCAAGACTGGCATTCTGTCAGGACGGACACCATTGCAGTCAGCTCCTCTCGCAGCTTTCGGAGCTTTGCAATCTTGTGTTGCATGGCGTCGATCTGCTCGGTCAACACGTTAGACATCCGTTCGCTGGCTTCTTCGGGACAGTCACAGTCGGACTTGAGGCAAAACAGATCTTTGATGTTCTGCAGCGAAAGGCCGGCCTCACGGAGGTCTAGGGCCAGTTGCAGTTTCATCAACTCACGTCCCGAAAAGAGGCGGTGGCCGCACGCGCTCCGGCGCTCCGGCTCGATCAGCCCTTCCTGCTCGTAGAAGCGCACGGTGCGCAGCGTGCTGTCGCTGAGCCGTGCCATATCGCCCGTGGTGAGCAGGCCGCTGCACCCCGGTTGCTCGATCGCTGATGTTAGTGAATCCGTCACGTCGCAGGCTCGAAAACATGTGTGTTTCCAGGAGCTTGGGCAAATATGGAGGTCGACTGTCCTATGTCAAGGCTGGGGGGCCATGCCTGCGGGATTATTCAGCAAACCCAGATACGCTTGCTCGATTGCCTCGAAGCGCATGGTGAAGGTGTAGTAGTCGCGATCACGCACATCGCCGAACACTTCGAGCGCTTTTTCGACCCGAAATCGATCCTCTGGTGCGGTTTGCAGATGGGCGCCCCAGTCAGGGACCTCCTGGCCGAGGAGCACTTCGAGGGCGACGCCGATCGGATTGAAGGTCAACGAGCAACGCTCGAAACGCAAACGCCACCCGGTGTAGTCGTCCGGGTCCGTCACCCACTGCCCGTCTTCGAGGTGGCGAATCAAGAGCTCCCCAAAATAGGCGCCGCTCATCGGGGCCATGAGCGAAACGAGCTCATCGCGGGGGGAGTCGATGAGCTCAGCATAGTGGTCGAGGATCGGGAGGGTGTCCTGGGTCAGGTCGAGCTCCATCCCGCAGGCGTTCTTGACCGAGGTCACGCACGCCACTGTGAGGTCCACCACGGCGGTATTGGTTTGCATTGCGCGCCTACAATAGCGTGCTTCGCCAAACTGGCCATCCGTTGATGAATGCGTTAGTCCGGAGGCGTTGACTGGCCAGTCCTACACGGGGCCTTCGGGTCGCACGCGCAAGGAGCGGGTTCGCGTGTTTCGCACGGATTGCGAGCCGCTCGAGGTCGAGGTCTTCAGGGTCGTCAACGTGGCGGAGTTCCCCGACCTCCGCGCGCCCGCGCTCGGTGGCACTTTGCACCAGCTCGACGACGGGGAGATCGTCGATGTGCCGTTCATCTACCACGACCCCGAGGCGCAGCACTTCGTGCTGGTGATTCCGCACGCCGCGCGCGGCCGCGAGCTATCCGAACGCGCGAAGCTGCTCGACTCGCTCATGAAGGAGCACGAGGAGGAAGTGCCCGAGTACGTTCGGCACTTTGCCATCGTCTACGGGCGCCGCGGGCTTGCCAGTCACATCGACGATTCCGAAGCGATGGAGGTCGACATCACCGAGCTCGAGCCGCTGGACGGCTCTCCGGTCGTCGCCAGCTACTACCCTCGCCTCGCAGGTCTGTTGCCACCCGCTGGGTTCTGGGAGCGCGCCGCGACGGAGTTGGCCCCGCTGATCGACGACGAGGAGCTTTGGATTTTCGTTCAAGTCGCGGAGGATGCCCTCGACGCGTTTGCCGAGGCAAGCAGCGACCTTCTGATTCAGCTCAAGACGGTTGACCAGCTACCGATCTGCATCCTCGCCCTGACCGACGACAGAGCCCATGCCGTGCGGCGCGCGTATCTCAATCCGGTGCGTTCCGCCGACGGCCGAATCCTGGAGCTCCTCCGCCGCGACTTCCACGCGACGGTGGTCGTCTACGGCGACCAACGCGGGCTTCTACGCTCGTTCCGCGTGGAGGCGCCGCGCGCCGCCAATGCCAAGATGGTCATCGGGCGTGCCGAGGTTGCTCCCCAGGCTTTGCCCGAGCGCTGGCAAGAGGCGGTCGACGCGTGCCGCTTGGCCCCGGCTCCGATCGGCCGGGCCGAGCACCCATTCGTGCTCGAGGACGACGCGCTCACGGCCGCGACGGCCCTGCGACGGTTGAAGCGCCTGGAAGCATGGAGCAGCCCTGAGCGGATCGAAGAGGCGCTGACGGTCGTGAGTGTACCGAGGACCGTGTTCGAGCTTTCGAGGCGCCGAGTCGTTGCCGACGCCGTACGGTTTGGCCTGGCGATGTCGAATCCGCTCGTGCTCCAGGCCGTGCGCTTTGGTTTGGCGGCTGACGCCAGAGGGCTGGTGGCTACGCTCAGGCAGCACTTCGACCAAATCGTGTCTAGCGCGTCTGCACAAGGACTTGACGACGGCCAGATTCAGGCGAATGACGAGGCGTTGAAACGCCTCTCCGCCCTGCACGCTACTTCGACCGGTCGCGAGCGATCGTGTACGATGGAGCATTCGGGGTAACCGGCGAACCAATCATGCGGCTCGGCATATTTAGCGACGTACATGCAAATCTAGAAGCGATGTCCTCCGTCATGGAAGCCTATGGCAGCGAGGACATCGACGTGTACTACTGCCTAGGCGATGTCGTCGGGTACGGTGGCAGCCCAAACGCGTGCTCCGACATCGTGCGGGACGTTGCCGAGATCACCATTCTTGGAAATCACGACGCGGCGGTCGCCGGCCGGATGGACTACAGCTATTACTACGAGGCCGCCCGCGAGGCGCTCGACCTGCACTCGCGCGAGCTGACTGCCGAGAACATGGCTTGGCTGAAGCAGCTCCCATACAAGCACCGCCTCGAGGCGATCGGCGTCGACCTCTGCCACGGATCACCGGTTCGCCTCGAGGAGTTCGAGTACATTTTCGCCCCCGATCAGGCAGCCGAGTGTCTTCCGATGTGGAATGACCTCGGCCACATTACATTCATCGGGCACTCCCACCTATGCAAAGTGTTTGCGCTTCGGCCTGGCGAGGTCGAGGAGCTTCCGCCCGAAGACTTCAAGCTGCAGGATGGCACCAAGTACATCGTCAGCGTCGGCTCGGTCGGTCAGCCGCGCGACTATGACAACCGCGCAAGCTACACTGTCTACGACAGCGACTCACGCTCGTTTCACTTCAAGCGCATCGAGTACGACATCGAGGGCGCCGCATCGCAGATCTTCGACGCCAAGCTCGAGCGCAACTTCGGGCAGCGCCTGTTCATCGGCGTCTAGTGTCTGGCTGGCGTTAGGCCCGAAAGAGGCCGTGCCAGATCGGGTAGCCGTCCGCCGGCGCGTCCAGCGGCGGTGTCTGCATCGATCCAATGGCGCATGCATATGCGTGGAGCGCGGCGCTGGAACCGAGCCGCGTCTCGATCTCCGAGATCGATGCGGAGTTTGCGCCAACGCACTTCAGGTTCGTGCCGATCGGTAGCATCGCCTCGATGGCCTCGTCGATGTCACGCACCGCGGCAACCGTCACGTTTCGATAGGCAGGGCTCCACCGGATCGGTACGGCTTCCCGAATCGCCACTGCGTACGTATCGCCTCGAAGCAAGGCTCCTTCAACCTCGGCCATCCCTCGCCACTGTGCCTGGGCGGCGCCAACCGCCATCGGCAGGGGGCCACGTGGGAGCGAGCGGCTCCGTGGGCCGAGACCTTCTGTGGCAAGACGTGCGGCGAAGTCTGCGGCGGAACACTGAGGCGTTTCTTGGACGTACACGATCTGGGGCGACAGGCATCCGCGTTGGTCGTATGCGCAGATGTCGAGCGACACGCCGTCGATCGTATTTCCGATGTTCGCATCGTCGAGGGCGCTGGCTCCGCAATACGCAACACTCACGCCGTGCCCGTGTGCAATCAGCCGTGTGTCCGGAGCGCGAGACGAGATCGCGGCAAGGGTCTCGTCGCTCCCGTAAACCGAGACTGCCTCAGCCGACTCGATGAGTGCGGCCTCGCATTCGATGTCGCCTCCCGGGAATGCGACCAAGCTCATTGCTGCGCCCAACCCGGAGTCGGCCAAGCGAAGTGCATCGCGGAGCATCGACGGGAACATCGTCTCTCTCGAAGACGTTTTGACCAACACTGGGATTCCGAACAAGAGCGGGACGACGATGCCCCGCACCGACGCGGTGAATACGTTGCCCGCCAGGACCATCGACAGCATCGAGATCGGTTCTGAGGCCCGACCGATCTCCATCGACGTGTCGCGCGCCAAGGCGAGCATTGCGTCCTCGGTAATGGTGCCGAGGGTCGTGCGGGTCGCCCACTCGATCATGGGGACGCTCAACCCGGTCGCCTCCGCTAGGGCGTCGCGCCTGTCGTGCGCCTTGTGTGCAACAGCGGACGCCGCTTCCGCGAGCCAGCGGGCACGCTCCTCGATGGTTGACGAGGTCAGCAAAGCGTCCGCTTCGAGCACTTGGGCGGCACGAGCGCGAACTACCGATGCATCATCGGTCACTGTTCCCCTAAGGCTTGGTCTGCGGCAAGCGAACATCCCCGAGGGATCGCGCCCGGCGCCCGGCCGAGCACGACGATGCCGTCATGGAGGCGTCGCGCGAGGTCGGCGGTTTGGATGCAGCAAACCGAATCCAGGTTGGCCGTGTCATCGATGCGAAGAATGCCCACCGTGTCGCCGTCGACGGGCTCGAGCGTGTCGGGGTCGACCGGTGTCGCCCGAACCCATGGGGGCACCCACAGTCGCCTCGGCCCCACGGATCCGTCGAGTTCCTCTCGTAAAGTCGTGCTGTACATCTGCGAGCTGAGCTCGGTCGCTCCGAACTCATCGATGATTCGCGGCGCCGCGATTCCGTAGCGCGCGCCGATGGCAGTGAGGAGGACCTCCGAGTCGACCTCGCGCGAACGGCCTTTATAGCCCCCGGTTTGCATGATGCGGCTTCCGGGCGGGAGCTCGAATCGCCGGTCGCCGAGGCCGTCTTCAGCGTGCACGAACGCGAATGACGTTCCGAGCACCGCGACGGGCTCACCTGAGGCCTCCGCGCTACGAAGCTGCTCCGTGAGCCGCTCGAGATCGAGTGCGCCGCGCTGCCAGACCCATGTGCATTGCGTGGCGAACCATTCGGCGAAACGCGCGAGCATGTACTCCAATGACGAGTCCCGGGCTTCGTCTTCGTGCGGCGCTAGTATGACGAGGCGCATCCTATCGAGGTCCGGAAATAGCATGTGGCGTGCGGCAACGCGCGCAGCGAAATCGTAGAGACCAAGGTCGCAATAGAGGTGAACGCTTCGCTCGGAGCACGTCGTGCCAGAGCTTCGGAACGTGCGCAGATCTCGTTCCTCGGGGTGCGCCGCAATTCGTCGAAACCGGAAGACGTCGGTGGGTAGGGCGGGGGGCCATACGCCGCGTCGTTGCAGCCGGCCGTATTCGGGAATTCGCCGGGCCTGCCACGTCGCGAGGTCTTCGATCAGCTCGTCCCGCGCCGCGGCATCGAAGGGTCGACCGGCCTCGAAGCTAGTGATCAGCGCCTCCACTCGGGCTTTGAGCTCTGCCCGTGTAGTCACAGCTCCTCCAGAACGTCTCGTAGCGACGCGACGAAGCCCTCGAGTTGGGCTTCGCTCACCGTCACCGGTGGCGCCAACTGAAGCACGTCCGCGCTCGTGCCAGCCGGGAGTGCCAGATACCCGTGTTCGAGGAGCGCACGGGTGACGGTCAGGGCCTGCATGGGAGCCTCCAGCTGCAGGCCAAGCATCATTCCCGCCTGTCGCACTTCCAACACCTTTGGGAGTCCTCCTGCGCGCAGTGCGGCGGCAAGTGCATCACCCCGGGTGGCCGCTTTGTGGGCGAGGCCCTCGCGTTCGATCAGATCGATAGTCGCAAGCGCTGCTGCGGAGCCGAGCGGGTCTCCGTAGAAGGTTCCCGTGTGAATCGCTTCGCGGTCTGGTGCGCCCCAGGCGCGCATCACGTCTTCTCTCGCGATGCATGCACTGACGGGCAAGCCACCACCCAATGCCTTGCCCACGCAGATCACATCTGGGACGACGCCGTCTTCGACCGACCGCCACCAAGCACCGCAGCGGCCGACGCCGGTAAAGATTTCATCCACGATCAGGAGTGCGCCGTTCTTCTCACATGTTCGTTTGAGCGCCTCGAGAAAGCCCGTTGGCGGCAATCGAACGCCCGCGCGCCCCTGGATTGGTTCGACGATCACCGCACCGATGTTGCTCCAGTCTTGGGGCAGCGTGGCGATGGCCGCATCGACGCTGACCCGTTGCTCCGGCCATGTCGCGAAGTGAACGTCGGACTGCAGCTGCGCCCGAAACGGCTCACGAAAGCGCTCTGCGTATCCGGACACCGCCAGCGGTCCATAGGTGAGCCCGTGGTAGCTGCCTTCGAATGCGACGACTCCCGTCTTTCCTGTCGCCATCACGGCGGTCTTGAGCGCCGCCGTCACTGCGTCGGCCCCGCTGAGCGAAAGCATTGCCCGCGCGTCCGGCCACGGGGCTAGCCCGCACAACCGTTCGAGGAGCTCGACCTTCACGTCCGAGGGTTGCAAGTCCCCCAGCGCGTGTAGCAACCGATCGGCTTGGCGTTTCACAGCCGCCACGACGTCTGGATGACGATGCCCGACGAACGCCACTCCGAACCCCGAGGTGAGGTCCACGTATCGGTTGCCATCCGCGTCGATGACGTTCGCACCCTGTGCTTCGACCCACACGATCGGGTCGTGATTGGCGCCGGTCTGCTCTTCACGCCGCTTGCGCCGGGTCGTGAGCGCAGGACATTCGCTCGCCGCCAACCTTTCAACCCACGCTTGGCCCGCGGCCGCTGGGATAGGGCTCCTGACAGCCGGGAGTGCGTCACCGAGGTTCACTCGGGGATTTTAGCACGACGACTGAGCGCGACGTTCCCGGACGCCTTTGGTGGTGGTTTGTCCGGCCCCACCACCCCCACACTATCGCCTAACCGCCGAACGGTTTGGGCTTCCAGGGGTAGAAAACCACCGCGCGCTCGCGCGCTTTGCGAAGCATGTCGTGGCCGTCGAGCAACAAGACGTCGATTTCCACGTCGTGCTTTCGGCCCGCGTCGCAGATGCCCTTGATGATGGCGGTCACGTTGTCCCGGTAGTTGTCGGTGATTCGTAGGCCGACTGCCGGGGTCGGGTCTCCGGCTGGGCGCGCGACCTCGCAGTACGAGGCCCACTCGACCTCGAAGTAGCTCCTCAGGACGTCGCCGAGCGTCTTGAGCAAGGCCTCGTCCGGCGCATAGCGCACATCGACCAGCTTGATCCCGTCGCCAATCGACGGCGCGGCGACCCGCGGTGGGTGGCGCGTCGCGGGGCTTTCGGTCGGTTCGGCTGGCTTCTCGGTCTCCTTGCGCGGCGGAGTGGGCTCCCCCGGGCCGGTTCCCACGGGACCGATCGCGGGTAGCTTCAGCTTTCCCGGTTCCAAAGAGGGAAGCGCTTGAGCACTCGGTGCGGTCGGCGCGTCGGAGTTGAGCTTGGGCGCAGTAGAGGAGACTGGGTGGTTCGACTCGGGATTACGGATGTCGTCCAGCGTGTTCACACTCGACGGCGACATCGACTTTGGCCGCGTCTGTGATGATGGGATGATGCTGGCTGCGCCGTAGGTTCCGCCATCGCCAAGCTTCGCGGCGCTAGCGTGAACTTCTTCGATCTTCGCCCCGGGCGGCTCGCTCTTCGGTCTGTGGGCGGGCCGCGAGCTCTTGCGGCGCCTGGGCGGCGGCTCGCTTCGCTTTTGCGCCGTGTGCGGCTTAGTCGGTGGCTCACTGTCGCGCGGCATCTCATGCGGCTTTGTGGGCAAGTCGCTCAACCGATCCAGCTTTTCCGCACGGCTCGGCGCCATGCTGTACATGGTCGAGATCCCTTCGAGGGGTACTGGGAACGAGCTTGGCGGTGACGGCTTCTTCGGTGGAGGTGGAGGCCGCGACGTGCGGAACGGGCCGGTGCTGTCCATCTCGCGCAGGATCGACTTGAACTCGTCGCGTTCGTACTCGAGCGAGTGGTCCGAGCCGATGTCGATCACGACGAACGCGTACTCGCGTGTCCACGCGTGCCGCAGAATGTCGCCTCCGATCGCTCGGTGAGTCGCGATTGCCCCTTCCGCTTCGAGCCAGCCGAATCGCGCCGCTGCGCTCTCGAGCTTCTCTTCGGAGCTGAACACCGCGAGCGCCTCTTCGCCATCGCCGTTGATCAGCGTGCGGAAGCCCTCCGCGCGTGGCTCCCACGTAGCCAACCACACCGGTCGTAGCGAAAGCGCTGCGAGCGCTTCGGACTTGGGCCCGGGGCCTTTCCCTCCTTCGCTGAGCAGAACGAGGAACGCGTCGACTCCGCGATCATCCACTGGGCTTGCCATCCCGATTACACCATCCACCTACCATTGTAATCCTGAAGGTGTATCGGAACGCAAGTTTTCTCTGATGCTTGACAGCCCTCTTTCGACGGCTAGGCTCCGCGCCTGTTTTCCGGGCCCAGATAGCTCAGTTGGTAGAGCAGAGGACTGAAAATCTTCGTGTCCCTGGTTCGATTCCAGGTCTGGGCACCTAGCGCCTGAAGCCCCTTAGCCGCCGGCGCATGACCATCAGCCCCGCGAGGGCGAGCCCCAGCCACCAGGGGAGGTCTGTTTGATTGGGCGTGATCGCGCAGCCCCCCGACGTGGTGAGCCCCATGTCTTCCAAGGTAGGTACTTGGGCGTTGTGCAGGGTGAGGGCGGCGTCGATGGCATCGCTGTTGTCAGTCACCACGGTTCCGGGACCACGGGTCGAAAGCTGGGCGATGATGGCGTTCGCCGGGGGCGCATCATCAGCGCCTGGCGTGAACGGCCAAGGCTCGCCTGGCGCAAGTCGAACCACCCTGCCGTCTTCGAGCTCGATCCGCGACGGTGCCTCACTGAGCGGAATCGTCGGGTTGCATTCGAACACGCGCGTCGCGTTGTGCACGTTCGTTGCGTCGTCGAGATCGGCGTTGAAATCAAACAACGGGTCGAGGTCCGTCTCCGGTGCCGATAGCGTCGTGTACAGGCGCGTGACGTAAGGTAGTGACGCAACCAAGTCATCCGTGTCCAGCATAGGCTCGATGACGTCGGTCGAAAGTGCATCCATGAAGGCCTCCTTGTCGAACGGCGTCAATGCTTCGCGACACGAGGGGCACTGGATGAACACATCGAGCTCTTCTTGTGGCAGGAAGTCCTCGAGCACACCTAGATAGCCATCCCATCCGGAGAAGCGAACGGATTGACGCAGGAGCTCCTCTGACGAGAGGGCAGGCTGGTTGATCTGAAGTTGCTCCCACTGCTCGCGCTCGAAGTCACTCACGATCACGTTCTCATAGTCGAGGGTTTGTCCCGCGCGTTCGGTCACGAACCCTTGACCGCCTGCTTCGTTGGCGGCAGCGATGACGACTTGGTTGTAGTTGCTTCCGGCGGTGGTCCAATCGATCAGCGCTTCGTTGAGCTTTAGCGACCGGTAATTGACGGGTACCGCGCGGCTTTCGCCAAGCACCCAGACCATCACGCCCATGTCGTCGTTGACAGCCACCGCGGTCGGCCGAATCGGGATCATGGGTTGCTCGGATTCGTAAGTGATTCGAATCGGTCGAATCGTACCGTTGTCGTTACCCTTGGTGAGCCGGAACGCGATCAGGTTCATCCCCCCTTCGAGGTACGACCCAAGCAGGTCTGAGATCTCCGCAGGGTCACCGCCTGGCGGCACCACATCGTACCCTTCGTTTGTGAGCCATTCGACCATCACATCCCCGACGTGCTCAAACGCTCCGTCCGGCTGGACGACGACGAAGTCGTAAGGACCGACGTTGCCTTGGGCGAGAACAGTGACTCCGCTACCGCCTGCCCCTCCCGTTCCGCCAGAGCCATCCACGCCTACGCTCCCTTGGGGGAAAGAGGGTGGGAAATCTCCTTGGAGGCAGTCGCCCTCGATCACCGTCGACAAGTTGTACTGCGGGTTGCTGGCGAGTTGCAGTCTCGTGAACGCCAAGTCCGACGATATCTTTACCTCGGGGATCCCCGGCACCGGCAACACCCAGGCAAACTCCTCCGAGGGCCCCTGATATTGGATCTGGACCACGGCGGTGACCGTTTCATCCGCGTTCTTAGAGAAGATGATCCGTTCGGCAGCCTGATTGACCGGCGCCGACGCGGAGCAGAACAGTCCACCGCAGGCTCGGGCGGGCGTCGGTTGCAAATAGAGGGACAGTGCGAGCACTGGCACAAATCCAAGGGCAAAGCGTTTCACTGACATTTTCGTCATCCTTTCTAAGTGGTGGCTACGTTGCACAATGAGGACGTTGTTCGCTAGTGAATTCGACTCGCGCTCTGGGAACCTAGGTAGCCGCGCGTCGGCGCCTTCTCACCAGGGCGAACAGCGCGAGGCTCCCCCACAAGGCTGCGTGCGAGCGTGGCGTCGCGACTCCGCATCCGCACCCTGGTGAAGCCACTGTCGCGTTGTGTTCCTGAAGGGCTTGGTCGATGGCTTCCGAGTTGTCCTGCACCACCGTGCCTGGGCCGCTCGTCGTCAACGCGAGGACGAGCGCGTTCGCAGGGGGAGCATCTTCATCTCCTACGAGGAACGGCCAGGGGTCGCCTGCATTTAGTCGAACCACGCGGCCATCTTCGAGCTCGAAGCGTGAAGGGGCCTCCCACCTGTAGACGCTTCGGTGACACTCGATCACACGCCGCGCCGTGTGCACATTCGAGATGTCCGGGAGATCGGGGTTGAAATCAAACAACGGGTCGAGGTCCATCTCAGG
>Ga0164313_10004185_pt1 | contig 12900 bp, 10 predicted proteins | sample GuaBasSedimGuay4_FD_113735 | JGI IMG/M metagenome (GOLD analysis project Ga0164313, IMG submission 113735) | Subseafloor sediment microbial communities from Guaymas Basin, Gulf of California, Mexico - Guay4, Core 4569-4, 0-3 cm | ecosystem: Environmental > Aquatic > Marine > Hydrothermal vents... | reverse complement strand
GCTTTGGTTGTAACGAATCGGTCGCTGCCGAGTCGGCATCCCAATGCGACGCGCCGACGAGGCAAGAGTATTTCAATTGATCGCCAATATGGGTATGCAGGCGACAAATTACATCACCATTGCCGGCAATATCGACGAACACAGTGGGGCGGTCCGGGTCCAGCGCCTCGATCTCATCGTAGCTAACCACCGTGTCATATAACCCCAGTTCACCAACAAATTCTTTATTGCCCTCTGATGTCAGACCGACCAGTTCAGCGACACGTTGTTCAGCATGAGCAATCTGATAGGCGACACCAATAGCGGTCTTACTCGATGCGCTCGACAAGATTACTCGCTCGGCGCCGAAATTCTCATTCTCCAGCAGAAAATCCTCGATCAGAAACGAGGTCATGAACAACGGTCGAAGAATCATTTGTTGCGCCTCAAGCGCCGGCATATATGACGGGTCGCCGCTAACCGACGTGTACTGGTTATAAATCGGGGGCAATCCCTGGCGGTGCTCTGCGCCGTCCACGAATCCGCTGCTCGAAACCGATACGGGCGTTGCGATAAGCTCCGTGGATATCGGTAGGAAGCCATAAAATCTTTCGCCAGTGCTAACGTCACTGTGGCGGGATTCGATGACATCGGCAAACCCCCATACCGGAACCCGTCCAAATTTTTCTTCTGTACAGGGGAAAAAACGCCAATACCCTATGACATCACCAAAAGCGGCATAAGTAATGTTGTTTGCTGTCAGTGCAAATTTGTCCACGGCCAACCGTATCTGGCCCTCGAGCAGTTCGACCGGCGAATCGGAATATTCGAACCTTTGCTGGTTGAGGTCAGACTTGTCGACCAGAAAGTTGATGCCATGTGCTTTGCCCGTTGTATCTGTCATTAGAACGATCCTTGATTGGCCGGTGTGGCGCCGTCATTTGAACACGGTCGGTGTGACAATCCCACCGGCGTACTCCAGCAACAATGGGCCGCCCGCATCATAGCTAAGGCACAAATCTCCTGCAGATCTGCAAATTTGCCTGTATACGACCATTTAGCGACTCACTTACGATAGCCGCTTTGGGACTGCTGTGAGCCCTGCCAATTCAATGTCCCGATTATTCCGAAGAGAAGCAATTGACACGCAACGGCAGCGTTTGCTGGGAGACGCGGTATTGACCCAGCCGCTCTCATTTCTCGCATTAACTCTTTTCCTGGTATCCGCAGTTATCCTTATCGGAGTACTGGTTTCACTCGGATCCTATGCACGCAAAGAAACCGTGAGCGGATTTCTGTCGCCGGATACCGGTATCGTCAAAATTCACGCGCCGCGAATCGGCATTGTCGGACAACTGCATGTCACAGAGGGGCAAGTTGTTCAGGCGGGCACACCACTAGTTACATTGCTCGGAGACCGGATTACCGGTGCCGGGATCGATGTCGACGATGAAATGCTGCGAGCGATTGATGCGCAGCTGGATGAAATCGAGATTCGCAATTCGCTGGAAGTACGGCGCCACGAAGCAGATAAGGAACGAATGGCGGCCGAACTGAACGGGCTAAAAGCGGAGCGCGGGGCGATTGATCAGCAACTATCTGTACAAAAGAAATTGCTGAATAGCCTGCAAGTCAATTATGAACGGGTTCGACAAATTGTCGATAAAGGATTTATCAGTAGTGACGAATACATGGCACGAGAAGAGAATCTGCTGACCAACAAGCAGTTGCTCGCAAATCTCTTGCAGAAAAAATCCGTCAACTTACGACAGTCCAGGCAAACTGAGCTGGCCATTGAGCACGCACCCCTGGAGAGCGAGCAACGCCTGTCAGAATTAACCTCGACTCAGGCAGACCTGTTACTGCGAAAGACAGAGTTGCAAGCGCGTCGCTCGATCAATATAACTGCGCCAATCGCAGGCGAAGTAGCAGCCTTGCGCGCGATTGCCGGCGCATCAACGGGCACCGAGCTGCCGCTACTCACCCTGCTGCCCGAGGGCGGGAAACTGGAGGCGCATCTTTTCGTTCCAACACGTGCGATAGGCTTCGTAAGAATCGGCCAGGAGGTTCGCCTGTTATACGATGCTTTCGACTACCGTCACTTTGGCGTCCACGTTGGCGAGATTTCCCGAATATCATCATCGGCTTTTTCACCTGCGGAAATACAGGCGGGAATCCGGATTACCGAGCCGACATACCGAGTGACCGTTCAAATTAGCGAGCAACAGGTTGAGGCTTATGGCCAGCAATTTTCATTGCAAGCAGGAATGTTACTAAGCGCAGACATCGTTCTGGAAAAGCGTTCGCTTATCAACTGGATCATGGAGCCGCTCATTAGTCTCAAGGGTCGAACATGATCAACGCGCTGCGGCTACTAAATTTTTCAGGCGCACGGCGACTGCCAGTTATTCGTCAAACAGAGTCGGCCGAGTGTGGGCTTGCGTGCGTGGCAATGATTGCCGGTTATTACGGCTTTAAAACAGATTTGAACAGATTACGGTCGGGACTCGCAGTATCGTTGAAAGGCTCCACGCTAAAGTGTCTCATTACCATAGCCGAGCAACTGCAACTGAATTCCCGACCATTGCAGGTCGAGTTGGAATCGCTGGATCAATTGCGTACACCCTGCATTTTGCATTGGAAAATGAACCATTTCGTTGTGCTGAAAGCCGTCAGGCATAATTTCTGCCTGATTCACGATCCGGCCCGCGGCGAGAGACGCTGTTCCAGTGCAGAAATCTCCGCAAATTTCACAGGTATCGCACTCGAACTAAGCCCGGCCACCAAATTCAAGCGCCGTGACGATCGCGATCCGATGCGCCTTACCGACATGTGGGGGAAAATTGTTGGTCTCAAACGACTCTTCGCACAAACATTGCTACTTTCCCTGATCGTCCAACTCTTTGTTCTCATATTGCCCTTTTATATGCAACTCGTAGTAGACGAAGTGCTGACCAGCTATGACACAAACCTGCTGGTGGTTCTGGCGCTGGGCTTCGGACTTTTCATGATAATTAGTGAGGTTGCCACTGCTCTTCGCGCCTATGTAATTTTGTACATCAGCAATACACTCGGTTTTCAGATGGTATCGAACCTGTTCAGGCATCTTCTGCGATTGCCTTTGAATTGGTATGAAAAACGCCATGTTGGAGACATCCTGTCCAGGTTTTCCTCAACCCGACCAATCAGGGATTTATTTGCCGAGGGGTTGGTTGCAGCAATGATCGACGGCCTCATGGCCATTAGCACACTAATCGTCATTTTCGTTTACAGCCGGCTGCTTGGCGCGGTGGTCGTTATTACAGCATTACTGTACCTGCTTTTGCGCCTGGCCCTTTACAAACCCTTGCGCCAGAAACATGAAGAACAGATCATCGCTACAGCTCGGGAACAGTCTGTTTTTATCGAGTCCGTCCGCGGTATTCAGTCAATAAAGATATTCGGCCACGAAGCAGAACGCGGATCGCTGTGGCAGAACAAATATGCGGACGTCATTAATAGCAGTGTCAAAGTTGGCAAACTAAGAATCGGTTTTAACGCCGCGAATGGCTTGCTATTTGGCATCGAGAACACCTTGATCGTATACCTCGGCGCCCTGCTGGTGGTTGATGCGTCACTTACGATTGGCATGCTGTTCGCCTTCATGGCCTACAAACGCCAGTTTATTGATAAAGCCAGCATGCTCGTGGAGCGTTTCATTGATTTTCGGCTTCTGGACTTGCACCTGGAGAGAATCGCAGATATTGGGCTTGCCCGACCGGAGCGTGGACTCGAGAAAAGTGGCGGCGCGATTGTACCTGGAGATAGCGATACTGCAGATGCCGGGAAAATAAAGATTGAAAACGTGTCATTCCGCTACGGTACCGGCGAAGCATGGGTGTTGCAAAATGCGTCGCTTGAGATTGAAAGAGGCGAGATGATTTCAATTGTCGGCCCGTCCGGTTGCGGTAAATCGACATTGATGAAACTGATCCTCGGACTGTTTGAGCCGGAAATGGGGAACGTACTTTTTGACGGGCATGCTTTAGAAAAGTACGGGCACGCAATCTATCGAAGCAAGATTGGTACGGTCATGCAGGGTGACTCATTATTGGCGGGAACCATTGCCGATAATATTTCTTTCTTTGATACAGAGCCTGATGGACAGAAGGTGCGGCGCTGCGCCGAAAATGCCGCCATCCACTCTGATATTGCATCCTTGCCGATGGGTTACAACAGCCTCGTCGGCGATATGGGTGACATTCTTAGTGCAGGTCAGCGACAACGCGTACTGCTGGCGCGCGCTTTGTATCGTGATCCTGAAATCCTGTTACTGGATGAAGGTACAGCTAATCTGGATTCCCTGACGGAGGCCACAATCATACGTTTGCTTAAGCAACTTGAAATCACGCGCATCTGTGTCGCTCACCGCGGAGCCGTGATCCTGGCATCCGACAGAGTAATTCAATTGCAAAATGGCTCACTGCGGGAATTGAACAAGCAGCATCCTGCCACGACATGCAGTAACCACCGGCAGATTATTCGTCAGCCAAATTGACCAGGATAAAGACCAGCCCGCATGCCGTGAAAAACTGAAATGCGTTGGCCAGCGAACCCGCCCCGACCTGCGTCTGCCACATCTGGAATAAGGCACCGCCGAAGACTGTAAACAGGCCCAGCCAGACTATGATGCCGGTACTGCAACCCAGAAGAGCATACTTCTTCGCCGCATTGAAGTCGGCAGCGGGTGCCTTGCGCGCGCCCCACATATCCCAGGCCCCTTTAGCGGCGAGCAGTCCAGCTATGAATTCAAGCCCCACGACCAATATAAGTGTCAGCCACAACAAGGCAGGACTGGTTATCGCGGGAAAGAATGAATCCGGATACGCCTGATGATCTGCATTGCCCATTATGTAGGCAAACGCCTGGTAACAAGCGTCCAGGTTAGCGACGTTCTGGCCCGCATAAAACAAACACAGCAAAGAAATAAGAATCACGAAGTCAATCTTGAAATAACGCATAGCCATAGCCTTCCCCCAAAAAAGCGTATTCCCCAATCTTACCCCCAATTAGGGGGACAGTGACCATAACTTCTGGGGATAGAGGGACAGATAGGGGGACAGTGACCATAACTTCCTTCTCCGAGTTACGGTCACTGTCCCCCTATCTATCTCGAGTTGTGGTCACTGTCCCTCTATCTCCTCGAGTTACGGTCACTGTCCCTCTATCTCTGCTAAAGGGGGAGTTCGGTCGAGTATTTTACGCGCCGCAGGGCGAATGTTGAGCTTGCGGATCTTACTGCCGGGTGATGAAGTATTTGTGCATTTATGAAATCGTTGTATGCGTCCATGTCGGTGACTACTACCTGCAACACATAGTCGCGTTCGCCTGAGACCGAATAACATTCCGTTACTTCCGGTAGTGATTGCACGTGTTCTTCAAAGCTGTCCCTGTTTGCATCGGTGTGCTCAACGATGGCGACCGCCAGCAGCACATGAATCTGAAACCCGAGTTTCCTGGGATTAAGCAAGGCAACCTGCTTTTCGATGACACCGCTATCTTCAAATTCCCTGATTCGTCTCCAGCAATAGGTACGGGACATGCCGACGGTCTCGGCCAGGTCGCTCTGGCTGGGCGTCACATCGCGCTGCAGGGCTGCTAATAGCCGCCGATCTGTACGGGATAGCTTCATTTATCAATTTTCTCTATAAACGTCATCATTTGCAACATTTGTTTCAACTTTTAATAGATTTCGACGTAAATAGAACATAACGATTCTAATTTTCACTCATAATGTGGAATTACGTGCATGCATATGAGGGCGGTCAGATGGACGATTTGTTTGAAAATCCGATGGGGCTTGATGGCTTCGAATTTGTTGAATTTGCATCTCCCGAGCCGGGTGTGCTGGAGCCGGTATTTGAGCTAATGGGCTTTTCGGCGGTCGCAAGACATCGCTCCAAGGACGTCACTTTGTATCGTCAGGGTGATATTAACTTCATCCTGAATGCAGACCCGGACAGTCATGCTTTCTACTTTGCCCAGGAACACGGTCCGTGCGCGTGCGGTATGGCGTTCCGCGTCAAGGACTCTCACATTGCTTACGCACGGGCATTGGAGAACGGAGCACAACCGATAGAAATCGCGACTGGTCCAATGGAATTACGCCTGCCGGCAATTAAGGGCATTGGTGGTGCACCGTTGTATCTCATCGACCGATATCAGGAAGGCAACACGATTTATGACATCGATTTCGAATTCTTCGATGACGTGGATCGACACCCTGAGGGCTGTGGTTTCGATATGATCGATCACCTGACGCACAACGTTTATCGTGGTCGTATGGAGTACTGGGCGAACTTCTACGAATCCATATTCAATTTCCGCGAAATTCGCTACTTCGATATTAAAGGTGAATACACAGGATTGTTGTCCAAAGCGATGACAGCACCGGATGGCAGGATTCGCATACCGCTGAACGAAGAAGCGTCGCAGGGCGTCGGACAAATTGAAGAATTCCTGATGGCATACAACGGCGAGGGAATACAGCACATCGCTCTGATCTGCGATGATCTTTACGCGTGCTGGGATCGATTGAAAGCCAAAGGTCTCGAATTCATGACGGCGCCGCCGGAAACATATTATGCAATGCTGGAGGAGCGGCTACCAGGCCATGGCGAGCCAACGAGCGAGTTGCAGTCACGAGGAATCCTGCTCGATGGGTCAACGGGAGATGGCGATCCACGACTGCTGCTGCAGATATTCTCTGCCAACCTGGTCGGACCGGTGTTTTTTGAATTTATCCAGCGCAAGAAAGACGAAGGTTTTGGCGAGGGTAATTTTAAAGCACTATTCGAATCTATCGAGCGGGACCAGATTGCTCGCGGCGTTGTTGGTGAAGACGAAGCCGCGTAATAATCGCAGCAACCGGTCAGGGGACAAAAATGAACATTAAGCGTATTCATCACGTTGCATATCGCTGCAAGGATGCCAAGGAGACGGTCGATTTTTACGAGCGCGTGCTGGACATGGAGTTCCAGATCGCATTCGCCGAAGATCGCGTGCCCTCCACCAAAGAACCGGATCCGTACATGCATGTTTTCCTGGATGCAGGTATGGGCAACGTGCTGGCGTTTTTTGAGCTGCCAACGCGGGAACCCATGGATCGTGATCGCAATACGCCGGAGTGGGTGCAACATATCGCATTCGAAGTTGAAGACTACAATGCTTTACTAGCTGCAAAATCGAAAATCGAAGCCGAAGGCGTCGATGTCATCGGCCCGACAAATCACGGCATCTTCCAGTCCATCTATTTCTTCGATCCGAACGGCCATCGCCTTGAGCTGGTTGCGAATACACGTACCGAAGAGCAGGTTGAAGAGCTACGCCGGGTCGCACCGGCGATGCTTGAAGAATGGAGCCAGACTAAGAAAGCGCCACGACATGCCGCGTGGTTGCATGAGCTGGAGTTTACTGGCGGCGAATAGCTGAATTAAGCGCTACCAGTTCCACTACGACATTTATTCTTCCTTTTTCCGGGACTCAATTTTTTTGTCTGCGTCCGCGAGCGCTGTGCCGCACGGGTCCTTGTCCGATAGAAAACGATTCTTGAAACTTTTGGCCAGTATGGAAAGTCCTGCTGTCGCAACGGCCACACCTCCCTCTATCAACACACCTTCCGGATCAATTACCAGCGCTGGCTTGCCCAGCGTTCCGGTAACCTTTATATAAGGATTGATAAGGTTGGAGAGACTGAGCCCAAGGCCTTTGCGTGGCACCGTCCTGAAGTTAGCATCAAGTTTCTCTGTCTTTAGATCAATTTTCGTATTAGCGAAAATCCGCAACTTATCCGTTTGTTGCACGAATACCGGATCCGCTTCAATTACACCATCGTAAAAATGCATCAGTAAAACGGCGCATTCGACGTTGGTGTACGGATCACTCTTGGTAAACGGATTAATTGAACTCATCAGCTCTGTAAGAAAGTCCTGTGCAAGAAAAGCAAGCGCTCCTGACGGAATGCGTCCTGCTCCACCGGCCAGCCGAATATATCCGTCCATCGAGCCGGCAAGATCCCGCACCGTCTCGCCGTTTGCGGCCAGATCTGCGCGCACCTGAAACTGTGGCAAGCGCTGCAAATCCTCAGTGTTTTTCGCCCTGAGCCCCAGCACAAGGTCATTACCGTCTGCGGTGAGCGCAAAATCCGCTCCGCCCGATTCAATTGGCGTCAGGTTTGCGGAGAATGTTAGAAGTCCACCTCTCGAACCGGTCAATGACAGGTTCTGAATATGCAGTGCTCCGGCCGAAACCAGTGCATCCAGGTCAATTCCGAATAATCGCAGGGAGCGGGTACGCAACTCGTCAATCCTGATATCGACATCGGCATCAAACGACTGCAGCAACTCCAGCGGTAACGGAGTGTCCGGTATGACTTTGTCATCAACCACGGTGGTCGCCGCTTCCGGCTCCTCCTCCGGCTCAGGCATATACTCCGAAATATCAAATAATCTTGACGTAACATTTAATTTGACCGAAGGCACATCGCCGGCCCGCATAGTAAATTCCCCGTCCAGGTCACTTTCGCCAAACGTGAACTCGAAATGCTCCATCGTCATTACATCGCGCGTTCCGACGAGACGAGCTTTGAGCTGCAACGGATGATCAGGTAATTCTCTGCCGGCTATAACGCTGAGTTTGCTGACGCTCGAAGCTACCCATTCGATTTCCAGGTCGGTCCTATCAAAATTAGGTGGCCCATCCAGGCTTCCGCTAATCTCCAGGTAGCCATCACCTAATTCCAATCTACTCTTGTCAAAACTCCAGAAATTATCTGCCCAACTACCACTGCCTCTGTATTTCAACTTCGCAACCTGTGGTACAGCAACGTCTCGCAGTTTCGGCAACAGTTGAAATATGTCCGGTGAATCAGCCTTGACGCTAAAACTACCACTGTCGAAAAACGGATCGAGCCCGAACACAAAATCACCACCGATCGTTGTATGCCCAACACTGGCGCGCAAACTTTCTAACTCCAAATCGTTTCCGCTGAAATGCACTCTTCCTGAGGCAGAAAATGCTTGTGCCAATGATTCCCTTGAAATGTCTGCTGGCAACAGGCGCGACAGGTTATCTCCATCAAGGTCAAACCTGAGCTTCGTGCCAGTAAGCGACGGCAACTGACCGATATCGCCACTGATCTGCAATGTAGCGCCGCCAAATGCCGCATCAAATTGCTCCACTGACATTTGACCATCTTCCTGCCGCACTGCACCCGCAGCGATAAGTTCCCCTTCCGGCAACATTTCCACGTTAATGCCGAATTTCGCAAGTGCATCCTTCATGCTGGCGATAGACGCGTTGAACGTCAGTGCCATATCATCTTCAAGCGGCTGATCGCCAACAACGCCTGCAAATTCCACAACACCCCGTCCTGTTGTGAAAATACCGTTTTCGAAGTAGGTATTCGACAATCCCCTGCGGATATCCGCACTTACGTCAAACGGCATATCCGGAATACCCTGCTGCCTGGCCAGCTCCCCAAGCGCAGCGAGACTCTCTCCATGCGCCTGGACTTTTATCTGGCTTCCAGCGATTTGCTCATCGCCGGTCAGGAATCCTGACAGCTGAAACTGATACTCCTCATCATCACCAATCGCCGCACTAATGTCCCGTAACCAGAGTTTATCGTTCTCCCTCTGCACTTTCCCCTTCAGGTAATAGCCACCCTTTGGCAGATTCTCAGCAGTGCCCCCAAAAGCTATTACACTCACGCCTAAATCGGACCCGTAAAAATCGATTTCCAGATTCGTTTCTCCGGCGAATGGCTTGTCTCCAATATGGCCGGTTATCCTGAACACATCATCGTCGACTATCGCTTCGAGATTCCTGACCAGATATCCATTCGGGTCTTTTTCGACATTGGCTGTAATTCGGAAATCTTCCCCTGGCAAACCGTCGACACCGGCCGCACTCGCAACTGTGCTGATATCCGGGCCACTTATCTCAAATTGCATCGTCGTGCCAGCGAAACGGTTTTCAGATATGACTACGCTTTCCATCCTGGCACTGATATCTGCTGTATTCACGGCAAACTCGACCCGCTCCCGACCATCGCCATTCGGTGTCATATTCAATGATGTGGTGAAGGACCCACCAAGACGCCCCGGCATGCCGAACAAACGGTTGAAGCGGCCATAGTCAGGGCCGGATGCCGCCAGCGACAGCTGACCACCTTTAATCGCCGGGAACTCACCGAAGAAGCCATTAATCGTCAGATTGCTGGCGCCTATCGCAACCAGCACATTGTCGATTGTGATCTCAGATCCCGCGCGACTGATTCGTCCCTGTATCTCGAACGGGTCAGACTCAGCGTACTCGCGGCCAGCCAATCGAATCAATGTGCCAATGTCAGGACCATCAGCTGCAAAATTCAGGTCGATATTGTGCAACTCCTGAATATCCTGAAACTGTCCATCTACATTAAAATCGAATTCGCCAAACACTCCGGTGAGAGACGTGATCATTTGCTCGCCGCTTTCCTCAACCGACACAGAAAGCTCCAAAGGACCCGAAGTAATCGGCTGCATGGACAAAATGTCCGTGAGGTAGGTGGCGCCCGGCCCTTCGATACTCATCTCTAATCGGGGCCGGCGCGGGGCGAGCAGATCATCGATCCAGGCAGAACTACGAACGGTGATCTCTCCTATGTTTCCGCTTACCTCTACCGTCACGTTCTCGTAGGCGAGCAAATTCTCTACAGGGCTCGTCGTTTTTACGAAATGTAACGGCGTGTCATTGAGCGAGCCGGTAAGTTCCAGCTTGAAAACATCGTCGGCAAAGCTCGATTGGAGCGAGTCAGAAATGAACAGGAGTGGCTCTGTCATTGCAGGAGAATTATAGGAAACCTGGGCGTCGCGAATGACTGCATAGTCGAGAATAATCGGCAACCGGCCCCTGGAAGCAACTTCATCCACATCGCTGTCCGGCTCCTTCGCCAGACCTGTGAATATCCAGCTGGCATCACCAGCGTCGTTGGTCTCTAAATTAACTCTGACCCCATTAACATCTACGCGCTCGACTTCAATGGGCCCTTTGAACAGAGACCAGCCGTTTATGGCGACGTCGATCTTGCCGGCTGTTACGAATGCCTCTTCGTTCGCCCACTCAGGATTTGCAAGGTACACATCTTCCGCATATAGCTCGATGCTCGTGCCGACATAAGCGTGCAACTCACCATCGATTCTGAGTTCCCGGTCAAGCAGGTCCGTTACCAGGAGCTCAATCCTGCTCTTGAACATGCCAAGATCAACAGAAATTAGCACTAAAACGGCCATCAGCAGGACCACAACCGTGCCGGCGAGAGTGTAAAGTCCTATTCGTGACCAGCGCATCTGTAACTCGCTATTATTTTAATATATTCAGGGCTGAGTGATTCAGTTTAGTGCCGCTGAGTCAGGCGTGCAATATGACGATTCGGCATAACGACGGGATTTAGTATCCGCAGAAACCCAGCAGAAAATTCCTCAATGCGCTGCTGCAGGCCACAGCAATGTGCTGCCGCAGGCCGCAGCAATTCATATCGCCAGTCGGCCCAGGTCATCCCTGCTTATGTTGCGCCCGCCACCTGTCGATCAGGACGGCAATGATAATGACAGCACCGGTTATCAGGCGCTTCGCTGGCTCTGAGACACCGATTTGTGCCAGACCGTTCTGCAGCACAGAAATGATGAGCACTCCCGCAAATGCGCCGATGATGGAGCCACGACCGCCCATCAGGCTGGTTCCACCGATTACGGCAGCAGCAATGGCGGACAGCTCCAGACCAATTCCGGCGTTCGGATCCGCCGATCCCAGGTAGGCGGCGTTGAAAACACCACCCAATCCTGCCAGGCCGCCTGACACTGCAAGCACGCCAAGGAGGTATGGGCGCGTATCTATTCCCGACATGCGCGCTGCTTTTTGGTTGGTGCCAATCGCCGTAATGTAGCGACCAAATACTGTTCTTGTTAAAAGAAAATGTGCGGCCACTACCAACAGCAGCGAAAAAATCAGAGCCGCTGACACACCGATGCCCGGTAGCGGCAGCGCGATGCGTTGAATTCCGGCACCGATATAAACAGTCTGCGAATCAGTCGTCACATAGGCCAGGCCGCGTGCCATCTCCAGCATACCCAAAGTAACGATAAAAGACGGTAAGGAAAAATATGACACCAGGATACCGTTGACAGCGCCGCAAATTATTCCCACGCCCACACCGAGCAAACACGCGATCGGAAGTGGCATACCCCAACCAATCGCCGCAACGCCAACAACTGCTGCACTAAACCCCAGCACAGACCCTACCGAAAGGTCGATGCCTGCCACGATTAGCACAAAAGTCATACCGACAGTGACAACAGTCAGGGCCGGTAATTGATTAAGAATCGTCGTCAGTGTGATTACAGAAAAGAAATTCTCGGAAGCGATGCCGAAAAAAACAATCAGCAAGATCAAAGACGCGAGAATAAAATTCTCTTCTGCATGTCGTCTGATAAAATTGATGATACTCATAACCTTTTAGTTTACCGACTCACTTTGGAATGATGTTTTGCGATCAATATTTAACGCGTGGCTTGTAAATTCCTGGAACGCCGCCGCAAGAATATCTGACTCGGACCATTCATCACGCGCGAAAACCTTTACAAGTTTCCGATCGGATAAAACCAGTATGCGGTTACACACCGTCATGAGTTCTTCAATCTCACTTGATGCGACTAGCACCGTTTTACCTCTCCTCTGCAATTCGAACAATAGATCGTAAATCCGGTTTTTCGTGCCTACATCCACGCCCCGGGTTGGCTCGTCAAGCAAGAAGATGTCTGAATCACAATGGAGCCAGCGCGCGATTAGCGCTTTTTGCTGGTTGCCTCCGCTGAGTTGATCGATATCCTGGTCGAGACTGGC
>Ga0164313_10004184_pt1 | contig 12900 bp, 6 predicted proteins | sample GuaBasSedimGuay4_FD_113735 | JGI IMG/M metagenome (GOLD analysis project Ga0164313, IMG submission 113735) | Subseafloor sediment microbial communities from Guaymas Basin, Gulf of California, Mexico - Guay4, Core 4569-4, 0-3 cm | ecosystem: Environmental > Aquatic > Marine > Hydrothermal vents >... | reverse complement strand
TGCGTCAAGATAAGTGTAGGACAGCGTGATCGGAATTGAGTAATCGGAGTCTGTCAGAAACTCACGAGTCATAAACACTTCCAGACCAAGCACACTTGCTGCGTCTCCATCAAAAGCATCGCCTGTTTCACAATCGGAACCTGATGACGATGTGCACTGACCTAACAGGTTATCGTAGTCAGTGAAAAATAATGCAGTGTCGATGTAGGTATTCGATCCTGAGTATCGAATGCCAAGTTCATAGTTGATGCTTTTTTCTTCTGAAACATCGGGCGCATTGCTCGGGGCTGTGAAGCCTTTGTGAATTCCGCCATACAAAGCGAAGTTATCGTTAAACAGGTACAGAGCGCCCATCCCCGGGATCCATACGCGAGCGTGGTTGGAGCGAGTGTCACGCAAGTTAGAAGGATCACGACTGGCAGGATCATCGGTCAATCCGTCCCGCGTTTCCCAGCGAGTGCGTTGCTGATCAATGTTCTCGTAACGCAGTCCGGGCGTGAGAGTCAGGTCACCCAGGGTCATTTCGTCGTAGATGAAAAACGACGCTGCTGTTGCTTCCTGAATTCGGTTGCCCGCGTTACCCAGCAGACCGGCATCATCCAGTACAAGCCCGCCATTCTCCTGGTGATAATTGCTGTTTTGCTGCAGGCGATCTTCCTCGTCCTCATGGAATCGCGCCCCGAACTCAAACGTGTTTTGCCAAGAGCCGATCTCTTTTGCCCACTGCATCTTCAATTGGATGCCACGCGAAAAATATTCGCGTGCGTTACTACGAACCTGAATGCTGCCAACAGGTGTGTCGCCGCCGTCCAGGACCGATTGCAGATTGGCAGGTGTCATCGAGCCAATAGAGTCACCGTAGTTAACGGCCTGTACTACTGAATACCAACTGGTCCTCTCAAAACTTTCTGCCGAGCTGCTGCCGTCGACATCCAGGCCCTCAGTTTTGAACCAGTCACGCTCGTGCCGATTGGAGTACACGGCTGCAGTGATCGACAGATCGTCGCTAAGCTCGGCGAGGTAACGAATGATCACCTGATCATGCCGGGTTTCTATGTTGTCGTAGCGTGATGCGCCGTAGCGGCGAAACGGGTCTGCATCAAAATTGGCATCGGTCAGGCCGAGATAACTCTGATTCGAATTCTCTTTGGCGTATTGGAACTTGAGGTCGAGCTGTTGATATATCGCCGCCGATGAATCGCTGTTGAATCGAATCTTGGCCATCCAGTCGTCTTTGTCGAGACCGGTGTCGGTATCGACCCAGTCGATGTTCTGGAATCCAGCGCTGTCCCACAGATGGCTCTCAACCAGGAAACCGACGTTTGCGAAACTGTCGCCGTAGGTAGCGTGCATTCTTGTTGTCTCGTGTTCCGATGCCTCGAGATCCAGAAATCCTGCACGTGCATCCGGAATGGGTGTGGAAATGAAATTCATCGAGCCGCCGATGGTATAGGGGCCTTGCTTGATTGAAGACGATCCCTTGAGCACTTCGACCTGATTCATTCGTGCCGCGGTTGGGAAGTAGTATGCGGCGGGCGCGGAATAGGGCGCCGGGGCGATCAGGATGTTGTCTTCCAACAAGGTAATACGGCCGCTGCGTTCTGTTGCAGTGCCCCTGATGCTTAAGTTAGGACGCAAGCCATAACCGTCTTCGACCTGCACGGATACGCCAGGGATTTCCCGAACGATACGCTGCACATCGGTGTATTTGAATTCTTCAAGCTTCGTCTCATCGATGACATGTGCGGACCCGGCTGTGCTCGCGATATCGTCGGCGTCGCCGATGATGGTTATCTCATCGACGGGGGCGGGCAGTCGTGGCTGCTGAATCAGCGCCTTGCTGGAGTCCTCCGCATCCGGGTCAACCGAAACTGCTGCCGCGCAGACGTAGCTGCTCAGCACGCATAGCAGTATTAACAGTCGTTGAGTTCCCTTGCCGGACGCAGCGCTCATGCGGGTTTGGCCTAATTCTAGTATTCGAAATACAAATGATAATGATTCTTATTCGTAAGTCAATACGCAAATACCGATAGACGCAGAAATAGACATAATACGGCTGGATAGCCGCCTATAATCTCAGGCGATGTTGTCGATTATATTGTTGAAGGTGGCGCTGGGGCGCATGGCGCTAGTCGCCAGGGCAGGGTCTGGGTGGTAGTAACCACCGATATCGACGGCGGAACCTTGAGACGCATTCAGCTCATCAATAATCTTTGATTCATTGCTCTTGAGAAGGCCTGCAACCACAGCGAACCGCGCTTGTAACCCGGTGTCCGCAGATTGCTGTGCCAGCGCATTCGTCCAGTACATCGCCAGGTAGAAATGACTGCCGCGATTATCCAGTTCACCCACTTTACGCGATGGCGATTTATTGTTTTTAAGAAACTGGCCATTCGCTTCGTCCAGCGCTTCTGCCAACACCTGTGCTTTGCGATTTCGGGTGTCTCGCGCCGCCTCATCGATGGACACTGCCAGCGCCAGGAATTCGCCAAGTGAATCCCATCGCAAGTGGCCTTCCGCCAGGAATTGTTGCACGTGTTTTGGTGCGGAACCGCCAGCACCGGTCTCATACAGGCCTCCGCCGGCCAGTAACGGCACAATGGACAACATCTTTGCGCTGGTGCCAAGTTCAAGAATAGGAAACAGGTCGGTCAGATAGTCCCGCAAAACATTTCCCGTTACCGAAATTGTGTCCTCGCCTGCGGCAACACGAAGCAACGTAAACCGCATTGCTTCAACAGGTGACAGGATTCGAATGTCCAGATCGGCCAGGTCGTGGTCATCCAGATAGCGCTTCACTTTCTCGATAATATTTGAGTCGTGGGCACGTTCGCGCTCGAGCCAAAAAACGGCCGGTGCACCGGTTGCGCGAGCACGCGTTACAGCCAGCTTGACCCAGTCACGAATGGGCAGATCCTTTGTCTGGCACATACGCCAGATGTCACCCTTATTCACGGTGTGTTCCATCAATACCGTTCCGGACGCGTCAATGACCTGCACCTTGCCCTCGCCCGACATTTCGAACGTCTTGTCGTGAGAGCCGTATTCTTCTGCCTTCTGTGCCATCAGTCCGACATTGGGAACAGTGCCCATGGTGGTGACATCAAACGCGCCATTTTCCTTACAGAAATCAATGACTTCCTGGTAGATGCCGGCATAGCAGCGGTCAGGAATCATCGCTTTTGTGTCATGCATTTGGCCGTCCGGACCCCACATCTGTCCCGATGTTCGGATCGCTGCCGGCATCGATGCATCCACAATGATGTTGCTGGGAACGTGCAGGTTGGTGATGCCCTTGTCGGAGTCCACCATGGCGAGTTCTGCGCTGTTGCCATAGACCTCGGCTATGTCCTTTTCAACCGACGCCCGATCCTTGTCCGACATCTCGCTCATCCTGGCATATACGTCGCCTATGCCGTTGTTCGCATCAACGCCGAGGTTTTCGAACAGGTCCGCATATTTTTCGAAGACGTCACGGTAATAAACCGTGACCGCATGGCCGAACATGATCGGGTCCGATACTTTCATCATCGTTGCTTTGAGGTGCAGTGACAGCAGCACGCCTTCGTCTTTTGCTGCAGCAATTTCACGGGCAAAGAATGCACGCAATGCACTGGCGCTCATCGTTGATGCATCAATAATTTCGTCTGCAAGGACAGGCGTTTTGTCTTTGAGGATGGAAGACGTGCCGTCAGTGCCAGTAAACTCGATAGAGACATCGCCATCAGACTCGATAACGACGGATTGCTCGCTGGAGTAAAAGTCCCCCTCAAGCATGTGCGCGACATGCGTTTTTGAATCCGGTCGCCATTCTCCCATCGAGTGCGGATGGTCTTTGGCGTACTGTTTCACCGGTCCGGCGACGCGGCGATCAGAATTTCCCTCGCGCAGCACAGGATTAACTGCGCTACCCAGGACTTTCGAATAACGAGACTGGACAGCCCGCTCCGCGTCATTTTCCGGATCGTCGGGGTAGTCCGGAATGTCGAATCCATGCGATTGCAATTCGGTAATCGCTGCATTCAGTTGCGGGATGGACGCACTGATATTGGGCAGCTTTATAATGTTTGCGTCGGGTGTTTTTGCCAGCTCGCCAAGTTCGGCCAATGCGTCTTGTTGCTTTTGATCTTCAGACAGCTTGTCCGGGAAGCTGGCGATTATGCGACCCGCCAGGGAGATGTCTCGTGTCTCAACGTCAATTCCGGCCGCTGATGAAAATGCTTTAACGATCGGCAAGAAAGAACGGGTGGCAAGTGCAGGCGCTTCGTCGGTCTCGGTGTAGATTATTTTTGTTGTCATAAACTCGATAAGTCCGCGACAGGCTTATGCTTTTGTACGCATTTCAGGAGAAGTTGGTGGGCCCGCCAGGACTCGAACCTGGGACCAAGAGATTATGAGTCTCCTGCTCTAACCAACTGAGCTACAGGCCCTGAAAAAAATTCAAAAACGAAACTGAAGACCACAAAGAAGCAGCCTCAGCGGCCGCGCATTCTAGCAGATTCGCTTGGTGCAGATGAAAACTCGTTTCAGTTAATTACCCCTCGTGAGAGATGCATCACTTCAACTTACGGATCAATAAGTTACAGTTGCGACAATGTGTAAAAACAGGCCCGGACTGTACGGATAAGGGCATCAGGGAACAAATATGCAGGGAATGCGCACACAGCCCGCCAGTGGCTTCGGCTTGCTGGAGTTGATGATCGTGCTGGTTGTGGCCGGGCTTCTTGCCACTCTTGCCATTCCCGCCTATAACGGCGTCATTCATAAAGCCCGGGTTGAGCGTGCGATTGGCGATATCGGCACGATTCACATCAAGATCGAAGAATTTCAGCTCAAGAATAACCACCAACTTCCTGCCAGTCTCGACGATCTTTCCTTCGACGTCGGACTGGATCCCTGGGGTCAGACTTACGAGTTTTTGAACATTGAGGCGGCCGGACCAGGCAATGGCGGCCTGCGCAAAGATGGCAAACTAAATCCGCTCAATACCGATTATGACCTCTACAGCATCGGCGCCGACGGCTCGACATCAGGCCCGCTTTCCGCCAAGTCCAGTCGCGACGACATCGTCCGGGCAAACAATGGTGCGTTTATCGGTCTGGGAGAGGACTACTAATGAAGAGTAGCGGCCTCTTCGAATCGCTTGGCTCGGGTGTCGGGCGGCGAATTCTCGGCATGTTCATGCTTGCTGCGTTACTGCCGGTCATTTTTACTGCCTATTTGTCCTATAACGAAGTTCATCGTGGGCTGAAACAGGAAATTGCCAAAGACCTGAAGGAAGATGCCAAGTCTTACGGCGTAGAGATTCTTGCCCGGCTGAGCAGGGCCAGTGACAAAGCGCGAGAGCTGACCGCGATTATCCAAAATGAAGATAGCCTTGCAGGCCACGAGTATCTGCTTGGGGATTTTGAGGCGGTCTGGATACAAAATGGATCCCATGTTTCAAAGACAATCGCCGGGACTGCTGACACGCCTGTTCCATTCGAATTTTTGAAGCTGGACCATTTGCGCTCCGGCAAAAGTCAGCTCATCCGATTTTCAAACGACGGCGCCGGGGAACTGATTCTCGCGACGCCCGCAATAGACGCTGCGTCTGGCCAGATCAGCCAATTGATATTTGCACGACTGGATGGCCGTCGAGTCTGGGGTCCTCGCGACAACCTGCCGTACATGACCCAGTTTTGCGTTTTTGGTAATTCATCGAAAGCTTTGTTTTGCACTGACGAGCTGACAGTTGATGCAGGATCAGCTACGGCACTCGCCGGCGCGTCTGACAAACAGTCGCTCGTCGAATACGACACACAGAGCGAGCTCTACTTCATTACTTCCTGGGAACTGTTTCTTAATGGCATGTTTGCAGCGCCACCAATCAGTATTGTTGCCGGACAGCCTGAGTCCTACGCATTGCGTTCAAGCGCAGATTTTCGGCGCATATTTCCCCCGGCTTTAGCATTGGTTGTCATCCTTGTTGGCGTGTTTAGCCTGCACCTGATCGGCAAAAGCCTGGTTCCACTCAATCGGCTCAAACTGCTTGCGAGGCAATTTGCCAACGGGCAGCTGAAATCGCGGATTCGACTGCGAACCGGCGACGAGTTTCAGGCACTGGGCGAGACGTTCAACCATATGGCCGGGCAGCTCGACATGCAGATCGATACCTTAAAAGCGATGTCGGAAATCGATCGGCTCATTCTCGCCAGTTCCGGAGTCGAGGAAGTCAGTGAAAAAGTGATCAAAAGTCTTCTCGGCCTGGTTCATTGTGAGACCGCCGGCATTATTGCCCGCGACCCGGACTCTCCCGCCTGGGCGAAACTGATCACCTGCAACAACGAGGAGTTCAAGCATGAGCGCATTGCGTTACCGCAGGATACTGGCACCGATTGGTACCAGCCGCGCCAGGTAGAAATTGGCCTGGTAGACGACTCGATCGCACCGTACAAGGCGCGCTTTCAGGCCAATGGCCAAAAATATGTCGTTGTCATACCGGTTGTGCTCGACGAAGAGCTGAAGGGTGTTTTACTTCTTGGTGCCGCCAAACCGCTTGAAATGAAACAACTGAGCATGCAGCGTTGCGTGGATCTTGCCGGTCGTTTGGCGGTCGCACTGGCCAGCGCAGCTCGAGACGAAGCTTTGTATCGACAAGCTCACTACGATGACCTGACTGGCTTGCCGAACCGACAGTTGCTTAAAGATCGACTGCACCAACAAATCGTTCAGGCGCGTCGCGACAAGCGGAGTGGCGCACTGTTGTTCCTGGATCTTGATCGATTCAAAGAGATCAACGACGTATTCGGTCATTCGACCGGCGACAGCGTCCTCGTGCAGGCAGCAGAACGGATTATCGCAGAGGTTCGCGATACGGATACGGTGGCCCGTTTAGGCGGAGACGAATTCGTTGTTGTTTTGCCAACGGTTCACGATGATATGACCGTTCAGTCGCTGGCTGCGAGGTTGCTGGATCGCCTGTCCGAAGCGTTTACGGTACGAGACAATGAACATTTTGTTAGTGCCAGCATTGGCGTCGCACTGTTTCCGGATGATGGCGACAGTGTGGAAACACTGTTGAAGAATGCAGACGCGGCCATGTACAGGGCAAAAGATGCCGGCAGGGCTCGATTCGAATTCTGTAATGAGAAACTCAATGCCGAGAGTCGCCGGAAGATAGAACTGGAGCGGGAGCTTCGCGACGCATTCAACAAAGATGAGCTGGAAATTCACTATCAGCCGCAATTTGAATTGAGTACCGGTGTAATCTGCGGGGCAGAGGCATTGCTTCGCTGGCCTCATCCGACTCGAGGTTTTGTTTCACCTGCCGAGTTCGTACCGTTGGCTGAGGACTCCGGTCTGATCAATGACATCGGACGATGGGTTCTTGCGAGGACCTGCGAAAACCTCAGGAGTATTCTCGACAAGGGGCTGCACCCCGGCGCCGTGTCGATAAATGTATCCGGACTGCAACTCAGAGACACCCAGTTTATTGACGACGTACTGGCGCCGCTGCGCAAGCACGATATCCACCCGGGATTCATCCAGCTCGAAATAACCGAAACAGCTGTAGCGCAGAATCGCGACACCGCGATCCATGTTCTTAACGCGCTTCGAACAAAGGGCGTGCAAATCGCTATCGACGATTTCGGCACCGGCTACTCTTCGCTGAGTTATTTGCAGCAGCTACCTTTCGACATGATCAAAATCGACAAATCGTTCGTGGACCTGATCGGGAGTGGCGACAACTCCGAGATGATTTGCCGGACCATTATCAAGATGGCGCATGAGATGGGCAAAAAGTCGATTGCCGAGGGCGTCGAGAATAGAGAGCAGGTCGACTTTCTTACTTCCAATGGTTGCGACTCTGTTCAAGGGTTCTTCTATAGCGAAGCGCTTACCTCGAAGGACTTCCTGGCATTCATAGAAAAGCAGGACTTCCACACGCAGCGTCGCAAGGCGTTGGAGCTGATCTAGCACTTGATTCTTTTTAGCTCGCGCCTTGGTCCCGGCACGTCTGTCCAGCACCCACTGCTGTCCCATAAAGACGAGTTCCCAGACCGTGGTCTGAAGCGGTGCGTAATGATCGGGTATTTTCGCGGTTTAAGGGCATCGCCCGCTGGGCGGGGCTCCTACAGGTGCAAAAAAGAACTGTAGGAGCCCGCCCAGCGGGCGATGCCCAAGGGAATAAACCCTTAATCCTCCAGCAAGAAGCTTCTCAGTTGATCGGAGCGGGTGGGGTGGCGCAATTTGCGCAGTGCCTTGGCTTCGATCTGGCGAATGCGTTCACGGGTGACGTCGAACTGTTTGCCGACTTCTTCGAGCGTGTGATCGGTATTCATGTCAATGCCGAATCGCATGCGTAAGACCTTTGCTTCGCGGGGTGTCAGGCCAGCCAGAACGGAGTGCGTAGTTTCTTTCAGGCCTTCCGATGTGGCTGACTCAACGGGCGAATGTACAACCAGGTCTTCGATAAAGTCGCCGAGGTGTGAATCTTCATCGTCGCCAATCGGGGTTTCCATGGAGATCGGCTCTTTGGCGATCTTTAATACCTTTCTGACTTTGTCTTCCGGCATTTCCATGCGCTCTGCCAATTCCTCCGGCAGTGGTTCGCGTCCCATTTCCTGCAGCATCTGGCGCGAGATTCGATTCAGCTTGTTGATCGTTTCGATCATGTGCACTGGAATTCGGATAGTGCGTGCCTGATCCGCAATCGATCTCGTTATTGCCTGGCGAATCCACCACGTGGCGTAGGTCGAAAACTTGTATCCGCGACGATACTCGAACTTGTCGACGGCTTTCATGAGACCGATGTTGCCCTCCTGGATCAGGTCCAGGAATTGCAGACCGCGGTTCGTGTATTTCTTGGCGATGGAAATAACCAGTCGTAAGTTTGCCTCGACCATTTCCTTCTTGGCTCGTCGCGCTTTGGCCTCGCCGATCGACATCTGCCGATTGATTTCCTTGATTTCGTCAATCTTGAGGTTTGTCAGCGTTTCGACGGCCAGCAGCTTGCGCTGTGCCCGCAATACTTCATCCTTAAGTTTCGCCAGCGTCGATGAGTGCTTTCGCTTGGCACGAATGTGTTTTTCGATCCAGGTCAGATCCGTTTCGCTTTTCGGGAAGCTTGCCAGAAAGTCTTTTCGTGGCATGCCGGCATCGCGAATGCAAATCTGCATTACCTGGCGTTCCTGCAATCGAATAACGGACACTGAATCACGCAGACTGCGCACCAACTTTTCAAAGAGTTTCGGTGCGAGCTTAAGCTCGGCCAGTTGATCTGCGAGTTCGGCTTGAACCTTGATCGTTTTCTTGTCTTTTGCGCCATTTTTTTCGAGGGCGGCCAATGACCGTTTGAAGATGCGCTTCATCTTCTTTGTTCGGGCGGCGACTTCAACCGGATCTGGCCCGGTGTCGATTTCCTCTTCTTCATCGTCATCCGAGTTGTCGGCGTCTGCCTTGCTCATTGGCGATTTGATCTCGTCCGGTGCATTTGGATCGATGAAACCGACAATGAAATCCTGCATTCGAGTCTCGCCGGCGATAACGCGGTCAGCGACTTCCAGCAGTAGTTCAATGCTTGGCGGAAAATGAGACATGTGATATTTGACCTGATTCAGGCCGTCTTCAATTCGTTTGGCGATTTCAATCTCGCCCTGGCGAGTCAACAGTTCGACAGTGCCCATTTCACGCATGTACATGCGTACTGGATCTGTCGTTCTGCCAAACTCAGCGTCGACGCTTGCCAATGCGGCTTCTGCTTCTTCGGCGGCATCCTCATCGTCATTTGAGTTGGCATTTTCGTTCAGAACCAGGGTCTCGGGATCGGGTGCTTTCTCGTGCACCGTGATGCCCATGTCGTTAATCATGTTAACGATGTCTTCGATCTGTTCCGGATCGACAATGCCGCTCGGCAGGTGATCGTTCACCTCAGCGTAAGTCAGGTAGCCTTGCTCCTTGCCACGGGCAATCAATTCTTTGAGCTGCTGTGCTTGTTTGCTGCTGGTGGTTACTGGCGCAGTTGTTGCTGGTTTCTCGCTCAAGACGTTTCGACCTCTAGGTAAAAAATGCAAACGAATAATTGTACGCTCTTGGTAGCCTCTTATCCAACTTTATTTGCCGGATACGGCGCGCCGACCGAGCGACCTGAGCTCGTCCTTTTCCTCATCGGAAAGCGAGCCAAGCCTTTGTTTTTCAATAAGTAAATCAATTTGATCCCGTGCGCCTGCTGCCGCCAGCTGGCGTAAGCTGTCGGTGAGCTCGGCGGCAGGATCGAAATCTTCATCTTCTGGCATTTCAACCGCAACCAGTTTGCCGAGATGACGACCCTCTTCGTGATTTCGCCACCGCTCCAACAGCCCGGCCGTGGTCATTGTTGGCTCGGCCTGAACGGTCTCGATGAGATCGCGCAGCAAGTCAATGCCCGGCCTTGCGATTCCCGCCAGGTCCTCTACGTTCAGGTCAATCGCTGCATCCGGGTGGTGTAAGAGAAGGGTCATGGCGCGGCGCACTGCGGACGGCTTGTTCGGTTGTGCTCGACGTGATCCCGACATGGATGTTACCCGCCGTTGGCCGGCTCCCTCTGCTGTCTTCGGCTTGCCTGAAGCGATGATGCTTTCGAGCTTGGCCGCCGACAGACCGACGGACTCGGCCAGCTCTCCGATAAGCAGTTCTTTGTACACTCCCGGCGGAATATCGCTCAACAAGGGCCGGGCAAGCTCTGCCAGTCGAGCCCGGCCATCCACTGACTCAAGGTCTACTTTGGCGCTGAGTTCGCCAATAAGAAATTGGGACAAGGCGAGGCCGTTCGCAATAGCGTCCTCGAACGCGCTTGCGCCATTGACCTGTACAAACGAATCCGGATCCTGGCCATCCGGCAAGAATACAAAACGCAGCTGTCGTCCCTCGCGTATATGCGGCAGGGATATTACAAGCGCTTTCCACGCCGCGTCCTTGCCGGCGCGGTCGCCGTCGAAGCAAAAGACAATTTCGTCAGACAGGCGTAATAGTTTGTTCAGGTGTTCGTCAGTCGTGGCAGTGCCCAAAGTCGCGACAGCGTATTCGATGCCGTTCCGGGCCAGGCCGACAACGTCCATATAGCCTTCCACGACAACCAGGCGGTCAATGCTCCTAAGCACCTGGCGTGCCTCGTAGAGTCCATACAGCTCCTGCCGCTTGTGAAACAAAACGGTGTCACTGGTGTTCAAATATTTTGGTTGCTCGTCTCCCATGACGCGGCCGCCGAAGCCAATGCAGCGCCCCCGCGTATCGCGGATAGGAAACATGATGCGATCACGAAATCGGTCGTAGTGGCTGCCGGAGTCCTTGCGAATAATCTGGCCAACCGCAAGCAGCCGGTCTTCAGCTTCTTTCGATTTGCCGAACTTTTTAAGTACGCCATCCCATCCAGCAGGCGCATATCCAATGCCGAATCGCTTGGCGGTCGCACCGTCGATACCTCTCTTTTTGAGATACGCGACAGCCGCATCGTTGTTTCGAAGTTCCTGCTGGTAAAAGCGTTCGATTTCGCCCATCAGGCTGAAGAGTTCGTCGTAGCGGCGCGCAGGTCGCTGGCCTTCCTCACGCGGCACTTCAATTCCCATGCTGCCAGCCAGGCTTTCGACCGCCTCGACGAAGCTCATGTGATCATGTTCCATCAGGAAACCGAGAGCAGTACCGTGCGCCCCGCAACCGAAGCAGTGGTAAAAGCCTTTCGTTGGGCTGACGGTGAACGATGGTGTTTTCTCACCGTGAAACGGACAGCATGCTTTGAATTCGCGGCCCGCTTTTTTCAATTGGATGCGGCGCCCCAGGACCTCGACTATGTCGGCCCGCGATATCAGGTCGTCAATAAAATGCTGGGGAATCAATCCGCTCATTGCAGACTCCCGACGACGACCGCCGGCATTCCTATTCCGGGAAAATCACAATTGTTTAGATCGCGGCGCATAAAGAGGTAAACGAGGGTCCTCAGCCACCAGGGTTCAGCCCCGGCGATATTATTGTTGTTGGCCCCGGTTCGGGAGCTTTGTTCAAGCATAGCTAATGACACCACAAGCGCCAGCTATTTCTGGAAATTGGGTCGCAGCGCGTACTCAGGCCAGTCTGGCTTTGACCTTGGCGCCCACGGCTGCCATGTCGGCCCGGCCTTGTGCTTGTGCCTTGACCTGTCCCATTACTTTGCCCATGTCGCGAATGGACTCGGCGCCTGTATCGGCGATTGCTTTGTCGACCATTTGATCGAGCTCCGCGTCAGACAACTGCTCCGGCAGGTAGCCTTCGAGTACGACAATCTCGTCAAGCTCAATTGCTGCGAGATCGTCGCGATTTCCATCCTGAAACTGGGTGACAGAATCGCGCCGTTGTTTGACCATCTTGTTGAGAACCCCAAGCACCGCCGGGTCGTCCATTTCTGTCCGCGTATCAATTTCGATCTGCTTGATGGCGGCAAGAATCAGACGCACGACTTTGAGCCGGTCTTTGTCGCCCGACTTCATCGCGGTCTTCATGTCGTCATAAATCTGGGCTTTAAGCGTCATGAGTAATCCCGGGTAGATAGGGTCGCTGCTCGATTCGCGCGTGGAACTGATCGGCGATCAAGGAAAGCGGCCACTGAATCTGGGCAGTTTGCTTGCTTGTTTGAAAAAAGTCAGTTGGCAGAAAATGCCAAAAGACCAAAACCGAAAAATCAGTACAGACGCTTGCGACGTGAAACTTCTCGTGAGATGCGTTTCAGGTGACGTTTTACAGCAGCGGCTTTTTTGCGTTTTCGTTCTTGCGTGGGCTTTTCGTAAAACTCACGACGGCGCAGCTCGGTTAGAACTCCGGCTTTCTCGCAGGCACGTTTGAATCGACGCAGCGCTGCATCAAAATATTCATTTTCTTTTACGCGGACACTCGGCATAAGATTTCTGTCTT
>Ga0164313_10004183_pt1 | contig 12901 bp, 7 predicted proteins | sample GuaBasSedimGuay4_FD_113735 | JGI IMG/M metagenome (GOLD analysis project Ga0164313, IMG submission 113735) | Subseafloor sediment microbial communities from Guaymas Basin, Gulf of California, Mexico - Guay4, Core 4569-4, 0-3 cm | ecosystem: Environmental > Aquatic > Marine > Hydrothermal vents >... | reverse complement strand
TATAAACTATTCATCAGATGAATTGTAAAACTCCATCACCGCATCACCCTATAGGAACACTTAATTTTATTTCTGTACCAAAGTTTAATCTTGAATCAATTGTCATAGATCCGCCTATATTCGAAATCCTTTCCTGTACGCTGAATAGCCCAAATCCCATATCAGAAAACGAGGGTTTCTCCGACTCATAATCAAATCCAATTCCATCATCTTTGACTACAATTACGAGTGATTTATAGTTATTAATTAATATAACTTTAATAGAGGTTGCACGAGCGTGTTTTACAACGTTGATGAGCAGTTCTCTGATGCTTCTAAACAATAAGAATCTGGTATTTTCTTTAAGATCATATTTTGCTATGTCTCCAATAATTGAAGTACGGATTTTATATTTTTTTTCGATCTCCTTCTTCATCCAGTCGTGAATAGCAGCATACAACCCAATCTCGTTAAGTTGTGGCGGACTCAGATTAAAAATAACTTCTCTTGTAGCCTTGGTTGCAAGTAATAAGGTTTGTGAGATATCTTTTATTTTTTTCTCGATGAGTTTTTGATCGGCATCAAAATCAATTGCTGCCAGCTGCATTCTTGAAGAGGATAATAACTGCCCAACATCATCATGCAGGTCGACAGCGAGTTGTTTGCGTTGTTTTTCTTCTGTTAAAGTGAGTTCTAAACTAAGCTCTTTTAAACGATTCTGATATTTCAGAATTTTTAATTCTGCTTTTTTTTGATCGGTGATATTTATTGATAATCCCAACAAGCCAATTATTACTCCCTTTTGATCTAAATGGGGGGTGTACCAATTTTTAAAATAATTATCACCCATCTCAATCTCTGTTATTACAGTTTCTCCATTAAAAGCCCTTTTCATATCATCGATCATAGTGGGATAATCTTTGTACAGATCAAAAACAGACATTCCAACCACATCGCTACCTTTCAATCCTATTTTTTCCAGTCCTTTCCCTTCAGACAAAAGAAATGTACCGTCTTTGGCGATCATATAAATTATTTCTTCAGTATTGGTAACGAGGGCTCTAAATTTTTGTTCGCTTTCCACTAACATTGATTCCGCCTCCGTTCTCCTACTAACATCATTCAATGCCGTTACGCGAACATCCCTTCCTTTAAAATGCATCATCCTCTCTTGTATTTCAGCAGGGAAAGTCGATCCGTCTTTTCGTAAGGCAGTAACTTCGTATGGTTTTTCATAGCCCGATAACATACTATTTTTTACCACTTCACGATCTTCGGGAATAATCCAATCAGTTCCATGTCGCCCAATGGCTTCTGCCAACGAATAACCAAACATTTTTTCTGCCAGAGCGTTTTGTTCAAGACAAACTCCCTTCTCAGAAATGAAGATCGCTTCAAAAGAAGCGTCAGATAAAGACTGATAACGTTCCTTACTTTCCTTTAATGCCTGCTCGGCTTTTTTCTGCTCACTAACATCTCTGAAAACACTCTCAATGCCAATTGGATTACCAGCGTTATCAAGATATAACTTCGCATTAGATGAAATGCTAATAATATCTCCATCCTTTTTATAAAGATCGAATTCAAATGTTTGGTTACCGCCCTCATTTAAAAGTTTTTGCTTTATTCTTTCAGGCTTCTGTGGATCGACAAAAAATTGGGATATATCAGCACCTATTACTTCTTCAATATTATAGCCGGTAATTTCAAATATGGAGGGGCTTACCAATACCCCTTTATGCTCCAAATCCCGCCGAACAAACACGTCAATCATTGAATTGAACAAGCTTCTGAATTTTTCTTCACTTTCTTTTAAAGCTACTTCTGTTCTTTTGCTTGCTGTAATATCCCTAAAAACACTTTCAATTCCCTGAGGATTACCTGCATCGTCAAAATATAATTTCGCCGAAGAAGAAATGGTTATCACGCTTCCATCTTTTTTAATGATTTCAGATTCAAAAGTATGAACACCACCTTCCCTTAATAGTTTTTGAGCTCTCTCTTTAAGTTCCTGAGGGTTGACAAAATATTGTTCTATTTTTTGGCTTTTTAACTCTTCAGGGGTAAAGCCCACAATGCCCTGCACAGATGGGCTAACCAAGACAATGTTACTCTGCAGATCCCGACGAACAAAGCCATCGGCTATTGAATTAAAAATGGCTTTGAATTTTTTCTCACTTTCCTTAAGTAAATTTTCTGATCTATAAGCTTCCAAAGCTTTTTTGATCACAAGCTCCAGTTTTTCATTTTCAAAGGGCTTATTCATATACCAATATATCCCCACATCGTTTATCGCTTCTTTGATTACGTGGCTATCGTGGAAGGCCGTAAAAAGAATACTTTTAATATCAGGCCATTTTTCTTTTACTTTTTTTAAGAATTGAACACCTGTCATTTCCGGCATCCTTTGATCGGCTATAATAAGCTGGACAGGCTGAGCTTCTAATATTTCCAATCCTTTTTGGCCTGAAATTGCCGTAATGAAGTTGAATTTCCTTCTGAATAGTGACTTGAGCGAGTTTAAGTTCGCCTGTTCATCATCAACATATAAAATATTATAATCATTCATTTCCATTATTAGGAATTTTTGCAGTTGCTTATGGCTGTATCAATTTTGGCTTTCAGATCTTCCGGGTCGCAGGGCTTTGAAATAAAAGCTGACATCCAGTTTTTTTCTTTTGCTACATCAATATCCTGTGTCTTACTGTATCCTGAATATATCATCCTGCAGGGTGGTTTTCCAGGCATGAATTCAAATACTTTTTTCAGAAATTCAGTACCGGTCATCTCAGGCATTCTTTGGTCTGTAATGATCAGATCTACGTTGTTTTTACGAAGATAGTCTATTCCTTCTGATGGGGAGTCGGTAGTAAAAATATTGTAAACTCTCCTAAAGACAGATTTAAAGGCTCTAAGGTTTTCAAGTTCGTCGTCTATATAGATTATATTGTGTTTCATTTTTTTAAGGTTTGATTAAACGGTTATTCGGTTATTCGGTTATACGGTTATACGGTTATACGGTTAAACGGTTATTCGGTGATACGGTTATTGAGTTATTTGGCTATTTGGTTTTTCAGTTATACGGTTATTCAGTTATGTGGTGATACGGTTAAACGGTTAATCAGTGATACGGTTAAACGGTTAATCAGTGATACGGTTATGCGGTTATTCGGTTATTCAGTGATGCAGGTATTGATAATGAATCATTATTTCAACACCACAATATTAATTATCCAATTTTCAAATCTTCAAATTATTTCATTTTCAAATCACGGAATCACCGAATCACTGCTTCACCGCATCACCTCCTAACTCTTCGGTATTCTAATTTCAAATACAGTTCCTTTTTCAATAGAACTCTTTACTGTAATCGTACCACCATGATTTTTAATTATTCCATGACTGATGGACAATCCCAATCCTGTACCTTCTCCTATTTTTTTTGTAGTGAAAAATGGGTCAAATATCTTATTAACAATATCTTCAGGAATTCCTTTTCCATTATCTTCTATAGATATAAGTACTTGATCGCCTTCAGAGCTTGTGGTTATAATAATCTCTCCTTCCGGCCCGACGGCATACAATGCATTAATTAGTAGGTTCAAAAAAACCTGGTTAAGCTGTCCTATATGACAATTGATCAAGCCAATTGATCTTTCATAGCTCTTCGTAATTTTAATTTTTGGGTTAAATTTACTTTTCAAAAGACCAATGGTAGCGTCCATACCTTGATGAATATCTTCCGGTTCCATTTTTTCATGGTCGATATGCGAAAATTCTCGAAGACCTTTCACAATTTCTGAGGTTCTTTTTGTGCCTTCCTTAATATCTTCTATCGCTTGATTTATCTCACTGAGTAAGAACTCAAAATCAATACTTTTTTCAAATTCTTCTATTTCTTTTGTGTCCAGCTTATTTTTTTGAATAAAATCCCGGTATTTCTCAATAAGCTGCTCAATGTCTTTTAAATCCTGATCCAATGCAAAGGAACTGGTACGGGTAAAACTAACCGGATTGTTAATTTCATGGGCAATTCCCGCCGTAAGCTGCCCCAAAGAGGCCATTTTTTCTGATTGAATGAGCTGCGTCTGTGCCTCTTTTAGATCGATAGTACGACTTTCCACCTCATCTTCTAACTGTTCTCGTTGTTTCCTAAGTGTACGTGTTCGCATTCTAACGATCACTAGAATGAACAGAATAAAAAGTAAACCATAGATAGTTCTGGCCCACCAGGTATGCCACCAGGGTGGTGCTATATTAAATGAATATTCAAATGGTTTGCTCCAAATTTGTGCTGCTCCTATGGCTTTCACTTTAAAGGTGAATTTGCCATAAGGCAGGTTACGATATTCTGCTTTTGGTTCATTAGTTGGTTCACTCCATTTATCACTCAGCTCATCTATTTTGTAACTGTATTTTAATTTATGGGGAGCAGACCAATCTATGGCCGAAAAATGAAATGTCAGATAGTTTTGATCGTAAGGCAGTGACAGTTTTAAAGGATAATTCTGATACCGGGCAACACCATCGAATGTAATTATGCTATTTAAGCTATCGTTCAGGTTTCGATAATCTATAAATTTTCCCCCAATATCAATTTGGTCAAATTGCAAGGGAGGTGGCTCAGAAGGAATCTTAAACTTGTCCATATCCAACATAGTGAGGCCTTTACGGGTTCCCCACCATATACGGTTTTTACTGTCCAACATGACGCTATTCCTATAAAAATTGGTCCCTATCAGTCCATCCGCCTTGCCATAAGTATAAATCACAGGGGATTTAAAGGTGCTACTTACACTACCTATTTTTACTTCCGGGGAAGGCGGGCTTCTTTTTGAGTTGGAAACATTATCCTGGTCAAATGCAAAAAGGTTTAGACCATTATCGGTACCTAACCATATATTGTGATCCCTGTCCTCAATGATCGACCAGACAACATTATTGCTCAGGCCCTCCTTTTCGGCATAGTTAATAAAGGATTCCCCATTAAAGACGCACACACCTCTATCTGCAGTACCAAACCAAAGGTTGCCACGGCTATCCTCAAAGATCGAAAAGATAAAATTACTACTCAGGCCCTCCTTTTCGGTAAAATGGGTGAATGATTCTCCATCATACTTACTCACCCCTCCACCATAAGTCCCGAACCACAGATTTCCATGACGGTCCTTGATGGCGGTCTCAACAAAATTATTGCTCAGGCCTTCCTTTTCGGTAATATGGATGAATGTTTCTCCATCATAAACGCTCAACCCTTGATGATATGAAGAGAACCACAAACTGCCTTTACTGTCCTCGATTGCCGACCAGAGGTTATTATTGCCCAGGCCCTCTTTTTGGGTAAAATAGGTGAAACTGTTACCATCGTACATGCTGGCTCTCCCAATATGGGACCCGAACCATATATTGTCTTTACCGTCCTCGAAAATGGAATAGACTCTGTTATCACCTAGCCCCTCTTTTTCCGTAAAATGAGTAAAGGTGTGACCATTGTACATAAACGCCCCCATATTCATGGACCCGAACCACAGATTGCCTTTATTGTCCTCGGTCATCGATAAGATCCCAACAATATTCAATCCCTCTTTTTGGGTAAAATGGGCGAAACTGCTACCATGATATATGCTCGCTCCACCATCATCGGTCCCGAACAACAGATTACCTTGGTTATCCTCAGTGATTGAGCTAATTATATTACCACTTAAACCCTCTTTTTGGGTAAAATGGGTGAAACTGCTACCATCATACATGTTTGCTCCACCACCAATGGTCCCGAACCACAGGTTACCTTGGCCGTCTTTGGTAATGGACGTGATATAATTATCACTTAAACCCTCTTTTCGGGTAAAATGGGTGAAACTGTTACCATCGTACATGCTCGCCCCACCTTTGCACCCAAACCACAAATTACCCTGGTCATCCTCAGCTATAGAACGGATGCTATTATCAATTAAACCCTCTTTTTGGGTAAAATGAGTGAAACTGTTGCCGTCATATCGGCTCACCCCATTTATTAACGAGCCGAACCACAGATTGCCTTTACTGTCTTCGAAAATGGAATAAATCGAAACAAGGTTTAAACCCTCTTTTGGAGTAAAATGGGTGAAACTGTTACCATCGTACATGCTCGCTCCCCCATCACGGGTCCCGAACCATATATTACCTTTACTGTCCTCGAAAATGGACCAAACCCTGTAATCACCTAGCCCCTCTTTTTCCGTAAAATGAGTAAAGGTGTGTCCATTGTACATAACCGCCCCTAGGTCCATAGATCCGAACCACAGATTGCCTTTACTGTCCTCGATCATCGATGAGACCCTATTAAAATTCAATCCCTCTTTTACGGCAAAATTGGTGAACGTGTAACCATTGTACTTGTTTACTCCATCGCGCCTTGTGGCGAACCATAAATTGCCACCGCCGTCCTCAAGAATGTCCCTGATACCGGATATATTTATCCCTTGTTCTGCATCCAGGTATTTTATATTGACGTTTGCATTGTCTTTCGACCTTAGTGGCGAGACCTTGCCTGGCGGTAGGTAGATCGCACGAACAACTTTTCCTTTAGCGGGTATTGGTATGCCCGTGGGTATAGTATCCCCGTAAGAGTTTACTAATACAAATGGGGAGCTATCTACACCGGTTGTAAACGTTTTCAGGGAGTCGTTGTTTATCGGGATGACCGTAAGGTTTTTGGGCACTTTATGGACGTTCAGGTGTGCGGGCATCACTTTTGGCCTTCCCACGGGAACGGTCATGGGCTTTGCCACACTATCAGAATGGATTACTTTTCCCTTGACAGGAATTGGTACTCCTGTTTTTATGGTATCACCAAAAGAGTTAATTATTGGTTGAATGGTATCTCCCGAATATTGGTTTATGATATATCCTTCATTTGTATTCAATTTTACTACTTTCGGATTGGTCACTTTTCGTGACATAACTTCCTCCCCTATCTCTGTTTCCTGAAGTTGTTTTACCTTATTACAACTGAAAGCAACTAAAAGCACAAGAAAAAGGATCAAATATGGCTGTTTTAGTTTCATTATTTTGTTTTGGGTAATTCTATTTCAATTTCACTTTCCTTTCCAATTGTTGATTCAACAGTCAATCTCCCTTTTGCATTTTTGAAAGTTTAATCAAAAATAAAGTTTTAGTTTTAAAAAGGAGCTATCATATTTGGATTTATAAAGATCACAACTTAATATTGTCTGTGGGTCAATTTGATGACCTGCTTTAACCCGGTTTATGCATTGGAAAATCCCCGCCATGCCTGATCGGGCAGGTATTCCGTTTCTAAACATCTGCAAATCATAAACTTCGTTGAATTTTTTGATTTAACCATAACGGTGCTATGCTAAAACCAATAAAACTCCCTGATTTATTGCTGTTTAGATCCTCATTACGAAGTTCCAATGCATAAAGCGGGTTTAAATGGAATTGACGGCTTAAAATCAGCTATTGAAAAATCAATTGATCTGCTGGTTTTAGATATCATGCTCCCGGGAATGAATGGATTAGAAATTCGAAAAAGAATTGAATAGGATCCATCCGACCCAAAACATATTGTAAGTATAAGGGGAGTTGGGTATCGATTTGTTTCTGGGAATCTATAACCTGCCATTTTTTAATATTCCTTATACATTTTACATTGTATTAAGCTTGAAATAGCTGTTATCATCGACTTAATTGTTAAGGTGTACTAAAACATATTAAAGAATTCCGGGGTTGTTTCAGCGGGCGTTTAATTTTTTTACAAAATTAAATTCACTTAATCTAAAATTAAATTTTCATTATCTTCGAGCAATAGAATTGATAGACCTGACGGTTATTTGGTGAATTTTATTCTAGTGTTTGAAGATGATTATTTTAACGAATCCACAATATTTCTAGCGGTTTTGGCCTTATTTTAATCAAGTTCAAGGTAAACCAAAAGATGTTGAAACAGAGTTTGAGATGTAACAAAAAACAAAAATTGAGTCTAATTTTTAGGGTAAAGGCATAACTTATTATTAATAAAATTATGAAATATGCAACCCTTACTCTTTACAACTGTCTTTTAAAATAACAAATGCATTTTCATGAATTTTAGTACTAACGTCTAAGTGGAGCACAATTATGTTTAAAACATGTTCACCAAATAAAAAAAGGTTTAAACATTGAAACTATTAATTCGACCAATTCAAGTTGGTTTAATGATAAAGCACAAATTGATTTACTTATTGATAGGGACGATGGATATGTAAATATTTGCGAGATGAAGTTTTATGATGCACCATTCAATATTGATAAAAATTATGTTAGAAAATTACGAACTAAAATGGATGAATTTAGAACAACTACAAAGACTAAAAAAAGTTTTTTTCTAACTATGATTACTGCCAATGGAGTTGCTCCAAATAAATACAGCACAGAGATAATGGATAAGGAACTTACGTTGGAATGTCTTTTTAAAGAATAAGTTTGTAATCAGCCAAAAGTTATTTTATACAGAAGCTTTGGCTGATTATAACAGATGTCATGATATTGGCAAAAATTGATATCGTATCTATATTTCATGAAACTTCTCAAGTATTTTGACCATGGCATTATATTCTTTGCAGCTATCCAATCTTCTTGATGATTATTAATATAGGAAGCTATAACTTTGTTTATTCTATCAATAAATTGGAGCTTCTTTCTTCTTTGTAATAATAAACTTGAAGCACTACAATTAATAAATATGGATAATTTGTCAATATTAAATTAGGGTGAATAATAGGGGAATCCGCAACAAAAAAAAGACCTAAAACTGCTGTTTCACAGCATTTTAAGTCTTTTTATTTGTGCGGGCGAAAGGACTCGAACCTTCACACCGTGAGGCACTAGATCCTAAATCTAGCGTGTCTACCAATTTCACCACGCCCGCATTTGTTTTGCGTGCCTGCCTGCCGTTAGGCAGTTCTACCTCCCGATAGCTATCGGGATTCACCACGACCGCAAAATTGAGTCTGCAAATATAGTCAAATTTATAAATTACAATATGCGTTTTATTAAAATAATTTGGTTAAAGTTCTCTATCAATTACAGCGTTTATTTATTACTTTATTATTATTCTATTTAGTTAGAGTTTACTTACCTATAGTCCAAATGTGTTTTTATACATTCATCCATAAAATCCTTATTTTCAATTGCCAATCTAGAAAATTCAAAGAGACTGTTACAACGATCTAAATTTTGATTTTCGTATTTCACTTTGTAGTACTTATTATTTTCTAGGAAGTCAGTAAGAGCTCTGATTCCATGTAAAAAAGGCAATAAAATGGCACCTAAAGAAAGATGCTCGATCTCTGTTTTTGTAAGGATCTTTCCATTCGCAGCAATTCCCTTTATAAAAGACTCGAATATTTTTTGATCAAAATTGATCAGTTCTAAATTAATTTCATCTTCTGGCGCTTTATTGGCAATTGTTCTGATCGCATCTCCAAAATCATAAAGAAAATAACCCGGCATAATTGTATCCAGATCGATCAAACACAAGGCCTTGTTTTGCTTGGAAAATAATATATTATTTAATTTTGTATCGTTATGGCAGGCCCTTACAGGCAATTTAACCTTCTGTAATTCTAATAACATCGGAATATATTTCTTAACAAAGGCAATTGGGGCTTTCGCTTTTTCTATATTTTCCGGTTTCGCTTTTGGCTTGGCCTCTAAAAATTGACTATACCGAAAGGCTATATTATGGAAATCAACCAGGGTTTCCTGCAATGGACTTGGGTCAAACGCGGCTAATAATTTGTGAAACAAACCAATTATTCTACCCGCTTCAAAAGCTACTTCCGGATCCGTTGTTGTATTATAAACTCGGCTATTATTAACATAGGTCATCAACCTCCAAATGTTACCATTATCGTCTTTATAAAATGACGTACCCGATTTTGTTTTCTCCAGGACTACTTTTTCATAATCGTCCGATGCCAGATTGGGAAGTACCAGATCTATATTGTGAATTAGAGAATCGACCTTGGTAAAAACAGCTGTATTAATACTTTGTAAAATGTATAATGGAATGTCATTAGCAGATACCAAATAGGTGTCGTTGATCATGCCATTCGTTAGAGGTTCATAATGATATTTCTGAGGTTCTATCTCAAAATTTTTGAGGATCTGATCTAATTTTTCCATAAGGGGCTTGGGTAATTATTGTTATGTGTCAATTCATTTAATGTATTCATGGCGTTTGATTTATCTTCAGCATAGGTAACGCCAAACCAAGAGGTACATTCTTTGGTGGGAATTACTTTAATCATATTTTTCTCTATCATATTTTGAATAATATCCGGAATTAAGAGTTCTTCTTTTTCTGAAGAATTATTTTGTTCTAAGAACGCAATAAATTGATTTTCGATTTCACTAAAAATAAGGGAATTAAAAATCCAAAAGTTCATAGAGGCTAACTCATGCCCGCTGAGTTTTGTTTTTGTTGAAATATCAAGAAGAACTCCATCATCATATCCGATAGCTAACATTTCTCTAATATTTTTTAATCCTCCATCAACAAATTCACAAATTCCTCTGGAAACGGTACCAAAATCTGATAAAGTATCTTTTAATTGATAAGGAACAATACCAAATAAATTAAGGTCATTGTTAGTATCTATAAACGCGGAAGCTCTTTGAAAGGCATCATTTCCATAGTAGTCGTCGGCATTTATTACAATAAAAGGGTTAGAAATATATTCTTTAGCCACCCAGACTGCATGCGCAGTACCCCAGGGTTTTTCTCTTTGCGTTTTTTTTGAAATTGTTTTTGGTATGTCAGTGGTGATTTGAGGAATGACATCAATTTTGATTTCTTCGGGAATTCTCTTCGTTAAATAATTTTTTATTTCTTTAACATAGTTTTCTCTGGTAATAATAACGATGTGTTCAAAACCATTTTTTAAAGCATCATAAATACTATATTCAAACAAAAATTCTTTTGTGGGGCCAAGCTCGGCAAACTGTTTTAACGCTCCATATCTACTGCCACTTCCGGCTGCCATGATCAGTAATGTCTTTCTCTTATTTTTTATTTTCATAAAACCCAAAAATTATTTATTTAAATTATTACGGCGTCTGCAATTTACCCCCAAAGGCAGCAAAATTAGGAAAATATTACTGTCCTCAATCTTTTTTTATAATTATTTTAATTTCTTGAAAACCTTTTTTCTATTAGGATATGACCGTAGAAAAATTGTACTTTCTTGCAGATATTTAATTGAAAAGAATTTCCTTAGGGTTACGTCTCGGGGATAGTTGGTTTCAAGAAATATTTATTTTATAACTCATCTTTTCTTTATCTTTGTTCAACTCAAATAATAATAAGAATGAATACTATAAAAACCTATGTAAAAAATAATAAGGATCGATTTATTAATGAGCTTATTGAGCTATTGAAAATACCTTCCATTAGTGCTGATTCTGCCTATAAAAATGATATCGTAAAAACAGCAAATGCCGTGAAATCGGCTTTGGAAATTGCCGGTTGTGAAAAAGTAGAACTATGTGAAACACCCGGGAATCCCATAGTGTATGGAGAACACATCATTGATGAGGGATTGCCAACGGTTTTAGTGTATGGCCACTACGATGTACAACCGGCAGATCCTATCGATCTTTGGCATTCAGCTCCTTTTGAACCCGTAATTCAATTGACGAAATTGCATCCGGAAGGAGCTATTTATGCGCGCGGTGCAAGTGATGATAAAGGGCAAATGTATATGCATATCAAGGCATTTGAATTGATGATGCAAACGGATACACTACCCTGCAACACTAAGTTTATGATAGAAGGTGAGGAAGAAATAGGATCTTCCAGTTTGGAGTGGTTTGTAAAAAGAAACCAGGATAAACTCAGTAATGATGTTATCTTAATTTCCGATACAGGTATGATAAGTATTGATCAGCCATCTATAACAACGGGACTTAGAGGCTTGAGTTATGTGCAAGTGGAAGTCATGGGTCCGAATAGAGATTTGCACTCTGGATTATACGGAGGTGCTGTTGCCAATCCGATCAATATTCTGACTAAAATGATAGCATCCCTGCATGATGAAAATAATCGCATAGCCATACCCGGGTTTTATGATAATGTGATCGAAGCAACAAAGGAAGAAAGAAAAGAAATGGCGAAAGCCCCTTTTTCATTGGAGGAGTATAAATCGGCTTTGGACATAGATGAAGTTTATGGTGAAAAAGGATACACTACTAACGAAAGAAATTCCATTCGGCCAACTTTAGATGTAAATGGTATTTGGGGAGGGTATATAGGAGAAGGTGCTAAAACAGTTATTGCAAGTAAGGCCTATGCAAAGATATCAATGCGTTTGGTGCCCGATCAAACACCTGATGAAATAACAGAATTATTTCAAAATCATTTTGAAAGCATCGCCCCAAAGGCGGTAAAGGTTAAGGTTACACCTCATCATGGAGGATTTCCGTATGTAACACCTATTGATTTTGTGGGATACAGAGCAGCAAACAAAGCCTATACAGAAGCTTTTGGTGTGGAGTCAATTCCTCAAAGGGGGGGAGGAAGTATTCCTATTGTTGCACTTTTTGAACAGGAGTTAAAAAGTAAAACGATACTAATGGGATTTGGATTGGATAGTGATGCGATTCACTCGCCAAATGAGCATTTCGGTATCTATAACTTCCTTAAAGGGATTGAGACGATACCACTTTTTTATAGATATTATACGGAGATGCGTTCTAAAGACTAAAAATCTATTCTATAACTAACTTCTCAACATTTTGATAATCTGGCAGTAAATTTTCCAGGGCAAACTCATACTTATATTTTGAGACACGAATTTCACGAATGCCTACTAATATTTAGAAAAATCTTTAGATTTTTCTCTTCGTGTAATCTTATTAAGTAAAAATATCACGAATTTTA
>Ga0164313_10004182_pt1 | contig 12902 bp, 8 predicted proteins | sample GuaBasSedimGuay4_FD_113735 | JGI IMG/M metagenome (GOLD analysis project Ga0164313, IMG submission 113735) | Subseafloor sediment microbial communities from Guaymas Basin, Gulf of California, Mexico - Guay4, Core 4569-4, 0-3 cm | ecosystem: Environmental > Aquatic > Marine > Hydrothermal vents >... | reverse complement strand
CGAATCCCGGTCCCCGGTCCCGGATGCAGATCCGGGCACAGCCGCTTTCGGCGCGCCCCGTTCGCAATCGAATGACGGCGCCGGGGGGAGAGAACCGAATGGCGTTGTCCATGAGATTGATCAGCACCTCAAGCAGCTTGCCGGAGTTGGCCTGGGCCCAAAGGTCGTCGGCATCCTCGATGAACTCCAGCTCGAGGCCGTTCTCCTGGGTAAGGGGAGTCATGATGCGGAGGACCTTGCGGCAGGTATCGCTCACGTCCACGGGCTCCAAGACCAGGGTGTGATCCGGGCGTTCAAGACGATTGACTTCAAGCACGTTGTCAACCAATCGCCCTAACTGGTCACCACTGAAGGCAATAGACTCCATGTACTCGCGCTGGCTGGCGGTGAGATCCCCGGCCAGACCGTCCAGGAGATTCCGCACCGACCAGTGGACCGAAGCCAGGGGGGAGCGCAGATCGTGGGCTACCCGGGAGAGGAAGTCCGCCTTGGTCCGTCCCAGCTCGGTCTCCTGCACCAGTTCCATACGCTCCACGTCGTGGGCCAGGGTCTCACCGATGCGGTTCAGAAGCCGGACTTCGATGCCCACAAACCGGCGCTTGGTCTGCTTGGGTCCGAGCATGAGCAGACCCAGGAGCCGGTCCTCCACCGTGAGCCACCGCAGAAGCGCCGCCTCGCTCTCCACGGTGGGCGTGTTTCCCGTCTCCTCGATGTCCCCGATCTGGGTTGTCCCGGCCTCCAGGGGATGGCGGGTCACCGCGTCCGCCGAGAGGCTCTCCACGTGCCGAGCCACGCTCTCGGTGGCCAGTTCCCCCGCCCGCCAGGATCGTCCCCGTCCGCAGAGCACGACTCCGGCTTGGGTCACCTTGAAGGAGTCACGGAGAAAGCCGGCGAGCCGGTCCGCCAGATCCTCCTGGCCGGCGGTGCTGCGCACCAGGGTGTCGAGCTCGGGGAGGATGAGCGTGGGGTTTGGGATCATGCCAAAGAACCGGCGGCCCACCCAGCGCCCCATAAGCCGGCGAAAGGGCTGGAGAGAGAAACCGATGGCCGCGCCCACGGCCGCGGGGAAGAGCCACAGCCAGTCCTCGGGCCGCCCGCGCCACGCGATGTACAGATAGAGGAGTCCGCCAAACACGCCAAACGCGGTCACGGCCTGGACCAGGGTGTAGATGACGCTCCGACGGAGAATGAGATCGATGTCCAGGAACTGGTACCGGGCCACCACCAGCACCACGGCCAGGGGAATGGCGGCCTCGGACACGCGCTCCACCCATTGCGGCACCAGGGGGTCCATGCCCAGCGCCTGGGGCAGGGCCCGGAGAAACACATAGGGCGCCACGCCGAGACCAATGCCAAGCATAAGATCCCGCATGAGACTGCGCCGGCGTCCGGGGACGGTGGCGCGGAAGCGGCTCCCCAGAATGACGAGCGCGGCCAGGACCTGAACCACCACTGTGATGTCGGCCGCCGCCTGGGGGAGAAGCATGGCCCGGGCAAGCTCCGGCCCTGGGGCGGCGAAGTAACGGAAGTAGGTGGCAACCTGCCACAGCGCCAGGGCGCCGGCCACGCCGAACAGGACTCGGGGAAACCAACGGTGCTTGGCTAGCCACCGGCTTCCCCGGGGAAAAATCATGGCAAAGTAGACAAACAGCGCCGGGAGATAGGCGAGGACCGCAAGCTGAATGGCGTTGGCTACGAGTCGCGGCGCCACCGGACTCCGGGGGAAGTACACCCCGCCAAGACCGATGCCCACCCCGTAGCCCAGGATTCCCAGAAACAGGATCGCCGCGGTGGGATGTCGCCAGCGCGGGGCGAACACAAAGGTCGCCGTCCACCAGAAGAGAAGAGCCACGGCCAGCGCCGCAGCCAGGTATGAGGTGGTAAAGCTGGGGTTCAGACACACCAGCGTCTCCGTGCCCGCGGCCGTAACCAGACGCAGTTCGGATCCCTGAGGCAGGGTCTCCACGTAGAAGCGGATCTCCTCGGGGGTCCCGGCGGTGATCCCGTTCAGGGTGACCGGATACGTAAGCGTTTGGGGGTCGAATTCGACAGGGAGGCGGCTCAATTCGGACTGCCCGTGGATCCCCCAGAGAATCCAGGCCAGCGCCGCCACGGCGGCTATCCAGACGATGCGGCGCATTCGTCCTCTCCTGATGTCTCGGGTTGTGAGGCGACCCCAAGGTGTGACTTTCCCGAACAGTATCGCATTCCGGAGGCAACCCACCATGCCGCATCCCATAAAGCCACGTCTCAACAGATCGTCATAGATAGTGAATTACAAGCGAGTTATGCAATCGGGGCATGTCGGCCCGGTGTTTGCATTAGGGCAGGGTGGAGGAAACGATCATGCATACGACCGTCCGCACCCGCACCCTGATTCCCCACGAATCCCGGATCTGGGTCAACGACATTCACAGCCGGCTCAACGCTACCCGGGTCGGCAACATCCTGGCTCTTCAGTCGCTGGGCGACGCCGAGTCCGCCATGCGATGGGCTTCCTCGTCGGGCCGCACGGTGTGTGTCGCCGGAGGGCGTCATGCCATGGGCGCCCAGCAGTTCGCCACCGATGCCGTGCTTCTCGATACCCGCGGTCTGGGCGAGATCCTGCGTCTTGACCGGCACGCGGGGACGGTGGAAGTGCAGGCGGGCATCCAGTGGCCTGAGCTCATCGGGGGTCTGCGTCGCATGCAGCCGGGAGTGGAAGCTCCGTGGACCATTATCCAGAAACCCACCGGGGCCGACCGGCTCACCCTGGGAGGTTGCGTTTCGGCCAACATTCATGGCCGCGTGCTGGGCCGGGGCCCTCTGGTCGACGACATTGAGGCGCTGACCGTGATCACCCCCTCGGCGGGTACCGTCCGATGCAGCCGGACCCGCAACCCCGAACTGTTCCGTCATGTGATCGGGGGATACGGTCTGTTCGGGCTGGTGTATTCGGTCAAGCTCCGACTCACCCCCCGGCTCAAGCTGGAGCGCCGGGTGGAAGTGCGGGACATCGACGGACTGGCCGAGGCCTTCGCCGAGCGCACGGGTCAGGGCTGCCTTTACGGCGACTTCCAGTTTGCCACCGACGACCGGTCCCCGGATTTTCTCAGGACGGGTGTGTTCTCCTGCTATCGCCCCGTGCCCGGACGCACGGTGATTCCCGCCGGTCAGCGCCGGCTCCTGCCCGAAGACTGGCACGAGCTTCTCCATCTGGCGCACGCGGACAAGTCCGCCGGTTTCGCGCGGTATGCGGGCCACTATCTGGAGACCGACGGCCAGGTGTACGGATCCGACGATCACCAGCTTGCCTACTACGAGGACCATTATCACGAGCGTCTGGACACGGGCCGGCCCGGTGTGCCCCCGGGCTCGGAGATGATCAGCGAGCTCTATGTCCCTCGCTCCCGACTGGCCACGTTTCTCGGCCGGGCGGCCACGGAGCTGCGGGCGCGACGCGCCGATGTCATCTACGGGACGGTTCGCATGATCGAACAGGACACCGTCACCGCCCTCCCTTGGGCCCGGGAAGACTTCGCCTGCGTGATCTTCAATCTCCACGTGACCCACTCGCCCGAGGGTATGGAGAACGCCGCCGGGCACTTTCGCCGGCTGATCGACCTCGCCCTGACCGAGGGCGGTTCCTACTACCTCACCTATCATCGTTGGGCCCGGCCGGAGCAGGTCCAGGCGGCCTATCCGGGATTCCACTCATTCCTGACGGCAAAACGGAGCATGGATCCGGGCGACGTCCTCCAGAGCACGTGGTACCGCCACCACGCGGCCATGTTTGCCGACAACCCGTAGTCGGGGGGAGGCCTGAGGGCCCTCATCGGGTCTGAGGAACCGGGCACAGCGGGGAACGGGCCCCACGCGGGGCGTGAGAAATCCCGTCCTGCGGAGGCGCATCCGGGGTATAATCTTCCGACTTTTTTCCGTCCGGCTGCCCGGTCGCATACATCCCGGTCGGTCCGGGAGAGGACCCCGATTCATGGATATCCGAAACGTCGCCATTATTGCCCACGTCGATCATGGGAAAACTACCCTGGTCGATCAGATCCTCCGCCAGTGCCACGTGTTCCGCGAGGGGCAGGAAGTGGCGGAGCGGGTGCTCGACTCCAACGATCTGGAGCGCGAGCGCGGCATCACCATCACCTCCAAGAGCATTGCCGTTACCTACGGTGACACCCGGATCAACATCATCGATACCCCGGGCCACGCCGATTTCGGCGGCGAAGTGGAGCGGGTGCTCAAGCTGGCCGACGGCGTGCTTCTCCTGGTTGACGCTTTTGAGGGGTCCATGCCCCAGACCCGATTCGTGCTCCAGAAGGCGCTCCAGCTTCATCTGAAGCCCATCGTGGTCATCAACAAGGTGGACCGCCCCGGAGCCCGCCCCGACGAGGTGCTGGAAGAGGTATTCGACCTGTTCGTGGAGCTGGACGCCGGTGACGATCAGCTGGACTTCCCCGTGATCTATGCCGCGGGCCGCGAGGGCTGGGCGGTGCGGAATCTGGAGGACGACCGGGTCGATCTCAATCCGCTGTTGGATGGGATTCTTACGGCCATCCCCGCTCCAGAGATCATCGACGGCCCCCTGCAGCTTCTCATCACTTCCATCGACTACAACGACTACGTGGGCCGCATCGGTATCGGCAGGGTGTTCCGGGGCTCCATCCACGACGGTGAGACGGTGACCCAGCTCCGCCGGGACGGCACCCGGCTCACGTCACGCGTCAAGCAGCTCTACGTCTTCGACGGCCTGGGCCGGCGTGAAGTGGAGCACGTGACCTGCGGCGACATCTGCGCCGTGGTGGGGCTGGATCAGGTGGACATCGGCGACACCCTGGCCGACCTGGAGAACCCGGAGCCGCTTCCCATCATCGCCATGGACGAGCCCACCCTGACCATGAACTTCATGGCCAACAGCAGCCCGGGCTACGGCCAGGAAGGCAAATTCGTTACCAGTCGCCAACTCCGGGACCGCCTGTTCAAGGAGACGGAGAAGGACATGGCGCTCCGGGTGGAGCCCACGTCCAGCGCCGACACCTACAAGGTCTCGGGCCGCGGCATTCTCCACCTGTCCATTCTCATGGAGACCATGCGCCGGGAGGGCTACGAGCTCATGGTGGGCCAGCCCCGGGTGATCTTCAAGGAGATCGACGGCAGGAAGTCGGAGCCGGTGGAAGTGCTCACCGTGGACGTGCCCAACGAGCACGCGGGCACGGTCATCGAATACGTGGCCGGCCGCCGGGGCCAGATGATCCGCATGGATCAGAACGAGGGACGGACCTCCATTGAGTTCCACATCCCCAGCCGCGGGCTCATCGGGTTCCGGAGCTCCATGCTCCGGGCCACCTCGGGCGAGATCGTGGTCAACCACCGGTTCCACCAGTACGAGTTCTTCAAGGGGTCCATCCCCGAGCGCCTCACCGGAAGCCTGGTGTCCATGGCCGCGGGTCAGGCCATGGGCTACGCCCTCGACGCGCTGCAGGACCGGGGGAAGTTCTTTGTGGAGCCGGCGGACAAGCTCTACATGGGTCAGATTCTGGGGGAGCACACCCGCGAGGGCGATCTGGTGATCAATGCCCAAAAGGGGAAGAAGCTCACCAACATGCGGTCGGCCGGCGCGGACAAGAACATCAAGCTTCCCCCCGCGATCAAGATGAGCCTGGAAGAGAGTCTGGAGTATCTCAACAACGACGAGTATGTGGAGATCACGCCCAAGAGCATCCGGCTCCGCAAGTCCTATCTCGACGAGATCGACCGCCGCAAGGCCCAGAAGAAGGCGATCGCGGTCGAGGAGACGACCTAGATCAGCTCACCGCGCTGAAGGTCACCATCTTTCGCTGTTCCTCGTCGTAGAGACGAAGGGTCAGACAGTGAAGACTCTCGCGGATGTTGAGCGTGGTCACCTTCTGGAACACCGGGTTCTCGTGGTGGCACTTGTCCAGGAAGTAGTTGGGGATCCTGGGGCTCAGGTGATGAATGTGGTGGAAGCCGATGTTGCCGCTGAACCACTGGAGAATGCGGGGCAGCTTGTAGTAGGAACTGCCCTCCATGGCGCCCCGAATGTACTGCCACTTGTCCTGCCGCTCCCAGTAGTTGCCCTCGAACTGGTGCTGCATATAGAACAGCCAGATCCCACCCACCGCGGCCAAGAACACCATGGGGAGCTGGATCAGGAGGTAGGGCCCCAGACCGACGAGGGCGATCATGGCGCCGGCAAAGGCGAACAGGGCCACGTTGGACCACAGCACCGCGATCTTCCACCGCCGCTCCGCCTTGCGTCCGGCAAACCGGTTGGTAAAGAAGAACATGTAGATGGGTCCGGCAACGAACATGACAAACGGATTCCGGAACAGCCGGTACTTGAGCTGAAGTCCCTTGGAAGCGTTCTTGTACTCCTGCACGGTCAGGGTCCAGATGTCGCCAACGCCCCGGCGGTCCAGGTTGGACGATGTGGCGTGGTGGATGGCGTGGGTGTGGGTCCACCAGAAGTAGGGCGTGAACGTGATTACCCCGCCGATAAACCCGAGAATATCGTTGGCCTTCTTCGAGGCGAAGAACGAACCGTGGCCGCAGTCGTGGACCATGATAAAGATGCGGACCATAAAGGCCGCGTTGAGCGTTACCAGACCCAGGGTGAGCAGGTAGCTCACATCCAGGCTCCATACCGCCAGAAACCACAGGGCGATGTAGGGGACAAAGCTGTTGGCGATCTGCCAGGCGGCTCGCTTCATGCTCTGCTTCTGGTAGGGGGCGACAAGCTTTTTCCACTCGGTCGCCGAAAATGTCATCGCGGGAGCGTCTTGTGTCGTAGTCAAGGGGCCATACATCCTCTTGCCGCCATGCAGGGGGAACTGAAACGCCCGGGGGGCGCAGTCCTCGTCACATGACGGCGCTGGGTGAATCTGGGAATTGCGGGCTCTTTCCCAAGCTCCGGAAAGGCCCATATTGCGCGTAGATTAGCATGTGATCCGGGCAGATTGCCACGGGGGAATGCCGCGCGGGATGTCGTCTGTCATCCCCTATACCCGCTCGCCAGGAGAGAGAGTCCCGGGCTGCGGAAGATCCTGGCCCCAGCGCGACCGAGGTGGGCTGTTCCATTACAACTGTAATCTTTAGGGTGGGTTACGGTCGATACGCCCGGAAGATGAGCACGCCGTTGTGTCCGCCAAAGGCAAAGGAATTGGAGAGGACGCTGCTGACTTCCTGCCGACGCGCCTGGTTGGGAACGTAGTCCAGGTCGCAGGCGGGATCCGCTTCGTGCAGGTTGATCGTGGGGTGGATCACCCCGTGCCGGATGGTGAGCACAGCGACCACCGCCTCCAGGGAGGCGGCCGCACCCAGGGCGTGGCCGGTCATGGACTTGGTGGAATGGACAGCGAGCGAATCGGCGTGCGCGCCAAACACCGTGCGGATAGCCGCGGTCTCGATCACATCGTTGAGGGGGGTGGAGGTGCCGTGGGCATTGACCACCTCGATGTCCTCCCGTGTCATCCCCGCGTCGGCCAGCGCGTTGGTCATGGCTCGAACCGCGCCCTGGCCCTTGGGGTGGGGCGCCGTAATGTGGTGCCCGTCGGATGTGGTCCCGTAGCCCGCCAGCTCGGCCAGGATGTCCGCGCCCCGGTTTATGGCGTGTTCCAGATCCTCGAGCAAAAGCATGCCCGCACCCTCGGCGATCACGAATCCGTCGCGATCGACGCTGAAAGGCCGGGACGCCGTGGTCGGCGTGTCGTTGCGGGTGGAAAGGGCACGCAGCTGGCAGTAGCCGTCCACCGAGTGGGGTGCCATGGTGGATTCGGTGGACCCCGCCACCGCGGCTACCGCGCGACCCGCCCGGATCATGTCCAGGGCGGTGCCAATGGAATGCGCTCCCGTGGCGCAGGCCGTAGTCAAACAGACGTTGGGCCCCAGGAATCCGGAGTCCACGGAGACTGCCGCCGCCGCCATGTTGGGAATCACCAGGGGCACGGTAAGAGGGTGGAACCTGCCGGGTCCCCGCTCCAGAAAGCGGGTGTGCTCGTGCTCCAGCACTTCCATGCCGCCGATGCCGGAACCCACCACCACCGCCACCTGCTCCTTGTCCACCGAACCGTCGAGACCGGCCTGGGCCACGGCTTCCCGGGCCGCCACCAGGGCGAGCTGGGTAAACCGGGCGGTTCGCTTGATCGTGGTCCGGTCGAGATGGTCCTCGGGTTTGAAGTCCGAGACCTCGCCGGCAATGCGGCTCCGGAGATTCGAGGCATCGAAGGACTCAATAGCGGCGATGCCGGAACGGCCTTCCACGAGTCCGCCCCAAAAGAGATCGGCACCCGTACCCAGGGCGGAACATGCGCCCACTCCGGTTACGACTACGCGACGAGTGCTGGTCATATTACTGGTCCGAGAGGATGTACCCGGTTGGAGGACCGCGTGTGAATCCGCCGATCCGCGAGGATCCGGTGTATGGACATGCGGCCTTCCCGGGTGGTTGAGTCCTGATGCAGGCGGATTCCCGCCCGAGGCACCGGTCCCCAGGGGGGGATCGGCGGCAGAGAGGATATCAGGATTTCCCATCCTCTGCCTCGCCGGTGAGCGGCCCGGCCGCGAATGGTCTAGGATTACCGGGTCCGGCGGTCCCGGTTCGCGGATTCCGCCAGGACACGGAGTCCTTTCATGCCTCTGCAGAACCGCGTCAGTCCGACAGGTGACATTGTGGTCTCGGATTCCCGGGGCGCCCTCATGGGCAACCGTGGGGGGCGTCTCCACGACGACGCCAAGCACCTGGCCGACCGCCGCTGGGTGACGAAATCCTGGATCACCTGCAAGCTCCACTTCAAGAACCGTCACCGCGACGTCATGAGCGAGGGCTACACCGAGCTGTTCTTTCTCGACGAGGTAACTGCCCTGGCCGCGGGACACCGTCCCTGCGCCGAGTGCCGCCGGGAAGATTGGCTCCGGTTCAAGGAAGCCTGGTGTCGCGGAGTGGGAGCCGATCCCCAGACCACCCTGGTCCGCCATGTCGACCAGCGGCTCCACGCCGAACGCGTGCGTCGCGACCGCTCCAAGGTCACATACCGTTCGCGGCTGGAGGAACTCCCCGGCGGTGTGTTCGTGGCCGTGGGGAAATCGCGAAACCCCTGGCTGCTGCGTGAGGGGCGGCTGGTCCGCTGGAGCCCCGGCGGCTATGTGCAGACCGCCGACTGCGTGGCTCCCGACGTGACCGTGCTTACGCCCCCCAGCATTGTGGCCGTGCTCCGGGCCGGGTACCCCGCGAACGTCGATCCCTCGGCTGCATGAAGTCCATTCTCGTCACCGGTGCGAGCACCGGGATCGGGCGCGCCCTTGCCGAGGCCATTGCCGCGGGGGGGCTGCGGGTGTACGCCACCGTGCGCAAGGACGAGGATCTTCGGACGCTGAATGCCCTCGATGGCGTGACCGCCCTGCGTCTGGATGTGCGGAGCGCCGAGGAGGTGGCCGCGGTTGTTGCCCGCATCCGCGAGGACGGAGACGGTCTCCACGCTCTGATCAACAACGCGGCGGTGAACGGGCTCGGGCCCTTCAGCACCTACGACGACACCGCGCTCCGTGAGATCTTCGAGGTCAACATATTCGGGCTGCACCGGGTGACCAACGCGTGTCTGCCCCTGCTGGTTGAGAGCCGGGGGCGGGTGGTCAACATCGGCTCCCAGGGCGGGGTGATGACGGCCCGGTACTTTGGTCCCTACACCATGACCAAGCACGCGCTTGAGGCGTACAGCGCGTCGTTGGCCGAGGAACTGGAACCCCACGGTGTGTACGTGAGCATTGTGCAGCCCGGGGGGATCGAGTCGGCCATGGCCGACAACTCCCTGGCGAGCAGCGCCGCCCGGTTCCGTTCGGCTGAGCCTCCCTTTGACACCGATGCGCGGGAGTTTCTGGCCATGCTGGAGGCCGACGAGGAGCCCGATGGGGACGCGCCGGAGTCGGCGGAGAACCGCAAGCCCTCGTCGCCCGACATTGTGGTTCGCGCGGTGTGGCATGCCCTCACCGCGGAGCGGCCCCAGCGGCGGTACCTGGTGGGTACGCGATGGGAAGGGGACCGTGTGATCCACGGGTTTCTGGACAAGCTGGTCGAGGCCAATCGGAGCCCGTCCATGGGATACAGCCGCGACGAACTCGTGGCCCTGCTCGACCAACACCTCAAGGAGTGACCATGGCGCGTCTGATTTACGGCATCGACGACAAACCCCCTTGGCGGCTTGCACTGGGGCTCGGCTTTCAGCACTACCTGACCATGTTTGGCTCCACCGTGGCTATTCCGCTCTTGCTGTCGGAGCGGCTGGGCATGCGCGACGATCCCGTGGCCTTGGGATGGCTCATTGGCACCATGTTCTTTGTCAGCGGCATCACCACCCTGCTCCAGACCACCTGGGGCAACCGTCTGCCTTTGGTGCAGGGCGGCACGTTTTCTTTTTTGGCGCCCACCTTTGCCATCATCGGTATGGCGTCGCTGGTCGACGCCGGGTGGCAGGTGAAGCTCACCCATGTGCAGGGTGCGGTCATCGCGGGGTCGGTGTTCGAGATCGTGGCCGGGTATACCGGGCTGGTGGGGCGACTGCTTCGGTTTGTGGGGCCCATTACCATTGCTCCCACCATTGCGCTCATTGGTCTGTCGCTGTTCAAGTTCGGGGCGCCGGTGGCGGGGACCCACTGGGGGATCGGCGGGCTCACCATTGTGCTCATCATCCTGTTCAGTCAGTACCTGAGGGGCACGCACCGGGCGTTTGAGCTGTTTCCCATCATGCTGGGGATTCTGGTGGCCTGGGGGACGGCTTCGGTGCTCACGGCCACGGGTGTGTTTGGCCCCGGACATCCGGCGCATGTGTCCCTGGACAACGTGCACAGCGCCGCGTGGTTCCGGGTGCCGTATCCCTTCCAGTGGGGACTGCCGGTGTTTGGCCTGGCCGCCACCGTGGGCATGCTCAGCGGGTACCTGGCTTCCATTGTGGAGTCGGTGGGGGACTACTATGCCGCCGCGCGGTTGGCCGGCGCACCCGTGCCCAAGGCTGCGGTCATCAATCGCGGGATCGGTATGGAAGGGATTGGTTGCCTGGTCGCGGGCATCTTTGGCACCGGCAACGGCACCACTTCCTATAGCGAGAACATCGGGGCCATCGGTCTCACGCGAGTGGGCAGCCGGCGCGTGGTGCAGGCGGGCGCAGTGATCATGATCTTCCTTGCCGTGCTGGGGAAGTTCGGCGCGCTGTTCACCACCATTCCCCAACCCATTGTCGGCGGCATGTACTGCGCCATGTTCGGAATGATTGCGGCGGTAGGGCTCTCCAACCTCCAGTTCGTGGATCTCAATTCCGCGCGGAACCTGTTTATTCTGGGCTTCGCGTTCTTTATGGGGTTGTCGCTGCCGCAGTACTTTGCGGACAACCCGGTGACCTTCGAGCCGGTGTGGCTGGCCGCGGTGATCAATACCCTGGGTTCCACGGGCATGGCCGTGGGAGCCATCTGCGCCCTGGTGCTGGACAACACCATCCCCGGAACCCGCGAGGAACGCGGGCTAACGGCTTGGGAGGGGGTGGAGTAGGCCACCGGATCCGGCGCGCGGGCATCACCGATTCAAGGACGACGCCCAGTTCTGGATGAGAACCGCACCCATGTTCGACTGGTCCGTGGGCGGAAGTTCGTTGGTCAGAATGCGCTGCCCTCCCCGGTCGACCTCGTAGTGAGCGTTGGAGGACGAGACATTCATGTTGAACAGCGGAGTCGGCGTCCCGAAAGAGAACGTCCCGCCCGCGTCGATGGGAACCGCGAGGAGCGTGCTGCCCCGGAGGTAGAAGAGTTCCTTGCCATCGCTGCGCCATCGGGGGGTGGTAGCCTGGCTTGACCCTTCGTCGCTGGAGATCATCCATTTTCCCTGTCCTCCCGGGAAGGGCTGGACGTAGACCTCCATCCTTCCGGACTCGTCGCTGGCAAAGGCAAGCCACTTGCCGTCGGGAGACAGTTTGGCTTCAGCGTAGGAGGAACCACCCTCCAGCAGCGGAGTCGCCTCGGACGTGTGGGTGTCCAGCATCCAGACTTCATAGGCGCCCTTGGCAGCGTCCAGCCGGTTGAACATGATCAGGCGACCGTCTTCGGACCAGTCCGTGGGTTCGATCGTGGCGTCTGTCTGGAAAATCAGCCGGGTATCCCCCTGCCCGGATGCGGGGCGTGTGTAGATTGCCCCTGTGGTGTCGCGGGAGGAGGAGAACGCCACACGGCTGTCTTCCGGTGACCACGTCGCGTACTGATCGTCGCCGGCATGGAAGGTGAAGCGCGTCTTCATATTGCTGTCCAGGTCGTAGATCCAGATGTCGCCCACGTCGTTCCCCACGGACAGGGCGACCCGGGTCCCGTCGTGGGAAATGCTTGGATTCCAGTACGCGCCGGGCTCGCCGATGGTTTCCAGGATCTTGCCCCGGCGATCGCGCCAACGGAGCTGTGTACCTGCCGCCCCGGCGCCCCGCATGTGGACCACCATGCCGCCGCTCGACGCGTCGAACTGCGCGCCTCCCCAGGAAACCCCGCCGCCGGGAATATCGGTTGCCACGGGGAAGGGATCCCCGGCGAGCTCCCGATCGGTGGGGTCGAAGGCGCAGGCCATGAGGGTCGCCCCGGCGCGATAGAGAATGCGGCCCTGGGCGTAGTCGGCTCGGGACTCGGATCGCAGGATGAGTCGCGTTTCCTTGGAGTCGAGAGTGCCGATGTAGATCCCGCTGTGCTCACTGGCCAGGGGGTTCGTGGTGCTCACAACGTAGAACAGGAAGTGTCGTCCGTTGGGCAGGAACTGCGGCCAGCGATGGGCAATGTCGGAACGGTCCTCGTGCAGGACGGTTGCGGGTTCGGGTGCGCCGCCACCGGACTGGACTCTCATCAACCCCGCACTCCACGAGGGCTGGAAGAGG
>Ga0164313_10004181_pt1 | contig 12903 bp, 12 predicted proteins | sample GuaBasSedimGuay4_FD_113735 | JGI IMG/M metagenome (GOLD analysis project Ga0164313, IMG submission 113735) | Subseafloor sediment microbial communities from Guaymas Basin, Gulf of California, Mexico - Guay4, Core 4569-4, 0-3 cm | ecosystem: Environmental > Aquatic > Marine > Hydrothermal vents... | reverse complement strand
GCCTTCACCATCCATGGAAATATCGTCCGGTCCCATGCCCCTCATAATGTTACCAATGCCGCCGAAATCGGACAGCAATTTCCAGGCGTCACGGGCCGGTGCTTTTACGTCTCTCTTGATCATTACAGATGCCATAACAGTTTCCTCGTTAGTTGTTTCATCCAGGATCAAAGTTGAATCGATCAACTGTCCAGGAAATTACGACTATAGTAAATAGCACGGACTGGCTAACATCGCAAACAAAAGGGGACAATCATGGAATATACAAAACTCGGTAATACCGGCCTCACCGTCTCGCGCATCTGTCTTGGCTGCATGAGCTATGGCGAGGGCGACTGGCGAGAGTGGACCCTGGATACAGCCGCTGCCCGTGAGCATTTTGCGCTAGCCATAGAGTCGGGAGTGACATTTTTCGACACGGCAGATATTTACTCCAATGGCAGCAGTGAAGAAATCACCGGTCACTGGCTCAACGAGATGGCTGCTCGGGAAGATGTCGTTATCGCGACCAAAGTACATGGGCTTATGGATTACGGCGCTGACGGCCCCGGCCATAACCGCCAGGGCCTGAGCCGCAAACATATTATCGAAGCCTGTGAAAACTCACTGCGGCGCTTAAAGACGGACTATATAGATCTCTACCAGATCCATCGCTGGGATTTCCGCACCCCCATTGAAGAAACCCTGGATGCCCTCGATACCCTGGTCAGTTCCGGCAAGGTGCGTTATCTGGGTGCCAGCAGTATGGCTGCGTGGCAGTTTTCCAAAGCCCTGCATACCGCTAAGGAGCATGGCTGGCAGCGCTTTGTCTCCATGCAGAATCACTACAATCTGATCTATCGCGAAGAAGAGCGCGAAATGATTCCCCTGTGCATCGATCAGGGCATCGGCCTTATTCCCTGGAGCCCACTGGCGAGAGGGTTTCTCGATGGCAACCGCAGCGCCGAAAAAGGCGAAGGCCCCACCAAACGCGCCCAAACCGACCACATGGCGCGCACCATGTACTTTAAGGACAACGATTACGAGATTGCCGAAGCCACTCAACAGGTCGCAAACAACCATGACATTACCCCTACGCAAGCTGCCTGCGCATGGATCCTGCAGGCACCGGGTGTGACCGCCCCGATTATTGGCGCCACCAAAACTCATCATCTACAGGAAGTCTTTGCAACGGTGGATATAAAACTCAACAGTGACGAGATTGCCGCCATGGAAGCTCCCTACCGCCCCCATGCTATTGCCGGGCATTCTCAACCATCGCCAGCACGAATGCTCAAATAGTTGGCATCGAGCATGAAGCTGTTCCTGGCTCAGCCTGCCCACCGACTAGTTATTCACTGACTTGCTGTTCACTGACTTACTGTTCATTGACTTAAAAGCAGCATGTAAAACTATAATCAAACATTAAACCATTGCATCAGCCGGTCTGCGTGTGCTTTATTAACCAGCAAATTACTAATAAAACTATAAAGGAGTGTGCGATATGAACCCGAAGCATATGCTCGATGGCATCAAAGTACTGGATTTTACGCAGTTTCTCGCTGGCCCATCAGCCACTCGAATGATGGCTGAAATGGGTGCCGAGATTGTCAAAATCGAAGAGCCCACTGTCGGCGACAACTCTCGATATTTCCCCTACAAAGCGTCGGATGGCCGTAGCGGCTATTACGTGCAACAGAACAGGGGTAAAAAATCTGTTGCCCTCGACCTCAAATCGGAGCAGGGCAAAGCCATTATTCGAGAAATGATTCCGCAGTTCGATGTCTTGATCGAAAATTTCTCAGCGGGAGTTATAGGCCGCCTGGGCTTTGGTTGGGAAGAAGTCAAGAAACTCAATCCCAGAATGATCATGTGCTCTATATCCACCTTCGGTCAGGACGGCCCACTAGCACATCTACCCGGCTACGATTACATCGCACAGGGCTACTCCGGCGTGTCGGCGATGATCGGTCCTGCTGACGGGCCACCCTCCCTGGTAGGACTCGCCATTGGTGACACCTCCACCGGCGTCCACGCCGCCACGGCGATCGGCTATTCACTGTTTCACCGTGAACGCACCGGCAAGGGCCAATATCTCGATATCGCTCTGCTAGATGTTTATTTTCACCATCACGAAGTCAATGTTCAGGATTACAGTGCCAGCAAAGGCGCATCCCTGCCAAGACGCCTGGGCACCCACCATAACGTCGCCGCACCTGCCGGCATGTTCAAAGGCAAAGACAGATACTTCTTTATTATTGCATTGACTCATCAGTGGGAACCCTTCTGCGACGCCATCAGCATGCCGGAGTTAAAAACCGACCCGCGCTTCAGTGACCCGGCGACCCGCATAGAAAATCGCTTTGAGCTCGCGAAAGTAATCGAAGCCTGGATGGCCGAGCAGGATAGCGACGACGCCGTACAAAAAATTCTTGAAGACGGCCGCATCCCCGTTGCACCTATCCTCGAAGTGGAAGAGGCCATGGCCCATCCACATATGATTCAGCGGGAAACTGTACGCACCATCAGCGACCGCAGTATTGGCGAATTTCAGGTGCCGGGAATGCCCTTGAGATTTTCAGAATTTCCCGGCCACCTGCCCCTGGTAGCACCTTATCTGGGCGAGCAAAACGCCGAGGTGCTCAGCGAATACCTGTCAATGTCCCCGGAAGATATCGCCAAACTCGAAAGCGAGGGAATACTGGGCTCTGAACCCATACCTGATTAGGCTGATTTAGATGAGAACGTGGCTGCCAGAAAAATCTACTACCGCTAGCGGGAACAAAGTATGAAAATTGGATTTATAGGGGTCGGCAATATGGGCGGCCCCATGTGCCGCAATATCATAAAAAATAGTGGTCACGACGTTATTGTCTTCGACCTCGACAAAGAAGCAATCGCCCGTTGCACCGAGCTTGGGGCGACTGCTGGAGCCTCGCCAAAAGCCATCGCCGCAGAAGTCGATGTGGTCATGACCTCCCTGCCTCACCCCAGAAATGTCGAGGAGGTGGTACTCGGTAAAGATGGCATTGCGGAAGGTATCAGGCCGGGTTCGATCTATTGTGACCTCAGCACTAACTCACCCATATTAATCCGCAAACTCGCAGCACACCTTGAAAAGCAAGGGGTCACCATGCTCGATGCCCCGGTTAGTGGCGGTGTGGTGATGGCCGATAAAGGCAAGATTGCCATAATGGTCGGCGGCGACAAAGCCACCTTCGATAAACTCGTGCCGCTATTTGAATCCTATGGCGAGAACGTGGTGTATTGCGGCGATATCGGTAACGGTTGTGTCGCCAAAATCTCCAATAACCTGATCGCCTTTTGCAATATGGCCGCCAGTGCTGAAGGCCTGATGCTCGGGGTCTCTGCCGGTATTGATCTTGAAGTATTAAACCAGGTGATCAGAAACAGCAGCGGCAACAGCATGACCTTTCGTGCCGTCGCCAAAAACGCCAAGTCCGGCGACTGGACACCCAGCTTCTCCATCGACCTTGCCTACAAGGATATGCACCTGGCTCTTGAGTTGGCCGACGAGTTGGGTGTGCCGCTGATGTTGAGTCCTACAGTGCATAACCTGATGCGTATGGCCAAAGGGCTAGGTTATGAGCAGGATGATGCCACGGCGATTATGCGGGTCTATGAAGACACCATGAACAAGGTATTAAAAATCGATTCTTGATACTTGTTTAGCGGAACCTGTTAGCAAATAAACCTCATACCACAAAGAGTAAAATATGGAACAGAACATCCCTGTCGTCCTACCCCGGGATGTAACACCCATCTGGATAACACGAGCCCTGCAAGCTAATGGTGTCGATGCAACAGTAGCCGATCTCACTATGGAAACCGTTGGCACCGGGCAACTCGGTGAGACGCGACGCTTTCACCTGCAATATGCGGGTGCGACACCGACAAATGCCCCCTCCACCTTGATCGGCAAGTTCCCTTCAGATAATGAGGTGGCGAGTACGACGGGTAAGGAAATGGGCTTTTACCGATCCGAAGTGATGTTTTACCGCGAGTTGGCCCATCGTGCCGTCATTCACACGCCACAAATGTACGTGTCGGAAATGGATGACGACACCCTTGACTTCACACTGTTACTGGAAGATATGGCACCCGCACAACCGGGGGATCAAATGCGCGGCTGCAGTTTTGATGAAGCTCGCCTGGCCCTGATGGAAGCAGCCAAATTGCACGCCGCATTCTGGAACGACAGCGACCTTATGGCCGAGGATTGGCTCTATGTTCCTGAAGGTGCCCAGGGCTTTTACACTACAGAATTGATGGAAAGCTCCTGGCAGCATTTTGAAAAGACCTATGCCCATCGCATGGATCCCGAGGTCATCAAAGTCTGTCGTAAGTTTATCGAAAACCACGAAGCCTGGAATGCACCACGAGCCATGCCCAAGTGTTTTTCCCACAATGATTTCCGGCCCGACAATATGCTCTTTGGCGGTGAGCGGGCCGCCATCGTCGACTGGCAGACCAGCAATTTCCTGGGTACCGGCATGGACGTGGCTTATTTTATCGGTGGCATTTTTGACCGCGATACTCGGCGCGCTAATGAGCAGGAATTACTACACCTCTACCACAATGAATTAATTGCCAATGGTGTTAGTGATTACAGTTTTGAACATTTGATGGCCGACTATCGACATTACAGTTTTGCGGTGCTTGCAGTAGCCATCGCAGCGACGGTTATCGTCAAGCAGACACCACGAGGCGACGATTTGTTTATGCATATGGTTTCAGGTGGTGCATACCAGGCCATCGACAACGACGCCCTCGACTTGCTTTAGCAATATGAAATCTGGCATTAAATAGTCTGGAATAAACCATGCGCCTCGCCAAACCCCATCTCGATATCGGCCTGTTTACCAACGATATCGCCAGCCATCGTTCTTTCTGGAATGAGGAAGTCGGTCTTAAACTCGACCACGAATTAAAACTCGATAACGGTTGGATACAACATCGCTACGACGCTCACAATTCGGTGATTAAAGTTAATCATGTCACCGAGCCTCTGACCTCCCAGCCCCGCTCAGGCTATAGCGGTTTAACCATTGCCAGAGCAGGCAACAATAGTATTTGGCAGGGACAACATCCCAATGGCGACACAGTGCGACTGGTACCACCGGGCACGGACGGCATCGTCGGTATAGGCGTCACGGTCAGCACCCCCAATCCGGCGCGCATGATGACTTTTTACCTCAACGCCATGGAATTTGAACAGGCGGGGCCGATGATCGCTCGCTGCGGTGACAGCCTGCTATTTGTAGAAGAAGGGCCTGGCGGCAGCATCACTGAAGATTTTATGGGTCCCGCCTTTCGTTATCTGACCGTACAAATATTCGATGCAGACCAGGCCTGCGAACAAATTGTTGCCCGCGGCGGTAGCCTCGGTCGTGAGCCCGTCACTTTTGAGGATGTAGCCCGTTACGGTTTTGTCTGCGACCCGGATGGCAATTGGATTGAAATATCGGCACGAGCTTCGTTGACGGGGATTGTGCCAAAACCTGATTAAGCGCTATCTAGTTCAGTTGCTACCACGCAAATCAGCTTCCCGCCGTCTAATTACAAAAATGCTTTGTCGTGGCTCCCGCGACAAGCGAGACCTTTGAGTGTAGGGAGACCATACAAAAAGGAGTATGTCGTTTAAAACGACCAAAATGAATACACTTGAATCATGCCAGGCTGTAGCAACATGCTTTCTCTACTATTAATTCTGATATGAAGCCCTTCAACTAAACCCCCTCAACTAAAGGAGAAATATCAATGAACTGGGATGCAATCGGTGCGGTAGGCGAGATACTGGGTGCAGGAGCGGTGGTGATATCACTTATTTATCTCGCCGCCCAAATCCGCATACAGAATAAAGAATCCCGCATGGCGGCCATGCATGAAATTTCTCTCGGTTTTCGAGAGAGCCTGGACAAATTTGGTGAAAGGGAAATAGCAGATATTTTTGTACGCGCAAATAAAGACTTTGATTCACTTACTGAAGTCGAAACACTGCGTTTAATTACATCTGCCGCAGCATTTTTTCGCAGCTGGGAAGAAGCCTATATCCAAAATGAAGGGGGCCGGCTAGATTCTCGCATCTGGAACACGATCAACAGGTATTACACCACCATATTTAGCGCCCCAGCATTTCAACAGGTATGGATCCTGAGAAAAGAGCAGTTCGACGACAAATTCCGTGACTTTGTCGATAACGTTGATCTCAAAGTTTATAACCTCAAATGAGGCAAATAAGAAAAAGAGATTGAAGCCGGTTATTCAATTTGCATGCTGATTCTGTCGAGCAAAAAAATATCGCCGCCCAATACCCTGACAAAGTTGCCAAACTGGAAGCCCTGCTCGCTGAACACAATGCCGATCAGATCGATCCGATGTGGCCATCAGTAGTAGAGGTACCGGTGCTTATTGATAAAACCGGCGGCGTAACTTATGAGGAGGGTGATGAATTCTCCTACTGGCCAAACTAGCACCCGTTAGCACCAGGTTGCTTCTTCTCGCGGGTTCTTCGATAGCTCCTCAATATTGGCGTGAAGCACTCGGTAGCCAACATTGCCGTATAAAAGTTGGCGACCACCATCTAATACATAAGACGGACTACCCTTGATATTTTGCTGCTTACATCTTTGATAATCTCGCATTAACGCCGCCATGGCAGAACCGTCACGAATACTGGCATTTATGGCCTTGCGATCCAGGCCAACAGCTGCCACCAGGTCAGACAGCACATCAAGATTGCTAACGTCCAGTGCATCGACAAAAAAAGCACGGCGCAGCATTAGGGCAATATCGATGCTCTTTTTCTGGTCGTAGCTGATTTCCACAGCCTTTAATATTAAATGAGCATTCGCAGAGGAGGCAGGTCGAACTTCTGTCCAGATTCTGGCATTAACCGGGGCATCTTCAAAAGCTGCAGCAGACGTCTGTACATGCTTGGCAAAGCCTTTATAGCCACCTTTATCCTTCCATTGCACATTCATTTTTGAAGCCGTATCACCAAACACATCAACGTAGTAGTAACAGAACTCAACTTGTCCTGCTAACTTTTGATTAACTTCATCAATACGACGTTGAGCGATCCAGGCCCAAACACAAAGGATGTCACTGTAATAATCTATGATCAGGGGTTTATTCATAAGACCTTTTCTACTTGAAAGCTACTTGAAAGCTACTTAAAAGCCCCTTAAACGCTACTTATATACCACTTAAAAGCTACTTAAATTAGCCAGCGCCAAAAGCGTCAACAGGATTTGCCCGCCAGACTTACCTCAGCATGTAATCCAGCGAGGAAATAATAATCATTTTAAAGAACAGATTGAAGCCCGTTATAGACGCCTATTAAACGCAGGTGTGATAGACAAACCAATGAAAAGTTTCTTATGCCCCTTCTTCAGACTCCCCTCTTCAATATAACGTTTGGGCCGCAATGAAAACTCTGTAACAATCAGTTCTGGCCACTGCACACTCAGAATACCTCCATATGAGTAACTATTCGACACTGAATGACCATCGACCGATGGTTTTTGATGAACTACGCAACACGATCTATGCCCAGGCTATCAAAGAAGCCGTCAACAAGCACAGTGTGGTATTAGACCTGGGCGCGGGTCTGGGCCTGCATGGCATGATGGCCGCCCGGGCCGGGGCAAAAAAAGTCTACCTGGTGGAACCTGCCAGCATTCTCGATATAACCCGTCAATTAGTCAGCGCCAACCATCTTTCCGAACAAATTGAATGTATTTCCGGGACGATCGAAGCAATCCAGTTGCCAGAAAAAGTGGACGTCATCATTTCTGTATTTACCGGCAATTTTCTTCTTACAGAAGACTTACTACCATCACTATTTTTTGCACGGGATAAATATCTGGCACCAGGTGGAAAACTTATCCCTGATCGAGCAACCATGAATATAGTACCGGTATCTGCACCGGAATATTACGCAGAGCATATTGACTGTTGGAATAGTGGCCAGAATAGCAACAATCGAAAAACTCACGATTCTCAAGATATAGTCCTCGAGCCGGTTCGTAAATACGCAGAAAATACATTGCTTTATGAAAACCCCGACAAAAGAAAGGCCATATTTCTCTCCGAACCGGCTGAGCTCCTGGAAATGGATTTTATGACAGCGACAGAAGCTTCCTGTCGAAATCGAACCGAAGTAGACATCACCGAGGATGGACTGTGTCATGGCTGGCTGGGCTGGTTTCGAATGCGTCTGGGTCAGAATTGGCTGTCGACCTCACCCAAAGAGAAGCAAACTCACTGGCGTCAGGCATTCCTGCCTCTATCTAGCCCTATTGCCGTCCAACAAGGGAAAACGCTTAGTTTTAGCTTAAGCCGCCCAGAATATGGCGAATGGTCATGGGATATAGAGTATGAAGGTGAAAAGCAACGCCAATCATCCTTCCTTTCCGAGCCTGTAACCCATACTACACTTAAAAAAAAGTCCGACCAATACAAGCCAGGACTTTCAAAATACGGGCTAGCTACTCAGGCCGCTCTGTCTTTATTTGATAAGGACAAAACTACGGTAGAAATAGTGGACTATATTTTGGCAAGGAACGACTCACTTTTTCCCACCAGATTACTTGCCGAACAATTTGTAAAGTCGTTGATAGAGAAACACTCCTCATAACCGTTCTCAATAACACCTGCGGTGGGAATACTATGCTTAAACAATCCGAAACTGGCAATTCAATTTATTCTCACTTTTACCACGTGTACGGGATTTGTTTTGGGTCCGATGTTAGAATTCCGGGACTAGAGGCAGAAGAAATCAGTCATCAGGCAATGGATATAAAAATCCAGATGAGCAATTTCCCTGATGAGATCATCCATGGAACCCCGCAGCCCTGGCCACAATATTTCATCGATCCTGGAGACACGGCTGATGCGCCCTTTAATCTTGTCGTCTATACACTGGCAAACGGGCAATATTTTTATTTTCGTTACGGCTGGGGCGTTGAGTTTATCGTTGATCGACGAGCAACCCATATCTGGTGTCAATGGCGGAAATCTTTGTCGCTTGAAGACGCCTCTGTTTATTTGTTAGGCCCCATTATCGGTTTTATGCTTCGGCTGCGCGGAATCACCTGTTTGCATGCTAGTAGCATCGTACTAGGAACTGATGCAATTGCTTTTGCGGGGCCGTCAGGCGCTGGCAAATCTACGCTAGCAGCGTCATTTACCGCCGCCGGATATCCAATTCTGAGTGATGACATTCTTGCCATGACGAATAAAGAAGATGCCGTTCTGGCACATCCTGGCTATAGCCGACTGCGCCTACTTCCTAATACCTTCAAAAACAATCCTGACCTTCCCGACGAACTGCCGCTGTTAGCCCCGGGTTGGGATAAACATTATCTCGATCTGGCAGGCAATGACTACCAATTCTATTCGCACACCGCGCAGCTTAAGGTTATTTATATTATTGACTGGAGCCGTCCAAATACTAGCGCCGCTTCAATTGTGGACTTTTCTGGAGTCAAATCGGTCGCTCATCTAGCAGCGAACACTTACCGAAACGACTTGCTCGATACCCACATGAAAACACAGGAGTTCCGTTTTCTAGGCAATTTAGTGAATTGCGTCAAAATAAAAAAACTGTATCCCACAAATAATATTTCTACTATCTGCGAGACATTCGAATTACTGCTAGCCGATGCAAAAAATGAGATAACAAAACCATCTAGCAACTTAAAGATACCTGAATCACCCAAGGGAACCTTTTGATGAGCGGTTTTATTGCGCTAGTCAATACGGACGGCACGCTCATCGATAGTAGCTTGTTGGAAATGTTGACCAACTCATTAGAGCGGTTAGGTCCGGATAAAAAACAGGTGTGGCAGGAAGGCGCCATTGGACTCGGTCATACATTGTTCCAAACCACACGTGAATCTCAATACGAACATCAACCAGCTACTCTGGATGGCAATGCATGGATTACTGGGCACATACGCATTGACGGCCGAAAAGACCTCCTGGGACGCCTGGGAATCACCAATAAAATAAATCTGGATCGTACACCCGACTCACAGCTGGTCTTACACGCTTACCGAAAGTGGGGGGAACAGTGTACCGAGAACCTACTGGGTGATTATGCATTCGCAATCTGGGATAAGCTCCAAAACAAGTTGTTTTGCGCGAAAGATCGTTTTGGTATGCGCCAACTGTATTACGCCCGAATAAAGAATAATTTCGTAGTGAGCAATAGTCTGCAATGCATGCTATCGCACCCTGCCATTACGAGGCGACTAAATGACCAGGCTATCGGAGGCTTTCTGTTATTCGGTGACCATGAATGGCTCAATAAATCAATCACAGCGTTCGCTGACGTTAATGTACTACGGCCCGCACATACCCTGACTTTATCTGATAAGAAACTCCATATTAAACGATATTGGAACCTGCCCGTTGAGAGCACCTTACTTCGCTACCCTAATAAGAATAGCTATTTAGAGCATTTCTATGAAATATTCAAAATAGCTGTCAGCGATCGAATTCGCTGTGATGACATTGTTATTTCTCTAAGCGGCGGCATGGATTCTTCCGCTATCGCTGCCACGGCTGTTGAATTACAGGGCTCACAAACATCATCTAATGCGCCAACAGCTATTACCCGTGTTTACGACGAAGTCCACCCCTGTCAAGAGCGTTACTATTCAGGACTTGCCGCGAAAAAACTAGATATCTCCCAACATGTCACCGCTGCGGATAATTTCCCGCTTTTTTCCAACACGATTAAGACGAGCCGCCCCATTGAGTACGGCCACTCTGGTTATTGGCTGCATTTCGAAAAGAGCATACGCGCTTTAGGTCGCACAGTGTTAACCGGCGAAGCTGGAGACAATCTGCTCAGTTACCCCGCAACACAAGAAATATTTAGGGAATCATCAGCCCCTGTAGTGTTACTTGAGCTAATTAAATTGACAAAACGATACGCTGAAATACCCGGCTGGGGCGCGGGCATTAAAAAGAAGCTAAAAACGAAATCATTGCATACTCGGGGGAGCGACCGATCACCCTACCCATATCCAGCCTGGATTAACCCTGATTTTGAATCTAAAGCTGAGTTACAAGAACTGTGGGCCGCTATGTGGCAGCCACGAACAAAACAAAGTCAAGCCCAATGTCGTAACACACTACTTGATAAATCTCTTGTACAGCCAGGGTGGTGTACGAATGACTTGATCACAAACAGTGACTTTGCATTTTCAGATCACCGCGATCCGTTTCTCGACCCGCGGCTGATTGAATTTTTATCATCTGTGCCAGCCCTACCGTGGCTATTTAAGAAGCATATTTTGCGTGAAGCTTTTAAAGACAAGCTACCCAACGCAATCATTAACAGGCCGAAAACAGTTCTAGGTAATCTGACGCATTCCCTTCTCCGACGAGACATGCCCCAATGTTCTGGATCAAACCAGGAGGAAAGCGGGAGACTTAGCAATCAATTAGGCGACTACATTGATTTGAATGTTTATCCCAAATTAAGTAATTGTCTGACCGACCCAATTCTACTTTACATTAACATGAGAGCCATCTTGCTTAACAGATGGTTATTAGATGGTTATTAGATGGTATTACGACCCCATCGCATTATTACCATTATCGCTGGAAGGCCCGTTGGCATTGGACTTCGTCACGGACGTGATTGAGCCAAACACGGATAGCTCTGGGCGACGATAAATCTTCTTCTCTTGATCATGATCCGGTTGCTTGTTCTCTTCCTGTCGATCCATCATCTTCTCCCTACAGCATTATTTACTTACGTTTTGTCGGCACAGCGTTATTTTAGTTGGTCGCGTAAGGCATGTCCATTTAATGGGTCAATCATCAACTAATCGACTTCCCATCTTAGTGATCAATGTTACCTCGATTCCGAAACCAGGCTCGATCAAAACGGCATCAACTGATTCGTCAGCGAAATCACTCAAAATAAATATCGCATCCAGTTCGCATTTTCCTGCAAAATCGCTACCACTTCTGGTATTAAAAAAATGGTTTTTATCAGAACATGGTATGTGATTGGCAAGGCCTGTCGTCGCTTCAAATACAGTATTGAGCCATTCGGGAAACAGACAAAGGCATCCGATAGCACTCACTGCTCATCCATTTCGAATTGTTCCCGACCCACCTCGTATTTATCTGTTGAATGTAGACTACCATCCTTTAGCTCCAACACCCGGTCCGTCAATGCCAAATTCGCTGGCCGATGGGTAATCAATATCACCGTCTTTTCAGTTAACAATCGACGACACGCTTCAATAAAGCCCTGCTCGCCTAATGGATCAAACATAGAGGTGGCTTCGTCCAAAATTAGAACAGCCGGGTCTTTGAGCAACGTTCTCGCCAGGGCAACCCGCTGGCGTTGCCCCCCTGAAAGTCTCAAACCCTGATCCCCAATCACTGTCCGATAACCGTCTGGCAACTGCGTAATAAATTCATGGGCGTGAGCAGCCCGCGCTGCTTGCTCCACTTCACTCGGCCCAGAGAGTGGCCGACCATAGGCAATGTTTTCGCTAACGGTGCCGTTCAATAATAAAGTGTGTTGCGCAACCAGACCTATTTGAGCGCGTAAACTGGTCGTAGAAACATCTCGTATATCGGTATCATCGAATAGAATACGTCCCTTATCTGGGTCCATCATTCTCATCAGCAAATGAATCAGGGTGCTTTTCCCGGCACCATTTTTACCCGTTATTGCGATGGTTTCACCAGCCTCAACTTGAAGACTTAAATCGCGGAGCACTTCGCTCCCATGAGGATAAGAAAAACCCACATTTTCAAACCTGATTCGCCTACTTACAGGCTGTAGATCAGGTTTATCCTCGCCCCGAGGCTCCGCCTGCACGGCAAAAAAAGCCAGAATTCGCTCTGCCCCACCACGGGCCCGCT
>Ga0164313_10004180_pt1 | contig 12903 bp, 15 predicted proteins | sample GuaBasSedimGuay4_FD_113735 | JGI IMG/M metagenome (GOLD analysis project Ga0164313, IMG submission 113735) | Subseafloor sediment microbial communities from Guaymas Basin, Gulf of California, Mexico - Guay4, Core 4569-4, 0-3 cm | ecosystem: Environmental > Aquatic > Marine > Hydrothermal vents... | reverse complement strand
TTACAGTTAGTGATACCACTGCTAACACTGCTTTCACCCATCAGACGACTACTGCCACACTAGTAAAAAATGCATCATACCCAACAACAACGGGCGAGACATTTAAAGTAACAAAAATTGCTGAGACTATTTGTTTATGATTTTATAGTTATGTTTCTAATGATAGCTGTCTAATTAAAACCCCGCAATTATGCGGGGTTTTTTATTGTGTTAGACGTCCGTTATTGGCGGCTCGGACATTCGCTCAATGCGTAAATCTAATGCGATTTTGCTACTCAAACAATTTTTTTTCAGCCTTTCTATATTTCATTAATTCGCACCATAACAGACACGGTCAATGCCAGGAATTTTTGCTGCTCGTATCCGATTCTGTGCGCTGCGATCTAATACGAAGCGAATGTAGTCAGCCTGCCGTTCGATAAATGCGGGGAGGTTTTATATGTCCTGAGGTTTTACCTGCACTGTTTGATCGATCAGATTGGAGGATAAATTAGCGGTGATTAGGTGCCCCTGCCGGGTTATAGAAAACCAATGGATTATGATGATTTTTTTTATGGCATGACTATCGTTGTGCATCGTTATATAATAAAAAGCTAATATTAATAAAAGTGACGATTAAAAAGCTCAGTAAGGACTTAAATAACGTGTTTACCGGTTTACCTGCCAGAATGCGGGTGAATTTTTATCCAATGAAAAATACTGGAGAATGCGTTGATAATGGAATGCTAAGCAGTAATTCAATAACCATGGTCGGTACATAGCTGATACGAAAAAACCAAAAAAATGAGAGAGTAATTAATGAGCAAGCTTGCGGACGAAGAGAAAACTATCGCAAAGTCGGGAATCATTACCCGAAAACAGGTTGTTGGTGCAATCGTATTTGCAGCACTGGCTGTGTTTTTATCTACTGTGGTACCGACTATCGAAATCGCCTGGGTCAGTGCTATTTTAATGCTGACTATTTATCTTTTTGTCTTTGAGGTGGTTGCTGTCGATGTGGCTGCTATCTCTATTATGGTGCTGCTGGGGCTGACCTCACTATTGGCTCCGTTTATGGGGCTGGAGCAGGGGCTGGTAGATAACCGGCATCTGTTTGACGGTTTTTCTTCTAACGCGGTGATGTCTATCATCGCGGTGATGATTATTGGTGCAGGCCTGGACAGGACGGGCATCATGAGTAAGGTCGCTGCCTTTATCCTGAAAGTTGGCGGTACTACTGAAACTCGTATTATCCCTATCATCTCTGCTACCGTGGGTTTCATCTCATCATTTATGCAGAATGTTGGGGCAGCGGCACTGTTTCTGCCGGTGGTCTCACGTATATCAGCACGTTCCGGTCTGCCGATGTCACGTTTGCTTATGCCGATGGGCTTCACCGCGATCCTTGGTGGTACCATGACCATGGTCGGTTCAAGTCCCTTGATCTTGCTCAACGATTTGATTCTTAGCTCGAACCAGGCGCTTCCCGCCGAACAGCAAATGGATACCTGGGGGTTGTTCTCGGTCACGCCTGTGGGTGCCGCTTTGATTGTTACCGGTATTCTTTATTTTGTTCTGGCCGGGCGTTTTGTATTACCAAAAACCAAAAGTGAAAGCAGTACCGTGGGTTCCGATCCAATGGCTTATTTTCATGATCTGTATGGGATGAATTACACCGTTAAAGAATTAGTGGTTGTTGAAGGCAGTGAGCTGATTGGTAAAGAGCTGGATGCAGTCGAAACCACTTACCGGGTGCGAATCATCGCCAACAAACGTCGAGGTGAAGAGGTGAGAATTGGTCCCGGTGCCATGGCCCGCGACACAGAAATTCAGGCTGGCATGGTATTGGGAGTAGTTGCTGATCCTGCTAATCTTGACCATTTCGTGGAAAAATACAATCTAAAGAAGCGTAAGCGACTACGGAGTTTTGTTGAATCACTGTCGTCCACTAAAGCAGGTATCGCTGAAGTTGTTATTCCCCCGGGTTCCAGCCTGATTGGTAAAACCGCCCGTGATGTCTGGATGCGCAAGACCTATGGACTTGCAATGGTCGGTCTGCACCGTAATGGCGAAACCCTGCGTGAGGGAGAAGATATCCGCAATATGCCTTTTCAGGCGGGTGACACGCTGGTGGTACACACCGCATGGAGTGCACTGGAGCGCATTGAAAAAGATCGTGACTTTGTGGTGGTAACAACGGAATATCCGCATGAGGAGCAAATGCGTCCGCACAAAATTCTGCCTGCAGTTACTTTCTTCGCCATTGCGCTTTTTATGGTGCTGTTTACCGACATCCGGCTTTCTGTCGCGCTACTGACCGGTGCCGTGGGCATGGTTTTATCCGATGTATTAAATATAGAAGAAGCTTATGAAGCGGTAAGCTGGAAGACCGTATTCCTGCTGGCATCACTGATACCGCTGGGTCTGGCAGTAGAGACCACCGGTACTGCGAAATGGATAGCCGAACAGGTTTTATATGTGGTTGGCGATATGCCGATTTGGGTGATCCAGAGCGCGGTAGCGGTACTGGCCACTTTCTTTACCCTGGTTATGTCCAATGTAGGTGCAACCGTGTTGCTGGTGCCGCTGGCAGTCAATATTGCGATTGGCGCAGGTGCTAACCCGGCGGTTTTCGCACTGACTGTAGCGATTGCTACGTCAAACTCTTTCCTCATTCCAACACATCAGGTTAATGCTTTGATCATGGGGCCGGCGGGTTATCGGGTGGCTGACTTTATTAAAGCCGGTGGCATTATGACCATCCTGTTTTTAGTGGTGATGATGGTAATGATGAACCTGGTTTTTTAGTCGAAGGATAATATGAAGTGCTGCATCATGACGGGCTTTCTTCAACAGGAAGTCCAGCCGTTTTCCACTCAGGGTAACCTTCTTCCATGCGTCGGGCATTCATGCCTTTTTCTCGCAAACGTGCCACGGCATCAAATGCCAGTACACAGTGAGGGCCTCGGCAGTAGGCGACAATTTCCCGGTTTTCACCGTCCTGATTTCCAAGTTCATCCAGCCGTTGTTCTAATTCCTGTAGCGGAATATTAACCGCACCGGGGACATGTCCCGATGCATATTCTTCCGCTGGGCGTACATCCAGCACGGTTACCAACCCGTCTCTTACACGCTCCAGCAATTCTGTGCGTGGTATTGGTTCGAGCTCATCTTTTACGGTTAAGTAGGTGTTAACCAGGTACTGCACATCGGTTACATGCCGCTCTGCAACCGTGCGCAGGGTACCCAGTAGAGTGATAACGTCATCGCCGCTTATGCTGTAATAGACCTTCAATCCTTCTTTTCGGCACGTCACCATGCCGGCATGGCGAAGCTGTTGTAGATGCTGGGAGGTGTTTGCCACCGTGAGGCCGGCTACTTTACTGAGTTGTTCGACACTGCGCTCACCCTGGGCAAGAAATTCCAGTAATTCCAGGCGGTTGCCATTACTCAGCGCTTTGCCCACCCGTGAAAACTGGGCAAAAAGGTCATGTTTAAAACTCATGCTTAATCCTCTTTAGGCTTGACATTATTCCCAATTCCATTATTCTAGTAATCAACTAATCACTTGAATAGTTTATTAGTGAAATAAGTATAGCATAAGCTGTTAACCCTGCAATACAAGGTTGTACCGGGAAATAACGCATAGCGGGAACCTGAGATGGATATTAATGAATTTATTATGAGCAACGAAGCCGTTATTCGGCTGAGTTTTTTTCTTGGTATTTTTGCAGTAATGGCAATCTGGGAATTTATTGCACCACGCCGTATCTTGACTGTTTCCAAAGTTATGCGCTGGACAAATAATCTGGCACTGGTCTTACTCAACACCTTTATTTTGCGTTTATTGTTTCCTGCAGCAGCAGTCGGGGTGGCAGTATTTTCCAGCGAACAGGGTTGGGGACTTTTTAATTATTATGAGGTATCACCTGTTATAGCAATTATTGCTTCGGTGGTGATTATGGATTTTGTTATCTATCTGCAGCACGTCATGGTACATGCAGTTCCTGTTCTCTGGCGACTGCATCGAGTGCATCATGCCGACCCGGATTATGATGTCACTACCGGCGCACGTTTTCATCCCATCGAAATTATTCTTTCCATGCTCATCAAGTTTGCCACGATTATTCTGCTCGGGCCGCCAGTAGTTGCCGTGGTGATATTTGAAGTGATATTAAATGCCACTGCCATGTTTAACCACAGTAATGTTCGTTTAAATCTAGTGGTTGATAAATGGCTACGCTTACTCTTAGTAACACCTGATATGCACCGCGTACACCATTCAGTAGAGGACGATGAAACCAACAGTAATTTCGGCTTCAGTCTACCGTGGTGGGACCGTCTGCTTGGTACCTATCGTGATCAGCCACGTGGTGGTCACGAAAACATGATTATAGGTATTCATACTTACAACGATCCGAAACAGGTTTCATGGCTGCATGGTATGTTGTGTTTGCCCTTTATTGGCAGAATAAACAGTTATGCAATTAACCGTCGCAGTTGGGGTTCAGAAAGTGACAGCAATGAATAGTAATCGCCTTATCCGCATCCTGTTAGTACTTGGCTTAGTCGTTGCTGTATCGCTTGCGGTTGTATATCGCGATCTTTTTGATTCAGTCGCACTTGAAGCATGGATTAATGATGCGGGCGTGCTGGCGCCGATTGTGTTTATTTTGATTTATGTACTGGCCACGGTTTTATTTTTACCCGGTTCAGTACTAACACTTGCCGGTGGTGCCCTGTTTGGCCCTGTATCAGGCGCTTTGTTAAATCTGACCGGCGCAACCCTGGGTGCAGCGTTGGCCTTTTTGATATCACGATACCTTGCCTCAGACTGGATAGCAGATAAAGCAGGTGGCAAGGTTAAACAGCTAATTAACGGCGTCGAAGGTGAAGGCTGGCGTTTTGTTGCCTTTGTCAGACTGGTGCCACTGTTTCCGTTTAACCTGCTTAATTACGCACTTGGTTTGACCAAGATCCGCTTCATGCATTACCTGGTTGCGAGCGCTGTATTCATGCTACCGGGTGCTATTGCTTATACCTATCTTGGTTATGCAGGACGAGAAGCTATCGGCGGTGGAGAGGGATTGATTCAGAAGATACTGATTGCATTTGCATTGCTTGCCGTGGTGGCTTTCCTGCCGCGTATCATCGCTAACATACGCCGCGGACCAACAATTGATATAGCTGAGCTCAAAAAACGTATTGCTAACGATGATACTCTGGTTCTCGACGTGCGCACTGCCGAAGACTTTATTGGTGAACAGGGTCACATTGATTCAGCGCTCAATATATCCGTCGAAGAACTGCCGGATCGTATCAATGAATTAACTGAATATATCGAGCGCCCGATTGCGATTGTATGCAGGACGCATAAACGTTCAGCAAAAGCAGCTTTGCTGCTTACTGAACAGGGGTTTTACGATATACGCGTGGTGCGAGGTGGAATGACCATGTGGATCGAGGCTAACTTGCCTGTTATTCACTAGAGCTGTAAGCGTGGCCGGTAAGCAAATGAGGGTAGAAGCCAGTGATTGAACAGCCGTTTGAGTTAAGCGTTAACTGTGGAGAAAAGAAATGAAAAATATCCTGATAATTCTAAACGATCCGCCTTATGGTACCGAGCGCAGCTACAACGGACTGCGACTTGCAAAAGCATTAAGCAAAGAGGACTCACACGTCATCGTGTTTCTGATGGCTGATGCCGTTACCTGTGCTAAACGTGGCCAGAAAGTGCCTCAGGGCTTTTACAATATAGAACTGATGCTCAAATCTATCATTCGTAATGGTGAGGTTCTGGCCTGCGGTACCTGTATGGATGCGCGTGGTCTTACTGATGATGAGATTCTGCAAGGTGCCATACGCAGTACTATGCCAGTGCTTTCAGAGCATACATTGAACGCCGATAAGGTGCTTGTGTTTTAACGAGTGTAAATAAAAAGGTGTTTTTATGAGAGAAGAAAATTTGTCTTTACGTGCCAAATACAATGTCACAGCCATGTTTTATGACATACTGGATTATCCGTGGGAACGGGTTTACAGAAAATGGCGGCCAGGTTTATTAGGTGACCTGCGCGGAAAGGTACTGGAAGCAGGGGTAGGAACAGGAAGAAATTTCCAGCACTATCATGAGAGTATTGAATTAACCGGCGTCGATCTAAGTGATGTCATGCTGAGAAAAGCCGCCAGGAAGGCAAAGAAAGCTAACTGTAAAATAGAACTTCTACATGACGATGCCAGCGTTATGAACCTGGTCGAATCGAATCAATATGACTGGGTAATATCCACCTTTCTTTGTTGCGTTATGCCGGATGAGTTTCAACCTATGGCATTGCAGCAGTTCAGCCGCGTTCTGAAACCAGGTGGAAAATTCAGATTGCTTGAAATGGTTTATTCAAAAAATAAAAAAATAAGAAGACGTCAGGATCTTTTTGCTGCTTTTGTTGAAAAAGTCTATGGCGCCAGGTTTGACAGAAAAACAGTTCAATACATTGAAGAATCTACTGAGCTTGAAATCACCAGTAAGCGGTTTTTAAAAGATGATGTTTATCTACTTATTGAGGGTGTTAATAAAGGCTGAGGTGTTACTTGCTGATGACGTTTGCTCTCATCAATTATTATTGATACTGTTTCAAGGCGTTAGTTAAAACTATGCACTCTAGTGCAAAATTTAATGTTCATGTCATTGCTGACATCCTGAGCGGAACGCAGTGGAGTGGATCCCTGCAAGGATGTAGGTTAGTAAGGTATGGACAAGTCACAATAATTCTACCGAATTGCAGTTTTTTCCATGCAGTAAAGATAAAGTATCGTTGCTTGACGCAATGATCTCAGCGCGAAGACACCCTCGTTAGAGCCATGGCCAGGCGACTCATGACCGATGACGGTTATTTTAAAAATAATGGGAAGCATTGATTGCTTGCACGATTGTCCCTGTGAGGTATGTGGGTTATAGTGACGACTCAGATAGCCGCTACGGCGCAATGAGTGAGCGATTCAATTACTGTTTACTGTTGGGCCCTGGTACAGATTACTATAAGAAACGCCAGGCAATCCTGACGGAGGCAACGAGTCATGAGTAGGACACTTGTACTGATATCTGATTTAACTTCTTTGCGCCGGGTGGCTGAAAACTCTGCGGTATTCCACCAAAATCACCTTCCTTTAATCTGTTCATGCAATGACTCATGTTCATACAAGCCTAAATTCGGTCACATCATTGCACCGAACCTGGTCCCGTCGATGCTGGCGCAGTTGCTGGAGCTTGCAAGTGGTGCCTGTCGGCGGTGCGCCCATCGAGCCTTTGTTGGCGGACAGGGAGCTGGCACAGTTATTCAGCCTAAACCGAGCCGAGGAGTAAGAAAAGATGAGAATTTACCAACGAAACGAAGACAACGAGATAGAACGTAACCCTGCCGATGAGCAAGAGGTCGAAAAGGTCGACGAGAAGTGTATATCAGATGCCCCGGCCCCGGACTACTTCGACGGGCCGCATGATATGTTTATTTTGATGACCACTACAGGAAGGGAAATCAAACACGTCCTGCAAAAGGCGCTTCCCCTGGATGGGAGCGAATCTGACGACATACTCAATGGTAAACTGAATGAAGGTCTATTCAATAAAGAAGGCAAGGCGATACTGGTGTACATCCCGGCTGCAAGCTGGGGCGACGTTAAGCGGTTTTTTGCCTATGTGGACAGGGACGGCTACACAGAGGCAATGAAAGCGGCCGAGGTAATGGGCAAAGCCCCGAAGCCCCTGCCATTACCCGGATTTGTAAACTCCCCGGGCCCTGTGGGGGCGTCAGCAGACCCGGCAGAGTTTCTTGCCGGGCTGCGTGAGGCCGAGCGTGCCGGCTAAGATAGAGAGAAGGCATCCTAAGATTTGAGCGGAGGTTGGTAGATGGAAAGAGTCACGGGAGGAAAACGAAAGGGACTGACTCCCACGCCTTTAGCCGTGTTCGCGGTTATAGCTTTTCTGTTCCAGGTGACGCCATCGTCGGCCACGCAAGCGGTGCAGGACACTGTGCCTGTTGCCGCCCTGGAGGTCGTCCACCGCGCTGCCGTTCCCGTTGAAGAGCTGATCGAGGAGCGCCGCGAGCAGATGAAGGACCTGGGCGAGTACATGAGAGCGCTTGCCCGGTTCATCAAGGGCAGTGCAGGCACTCGCGACCATGCGCTGAGCTACACTAGCGGGATCATGGACCTTGCTGAGCAGATTCCAGCACTGTTTCCGAAGGGCACCGGTATGGAGGATGGGCTTGGCATCGAAACCGGTGCCAGGCAAAGAATCTGGGACGACTGGCATGACTTTGAGACCCTGGCGACGCTCCTCTCCAACGAAGTAGACAAACTGGCGGCCGCTGTCAGCGCGGGAGCAGAACGATCTGCTGTCAGACAGCAGTTCATGCAGGTCGGTAGGAAGGGATGCAGCGGCTGCCACGACGACTTCCGTCACAAGCTCAGAGGAACGGATTGAACCCATGCGGGCCTGTGGCGCAGTTCTATTGATCATTCTGGCCGGAATATTTGATTCTGCGGCAGTGGCGGTGGCAGACGAGGCTGTAGAGCGCGGCCGCTACCTGTTTCGCGTAGCGGGTTGTGGCGGCTGCCACACGACAGAGGTGCAGAATAGTGATGCACTGCTCCTGGCCGGCGGGCGGGCAATCGAGACGCCTTTTGGCACCTTCTATGCAACAAATATCACGCCAGACCCGGAACACGGCATCGGCAAATGGAGCAGGGAAGACTTCCACCGTGCCATGCGCGAGGGCCTGTCACCGGACGACAGCCCCTACTATCCAGCCTTCCCTTACACGTCTTACACCGCACTCAGTGATCCCGATATCGAAGATCTATGGCGCTACCTGCAGTCCGTGACTCCCGCCGCCATTGCCGAGCGACCACACGAGCTTGCTTTTCCGTTCAGCTTACGTGCTCTGCTGCGCCCCTGGCGACGACTGTATTTCAAAGCCGGACCCTATGAAGCCAATGAGTCAAAGGACCAGGTGTGGAACCGGGGCGCCTATCTGGTTGAGGTTGTCGGCCATTGTGGTGAGTGCCATTCGCCGCGCGGATTTCTCGGCCAGGTCGATAAGAGTCTGGCTTTATCGGGTAACCCAACAGGCCCGGAAGACGAGGCAGCGCCGAGTATAAGGCCGGACAGCAAACATGGCATTGGATCCTGGAGTATTGAGGATATTGAGACTTATCTTTCCTTTGGAATGACGCCGGCGGGTGATTTTGCCGGTGGTGCCATGGCCGATGTCATAAAGCGCTCGACCCAGTATCTGAGCGAGTCTGATCAAACGGCAATCGCCCGCTATCTGAGCGAGACCGAGCCCGAGCCCTAAGTGTCGGTACTCAGGTGAAAATTAGTATTTCGCCAGGGACATGATGTAAACTATCCTTAACTCGTTGAATAGCAGATAGTCAAAGTCGGTATTTTGCCCAGTTGATACACTGCGTTACTCGCTATAAGGAATAAAGGTGTGGACAAGTCACAATATTTCTACCGAATTGCAGTTTTTTCCATGCAGGAAGATAAAGTATCGTTGCTTGATGCAAATGATCTCAGCGCGAAGACACCCTCGTTAGAAACATGGCTAGGCGTGGTTGTTTCATTAGCTGATGGTCAACATACCATTCAACAGCTTATTGAACAATTGGCGGGTCAATACGATGGTACGCCCCCACAGGAGCTTGAGAGGACCATCGAATCCGTCATCGAACGCCTCACCGAAACCGAGGTTCTCAAGTTGGCTGATCAGGCGGTTATTCTGCCTTACTACCTGTCACTCCCCGTAGAAAAGCTGGATATGGAAATGGCCAGGCGACTCATGACCGATGACGGTTATTTTCAAAATAATGTGAAGCATTGATTGCTTGCGCGATTGTCCCTGTGAGAAATGTGGGTTATAGTGGCGACTAAGATAGCCACTACGGCGCAATGAGTGAGCGATTCAATTACTGTTTACTGTTGGGCCCTGGTACCGATTACTAAAAGAAACGTCAAGCAATCCTGATGGAGGCAACGAATCATGAGTAGGACACTTGTACTGGCGCTGATTCTTCTAATGTCCGGCCCGATCTCTGCACTTTCACTTAAGGGGCACGGTAAACTGGCGCCTATTGTGCGTACCGAAATGTATCCACAAGTCTCTATCGAAGATAGCGGCGTATGCGGGTCAGCTGGTGTCAACAAGCGACTTATTAACGAATCAGTTACGGCTGCTACGGTGGTAGTGTGCCTGGAACCCCATCAGTCTTCCAGGCAGGTGCGGGAGTTTTCGACAATTGATATTGGCGCAAAGTCTACTGCCGAACTGGGTTGTACGGTAGCGGAGTCAAAGGCAACAAAACACTATAGTATTCATTGGGCAGGTTTCTCTGACGCCACGCCGCCTGAAGATGTCACGCAAGCGAGGCAAAACATTTTCGTATTCACTTCAGCACCTAGTGAAGAGCACGTTATTCAGAACAGGCATTCCTTCAAGAAAGCATTGGTTGATTATGAGTATAAGGGAATCAGATACGCAAAATGGATAGATGCGAGGTTTTTCGTATCGCCAGGCCGTGCCGACAAAACCCCGCCTAGGATTATTGGAGCAAGCTTCGATAAGCCCTACATGGGTACGCATTGTGTCACAAGCATTGATCCGGCCCAGTCGGGCGATATCTCAGGCAATAACTGTAAATACGAGGGAAAAGGGTATTCTGCCGGAGCCGTTATGTGCCAGAGCAAAAAGCAACACAGGTGTAGCGATGGGGCCTGGGTCTCATTAGAGAGTAATTGCTAATATCGAGGGGGCCGAGGGGACGAAGATGGATATTGATTATTCGGATTTACTCGCAGATGCAGTAAAACTAATTATCTCGAATCAACCGGGGGCTCTTTTAAGCGTCATCGAATACCTTGAATCCACGGGCCCGGACCATGAAGCTTTAGCTACCTTAGATATACTAAGGCCATTAATTTTTCATCAGGCGTCATCTCTTCAGCAGCAAGAATGTCTTGACGATGCAGCTCGGTATTACGACATCATTATAAGAAAATATTCAGGGAGTGACGAAGCCGAGGCAAGCAAACATCGCTTGCCAGAGTGCGGGTAGTATCCGCAAGCAGCATAGGGCGGCGTAATCGGACAGACCGCTAAATTCCAGTAAATCAGGCTGGACAGGCAGATCCGGGATGATTTAGACTCAGAATTATATAAGCGATACGTTGACCTTGCACTATTACCATCAGGGAGGGAACTATTATGACTCAATCCACAGCACAAGCGGTGTCTTTAGAATTTGCCACCGCGCTTAAGCCGGACGATGTACGTATGACCGCGGCAGCCGAGAAAAAAATGGCTGAAATCTTCGCGGATACCAAGGACGATCTGACAGCTATCCGTATCTATATCAGTGGGGGTGGCTGTAGCGGCATGAGTTACGGCATGACCTTTACGAACCGTCGCATGGATTACGATTGCGTCTTCCAGGCAAACGGATTCGATATTTATGTGGATGCTGTTGCGCTCAATTTCATGCGTGGTGTCGAGATTGATTTTGTTGAGCGTTCCATGGGCGCAAGCTTTGTATTCAACAACGTTTTTGCATCCACGGGTGGTTCGGGCGCGTGCGGCGGTTGTGGTGCCGCTGGCGGGGGTTGCGGCGGCTAGGTCAAAAAAGATAAACCTCGCTGCAGTCTTTACTGATATCTGATTTTACTTCTCTGCGCCGGGTGGCTGAAAACCCTGCGGTATTCCACCAGAATCACCTTCCTTGAACAGGAAACCCAGCATGTGCTGCTCGATCATTTCCTGGCTCCGGGGATCAGCCGTGTTGAGACTGTTCTCGTTAATGATCATGATCAGACGCTCCAGCCACTGATCCCAGCCCTCTTTAGATACACTGTTAAAAATTCGCTGACCCAGCTCGCCGGGGTGCGGTGGCGTCTCGAGACCCTCGGCCTCACGATTTAGAACAACACAATTAACAACTCGGGTCATATTAGTACTCCAAAGAAAATTCCACCTGTCTCTGGGCGACAAGTTTGCCTGAAGCAGAACGGCCGTGCAACTGCGAGGCTGGTGCACTTGAAATCCCCGAGTTCCTTTGTGAAATTTCATTTCACTGGTGAAATTTCATTTCACTGCTGAAAGTCCATTGCAGAATGTACTAACTCATTGATTATCTGGATAAATATACCTTGGCCATAGCCGCCCGGCCGGCAGTGAAATTTCACTGCACCTGGGCGCCGCCCTGTTAACTGTCTGAAAAACAGGGGATTAAATTTCTGGCATGGCTATTGCTTTGTTATCTGGCATGGCTATTGTTTTTTAAATAGTGACTTAGGGCTAATAACCCCCAAATTGAGGAGTATCAGGAGGAGTATACGCATGAAAATTAATATTTCCCGACGTAAATTTTTGCAGACGGCAGCGGCTACAGCAGGTGCCGTGGCTACCAAGGGTGTTCTGGCACTGGATCTTTTGCTACCGGTCATGGACACTAAGGGGGCTTATCCCTATAGGAGCTGGGAGGACTTCTACCGTGAGCAATGGGACTTTGACTACTTTGGTCGTATCGCACACTCGGTAAACTGCACCGGTTCCTGCACCTGGAAGGCATATGTCAAGAATGGTGTCGCCTTTAAGGAGGAGCAGTTTGCGGATTATCCGGAAATCAACGACGTGCTGCCCGTCAACAACCCAAGGGGCTGTCAGAAGGGCGCCAACCACAAGGAATACGTCTACGGCCCGCAGCGGACCAAGTATCCACTGATGCGGAAACCGGGCACGGCGCGCGGTGAAGGCAAGTGGGTCAGAATCACCTGGGATGAGGCGCTCAGCCAAATCGCCAATAAGATCGTGGACACCATCGACACCCCATGGAAGGGTAAGACAGGTCCTGAGCAGCCTTACAGCCCGGATG
>Ga0164313_10004179_pt1 | contig 12903 bp, 6 predicted proteins | sample GuaBasSedimGuay4_FD_113735 | JGI IMG/M metagenome (GOLD analysis project Ga0164313, IMG submission 113735) | Subseafloor sediment microbial communities from Guaymas Basin, Gulf of California, Mexico - Guay4, Core 4569-4, 0-3 cm | ecosystem: Environmental > Aquatic > Marine > Hydrothermal vents >... | reverse complement strand
GTGGCAGTTGATTGATAGTAGATAATTGACAATTGATAATTTTTTGTTGCTATCCGCTGCCTGAGTTTCTCTCTTATTACGATAATCTAAGGGTGTGGCACACCTTAAGGTGTGCCACACCCTTGATCATCTTCTTCTACTACCACCCTTTGGCATTTCCTCCCACACGAGTAAGCACTATATTGTGATGCGCAATTATGAGCAAACTCGCACATCGTATCTACATCCTCACATTTGTCTTCATTGTATTGGCGACACTCTGCGCTTTGATATTTTGGGGTGTTCCGTACTATAGCACCAGTATCGAGGAGAGGTTTTATCATCCGGATCACGACTTATTCAAGCCCAGCGGGCTACTTGGCCATGGGCTGGGGATCATTGGCACACTCATCATCATATTTGGTGTGGCCTCGTATATGATGCGAAAAAGAATGAAGTCGCTTCAGAAAGTTGGCATCCTGAAGCACTGGCTGGAGTTTCACATATTTCTCTGTACACTTGGTCCTGTCCTCGTGCTGTTTCATACGGCGTTTAAATTCGGCGGCATTGTATCGGTGAGCTTCTGGAGCATGGTGGGAGTTGTGATAAGTGGTGTGATAGGCCGCTTTATCTATATTCAGATACCGCGCACAATTGAGGGTCGGGAGTTGAGCCTTAACGAAGTGCGCCAAATGAAAACTGATCTTGGCACCACGATAGGAAGCTCTTCAGGATTGGACCAAAAAAGCATGCAGCTCATTCTGAAAACCACGCAGTCCGGATCACAGCGAGTAGAGGGAAGCCTGATGCGCAGAATCATCGCGCAATCTCTGCAAGATTGGAAAACGAAACGGACCATCCGGTCAATCATCAAGCCTCAGGTCAATTCAAGAACTGAATCGAAAAAAATCATGCGGCTGGTAAAGAATGAATTATCACTAAATAATCGCATTGACAGACTATTAGTGATGCAAAGTCTGTTTAAGCACTGGCACGTCGCTCACCTCCCATTTGCCATCGTCATGCTGATCATCATGATCATTCATGTGGCAATAACCTTAGCTTTCGGCTATAAGTGGATTTTTTAGAGTGGAGGTATTAATTGAAGAAATCGTCATTTACTCGGCAATACTCATTTTTTGCGTACTTGTCGTCTACCTCTATTTGAGAACTCTCAAGCGCAGGTCACAAAAGGTTGAGCAAAAAATTATCCAGGCAAAAGAGGACGGCATCCATGAACCGATTTCACTGCACCCGGTTGTCGACATAGATAACTGTATCGCAAGTGGGGCATGTATCACGGCCTGTCCCGAAGAAGATATCCTTGGAATTCAAAACGGAAAAGCAAGACTCATTAACGCCTCCCGTTGTGTCGGACACGGCGCCTGCTTTCATGCCTGCCCGGTGCAGGCGATTTCACTATGCATCGGAACAGAAAAGAGGGGTGTCGACCTTCCACATATGAACCAGAATTTTGAGACGAATGCACCCGGTGTGTATATCGCCGGTGAGCTTGGCGGAATGGGTCTTATCAAAAATAGTGTAGAGCAGGGCAAGCAAGCGATGGACGATATCGTAAAATCCATGCGTAAAGGCACAGGAGCTGAATACGATGTCATTATCGTGGGTGCTGGCCCGGCAGGCATTTCAGCAGCATTGCACGCCAAAAAGAATAAGCTCAAATTTCTGGTACTCGAACAAGATACACTCGGCGGAACGGTATTCACATTCCCACGGTCCAAAATCGTTATGACCTCGCCAATGGACCTACCACTATATGGTAAGGTTAAACTCAGCGAAACGAGCAAAGCAGAATTGCTCGACCTATGGTACAAAGTCCTGAGTGAAAATGACATCAGTATTCGTGAGAATTGCAAGGTCGAATCGATCGTACAGGAAAATAATCATTTCAAAGTTGGGATTCCAACCGGGGATGAGTTCACCACGGAGAAAGTACTGCTTGCCATTGGCCGGCGCGGTACGCCGAGGAAATTAAACGTGCCTGGTGAAGACTCGGAGAAGGTAGCATATCGCCTTCTTGAACCGGAATATATTTCCGACAAAGACATTATTGTGGTGGGTGGTGGAGATTCAGCGGTGGAAGCGGCTCTGTCATTGATGGATGACAATCATGTCACATTGTCGTACCGGAGCGAGGCATTCAAGAGGATCAAACCCAAAAATGATGCGAAGATAAAGCAAGCTGTTGCAGATGGTAAAATTGAAATGCTCTTCAATTCTAACCTGACGGCAATTGCAGAAAAGGAAATAGACCTTTCTTTAAAAAACGGAGAAGTGCTGCAACTCAAAAATGACCTTGTATATATTTTCGCGGGAGGAGAATTACCCACTCAGTTCCTTCAAAAAATTGGCATCAATATTACCAAACGATTTGGATATGCCTTGCTCAAACACAATAAAAATTAATTATACATAGTGAATTCTCGCATCATCAAATCTGGGTTTTCATTTTTAATTATTGCATTTCAATTTGCATATGCAGCGCAATTAAATGCACAATTGTCGCCAGGGGATTTGGCACAAGTGCATGCTGAGCTTGAGGGAATTTCAAACTGTACACAATGTCACACGTTGGGAGAAAAAATCTCTGATGACAAATGCCTGACATGCCATGAGAATATTAAATCCCTGATCGATCGCAGCAAAGGCTATCACGCTTCAAGGACCGTGAGGAGCCAGGAGTGCATTGACTGTCACAGCGATCATCATGGTCGTAAATTTGATATGATCCGGTTCGACACCGAGGACTTTGATCATGACCTCGCAGGATACGAATTGACCGGAGCGCATGCAAACCTCGAATGTGCTGAATGTCATAAGCGGGAATTTATCGAAGACAGTGAGCTACGCAAAACGGATGAGACATACCTCGGCATGGGGACCGAGTGTCTTTCGTGTCACGAAGATTTTCATCAGAGCACATTATCAACGGATTGTATCAGTTGTCATGATACACAGGCCTTCAGGCCAGCCGAGCTATTCAATCACGCCCAAACCAACTTCCCGTTGATCGGTCAACACGAGACTGTAGATTGCGCCTCATGCCACGAAGTCACCTCGCGTAACGGCCGTGACTTTCAGGAATTCGGAGGTATCGCATTTGAAAATTGTACAGCATGCCACGACGATGTGCATGAGGGCAGGTTTGGAACTGATTGTACACAGTGCCATACTGAAGAATCGTTTCATACGATAGCTGGCAGGACAAGCTTCGACCACAACACGACGGACTTCCCATTACGGGGTCAACACCAGCGCATCGATTGTGCGAGTTGTCATGACGCCAATGCGGATGCAGAAAATGTATTCCAGGAATTTACCCACCTTGATGCGATCAATTGCATGAACTGCCATGATGATGTCCATGAAAGCAGGTTTGGAACTGATTGCAGCTCGTGTCACAATGAGGTTTCATTTCAGGATGTCTCCGGATTAGAAGATTTTGATCACAGCCTAACGTCATTTATGCTTGAAGGCAAACACATAGAGGTCGATTGTCGCGCTTGCCATGAGACGAAAATGACGGATCCTCTACCACATGATCAGTGCATATCCTGTCATCTTGATTATCATGAAGCACAGTTTAATCAAACAAATAATATCCCCCGGGATTGTTCAGAATGTCACACTGTCGAGGGATTTGCAGGATCATCATTCACAATAGAGCAGCACAATACCGGCTCATTTGTATTGGAAGGAGCCCACCTTGCCACACCTTGTTTTGCCTGTCACCTCAAAGATGACAAATGGATATTTAGATGGATCGGTACAGAGTGCATAGATTGCCACAAAGACATTCACGAGGGAAAACTCTCTGAAGAATACTATCCGGACAGGCGTTGTGAAAGCTGCCATAATGTGGATGTGTGGACATCTATTGATTTTAATCACAGCCTCACTGGTTTTGACTTGGAAGGGGCACATTTGACCACCACCTGCACCGCATGCCATCTCGATGAAGAAAAATTCGATCGCATAGAGGAACAGTCATTCACAGGACTGGGAACCGGGTGTGCCGAGTGCCATGTTGACGAACATCACGGACAGTTTGACCTCGATGGGTCAACCGGGTGCATTCGATGTCACTCGCCACAGCACTGGAAACCAAGCGATTTTGACCATAATACGACGCGCTTCGTGTTGGACGGGGAGCATATTCAAGTTGCCTGTGAGGATTGCCACAAAGAGGTTACGACTGACAGGACAACGTATACGATATACAGGATTGATGACTTTGAATGCGCGACTTGTCACCAGTGACAATTCGTAGATCGATGAGATTTGTGGCAAAATCAGTTATCGTATCTATGACCTTGCGTGATTTACAAAGGGCTGATTCTCGTTTTTTATCTATCTTTCGATTGCCACACGCCCACATCGTTATCAGAACAAATTCTCTAAAAGCCAACAAAATGAGTTTAAGCATATGCTTAAAGTGGAATACGTACGTTGCGTTTCGTGCGTTTATTGAATAATAAAAACTGAAGTCTCGCTCTTCAAATAAGTGGCCGATTGATTAAAACGATTGCAGATAGAGTTAGGATTACAGCATTGCTTTGCTTTGTCGTTTTGACATTGCATGCGCAATCCCCTCATGGTGAAGATCTTGCCATGCGATGTGACGCCTGTCATACTACAAGCAGCTGGGAAATCGACTTTGACAGTTTGAGGTTCGATCACAGTACAACGGATTTTGCAATGGAGGGTCAGCATGAAGTGACCGATTGCAAAATGTGTCATTCTACTCTTGTTTTTTCCAATACAAGCCAGGAATGTATCTCGTGCCATACCGATATGCACCAACAATCTCTTGGACAAGATTGCGCACGCTGTCACACGGCGACATCATGGATAGTCGACAATATCTCAGATATCCACGAGCAGATCTCGTTCCCACTACTTGGGGCACATGCTACACCAAATTGCTATGAATGCCACACTTCAGAAACGGATCTGAGGTTTGAGCCGATTGGCGTCGAATGTATCACATGCCACGAGGATAATTACGCTGCTACAACCACTCCAAATCACAAAGCAGCAAGCTATTCTCTGGACTGTAGTGAATGTCACAGCATCGATGCATTTGAGTGGTCGGCATCCGGCATCAACCATGACTTTTTCCCGTTGACGCTCGGACATGACATCGCTGATTGTGCCAAGTGTCATACAGATGATGACTTCTCAATGACATCTCCTGAGTGTATTTCATGCCATCAGGACGATTTTGATAACGCCTCCAACCCCAATCATATCCAGGCTGATTTCTCTACGGATTGTGCCGCTTGTCACACCACTGATCCCGATTGGCAACCTGCAGAATTCCGGGATCACGACGGCCTTTACTTTCCGATATACAGTGGCGAGCATGGTGGTGAATGGAACCTGTGTACTGAATGCCATCTGAACCCTGACAATTTTAGCGAGTTCAGCTGTATCGACTGCCACGAACACAGTAAAGCAGACACGGACGATGAACATGAGGGTGTCACTGGATATGCATATACCAGCCAGGCATGCTTTGCCTGTCATCCGGATGGTCGCAGCGATGGTGCATTGGATCACAACTTCTTCCCGCTCACATTGGGCCACGACATTTCAGATTGCGCATCATGCCATCTTGATCCGGACTTCTCGACCACTTCTCCTGAATGTCAGACATGTCATCAGATGGACTTTGATCAGGCTCAAAATCCGAATCATCAATCGCTCAATCTGTCAATGGATTGCGTGGCTTGTCACACGACAAATCCCGATTGGAATCCAGCTACGTTTGACAATCACAGTGATTTCTATGTCTTGAATGGCGCACATGCTGTCATTGCAAATGATTGCGCAGCTTGTCACAACGGGGATTACAATAACACGCCAAACACGTGCTTTGGGTGTCATGAAGCAGATTATAATCAAACCACACAGCCGAATCATCAGGATTTGCAGTTTTCAACTGACTGTATCAGTTGCCATTCCGAGGATGCCTGGAGCCCGGCCACATTTGATCACGACGGCCAATACTTCCCGATCTACAGCGGATCGCATGCAGGTGAGTGGGCCCAGTGTCTTGACTGCCATACCACCCCTGGCGATTATTCGATATTCACTTGTATCACATGCCATGAAAGCTCCGAGACAGCCGACGAGCATACCGGCGTAGACGGATATTCTTACAATAGCAATGCCTGTCTTGCCTGCCATCCGACCGGTGAAAGTGATGATGCCTTTGACCATAACATGACAGATTTCCCATTGACAGGAGCGCATGTGACTGTCGAATGTCTGAGTTGCCATGAAGCTGGCTTCGAAGGGACGTCCACAATTTGTGTGGATTGTCATACCGTGGATTTCGAACAAACTGTAAATCCGAATCACACCGTGCTTGGTCTTTCAACGGATTGTGCCGCATGTCATACGACCGCTCCGGACTGGAACCCTGCCACATTTGACAATCACAATGATTACTACGTCTTAGCTGGCGCACATACGGCCATTGCAAATGATTGTGCCGCTTGCCATAGCTGGGATTTCAACAATACACCAAACACATGCTTTGGCTGTCATGAGGCAGATTACAACGCAACTATTGACCCCGATCACCAGGCGCTGCAGTTTTCGACAGATTGTATCACATGCCATTCGGAGAGTGTATGGGAGCCATCGACGTTTGATCACGATGGCCAGTTCTTTCCAATTTACAGTGGCTCCCATGCCGGTGAGTGGGATCAATGCCTTGACTGTCACACCACCCCTGGGGACTTCTCAATATTCACGTGTGTCACGTGCCACACTGCTTCGGAAACCGAAGAAGAGCACGATGGCGTGGGGGGATATTTTTATAACAGCGATGCTTGTCTGGCATGTCATCCCACCGGGGAAGGAGATGACGGCTTTGATCACAATATGACAGCTTTTCCACTTACGGGTGCGCATATTACCGTCGATTGTTTGAGCTGTCATGATTCCGGCTTCGAAGGCACATCTCCCATTTGTGCTGAATGTCATACGGAAGATTTCAATGAATCGACCAATCCGAATCATGGGGCATTAAATCTCTCTACAGACTGTGCGATGTGCCATACCACGGCTCCCGATTGGAATCCTGCCACATTTGAAAATCACAACGACTTTTATGTCCTTGAAGGGGCACATGTCGCGATAGCCAATGATTGTGCATCATGTCATAACGGGGAATACAATACGACACCAAACACATGTTTTGGCTGCCACGAAGCAGATTACAATGAAACGGTTGACCCCAATCATCAGGCACTCCAATTTTCGACTGATTGTATCTCCTGCCATACTGAAAATGTATGGGTGCCTTCGACATTTGATCATGACGGACAGTATTTCCCGATATACAGCGGCGAGCATGCCGGGGAGTGGGATCAATGCCTGGATTGCCACATCACACCTGGTGATTTTTCCATATTCTCTTGTACCACTTGCCATGAACAGGGTGAGACCGCTGAAGAACACGATGGCGTCGGAGGGTATTTCTACAACAGTGATGCCTGCCTGGCATGCCATCCCACTGGGGACGGGGATGATGGATTCGATCACAACATGACGGGGTTCCCACTGACAGGTGCGCACATCTCAGTCGATTGTAACAGTTGCCACGAGCAAGAATTTGAAGGGACTTCTACAATCTGTGTCGACTGTCACAATATGGATTTCGATGAATCGACCAATCCAAATCACGGGGCATTGAACCTCTCCACAGACTGTGTGATGTGTCATACCACTGCGCCTGATTGGAACCCTGCCACATTTGACAATCACGATGACTTCTACATCCTGGCGGGAGCTCATGTGGCAATAGCGAATGATTGCGCAGCTTGTCACAACGGAGATTATAATAGTACGCCAGGCACTTGTTTTGGTTGCCACGAATCAGACTACAACGAGACCGCGGAACCAAATCATATGGTTGCACAATTTTCTACTGAATGCGCCACTTGCCATACCGAAAACACCTGGATTCCGTCGACGTTTGATCATGACGGCCAGTATTTTCCAATAAACAGCGGGGCACATAATGGTGTATGGGATCAGTGCTCTGAGTGCCACACCAATCCGGGTGATTACGGGATCGTGACATGTACGACATGTCACATGGAAGGCGAAACAGCAGATGAGCATGTCGGTGTAGCAGGATACAATTTTAACAGCAGTGCTTGTCTGGCATGCCACCCAACCGGGGAAGCAGAAGGCGCGCTGGATCACAATATGACTGACTTCCCTCTCACGGGGGCACACCTGACTGTTGACTGCTTTAGTTGCCATGATCCGGACTTCGGTCCATTGTCAACTGAGTGCTCAAGCTGCCACCTCACGGACTATAACGAAAGCACGAATCCGAATCACGGAAATCTTGGATTGTCTACCGACTGTGTCGTATGCCACACTACAGACCCGGACTGGAGCCCGGCAACATTCGATGTGCATAATGATTATTACGTACTGAATGGTGCGCACGCAGAAATCGCCACTGATTGTGCTGCATGCCATAACGGTGACTACAACAATACGCCGAACACATGTTTTGGATGCCACGAAACAGATTACAATCAAACCACCAATCCTCCACACGCGAGTCTTCAATTTGAAACGGACTGTGCCACTTGTCATAGTGAAAGTGCATGGACTCCGTCTACTTTCGACCACGACGGACCGTATTTCCCGATATATAGTGGCGCACACGGCGGGGTATGGGACCAATGCTCCGAGTGCCATACCAATCCCAATGACTACGGCATCTTTACATGTACCACATGTCATATGGAAGGTGAAACTGCCGATGAACATGCTACGGTATCAGGGTATATCTTTAATAGTAACGCCTGCCTCGCATGCCACCCGACCGGAGAGTCAGAAGGTGCATTCGACCACAATACAACTGACTTTCCACTCACCGGAGCACATGTCACTGTCAATTGCTTCAGTTGCCACGATCCTGACTTTAGCCCCCTGTCAACAGAATGCTCAAGTTGCCATCTCGCTGACTATGATGGAAGTACCAACCCAAATCACAGCAATCTTGGCCTGTCAACTGATTGTGTTGCTTGCCATACAACAGATCCGGAGTGGAATCCCGCCACTTTCGATATTCACAATGACTTCTACGCGCTGAATGGGGCTCATGCCGCTATCGCTTCACAGTGCGCAACATGTCATAACGGAGATTATAACAATACGCCGAACACATGTTTTGGATGTCACGAAGCGGATTACAACGCGACTATTAACCCGGACCATGCTACCGCACAATTTCCAACCGATTGTGCGTCTTGTCACACCGAAACGGTCTGGATTCCCTCCACGTTCGATCATGACGGCATGTACTTTCCCATTTATAGTGGGAAACATGAAGGCGAGTGGAATCAATGTACCGAATGCCATACAAACCCCAACGATTATTCAATTTTTGACTGCCTGGGATGCCATACAAATCCAGAAACAGACGAGGACCACAGCGAAGTTCCTGACTACGAGTACAATAGCAACGCCTGCCTTTCCTGTCATCCAACCGGCGACGATTAACTGAGTGCATGATGAAAATAGCTCTCAGCATCTTCGTAATTATTGCCTTCGTGACAATTTCATGGGGCCAGAGTGCGGAGCCTTTTCTGAACGGATCAATTTCTTATAAAAACACGCAAAGCGTTTATGTGAAATTTGAATCTACTGATCTCATAAATGTGGGCGACACGCTATTTACCCAAAAAGAAAATCAATTTTTTGCCGCATTAATCGTAAAGAATATCTCATCTATCTCATGTGTATGTACGCCGATTACTGACGACGAATTAAATATAAATGACAGGGTTATCTTTCGTCGAAAATCAATCCCGGCACAACCTGCAATTACAACAGGTGAGGATCTGGAAATAGAAGCAACCGAGCCCCTTGTTCCGTCTACCATATTTACACCTGATCCAGACATCACCGAATTCAAGTCTCGCGAGCAATCAGTACGAGGTCGGCTTTCCGCCTCATGGTATGGCAATTTTTACGATACAGGTCTCGATGACATTCACAAAATGCGATATGTCTTCACAATGACTGCGAATCATATTAACGGGAGTAAATTTTCCGTTGAAACATATTTATCCTTCCGTCATACCCTTGGAGAATGGGAAGAAGTCAAGTCGAATTTCAACAGGTCATTTAAAGCATACAACCTATCTGTGCTCTACGAACCCAACACCACAACCTCAATCCTGCTCGGCAGAAAAATCAATTATCACATCTCTAATATTGGGGCGATCGATGGACTTCAAGCACAGAAAAGATTTGGCAATGTCACGACCGGGGCATTTATCGGGTCGCGCCCTGACCACACAGATTACAGCATCAATACAGACCTCTTTCAATTTGGAGGATATGCCAGCCTTCTCTCTAAAGTCAGGAAAGGCACGATGCAAAACACACTCGCCATTGTCCAACAATATAATAACTCACTAACTGATCGCCGTTTCGCATATTTTCAACATACAAATTCAATATTCAAGAAAGTCTATGTGTTTACTTCCTTTGAAGTTGACCTCTTTAAAAATGAGAATGGAAATGCAAGCAGCACGTTCAAACTCACGAGTATTTATTTTTCACTGAGATACAGGATTTCAAAAAAGCTCTCATTATTTGCATCCTATGATGCCCGAAACAATATTATTTATTACGAGACATACAAGAATTTTATAGACAGACTGATTGATGAAGAAACAAGGCAAGGATTCAGGCTACGCATTAATTACAGGCCGATAAAATATCTGTCGTTTGGAGCGAGTGGTGGATACCGATACCAGACAAATAACTCGAGCACATCCAAAAATACATACCTGTACGCAAATTACAGCAGGGTTCCTTTTATTAATGCTTCGTTCTCAATTTCGACAACTCTCATCGAAACAAGCTACCTGAAGGGGAATATTTACGGGATCCGTTTAACAAGGGATATCATACCTGGAAAAGTCTTTGGCGAAATTCAATATAGAAACGTGAATTACAGGTACTCACGGACCGAAACCGAGCTCAAACAGAATATTTTCAGCACGAATATTTCATGGCGCATAAAGAAGCGATTATCGTTGAATTTATACTACGAAGGCATATTTGGCGACCGCAATAAGTACAATCGCATGCACCTGAATATTACAAAGAGATTCTAATGCGTTTAATTATTACACTTTGAAAGCCTAATTTTGACCCTGGAGAAATGCATTTCCGGGAATAGAGACAAATTGATATGAACTTGACAAGAAAAATACAAATCATGGTGCTGGTTGCGGGAGCAAGTATCGCACTACTAGCCTGTGGATCAAAACCTGAAGTCGTGCAACGCGTGCATGCGACCCCTGTCAATGAAGCAAGCGTCAATACTGATGTTAACACGTCAGTAGATGCCAGATCCCAGGTGCATGAAGTCGTGGTAAATGATGTCCTCCACACGGAGAAATATACATACCTCGACGTGACAGAAGATGGCAAACAGTTTTGGGTTGCGGTACCTCGCAAAGAGGTTGAGAAAGGTGAAACGTACTACTACGTGGGCGGACTGATGAAGAAAAACTTCAAAAGCCGGGAGTATGACCGCGTTTTCGAAACAGTGTATCTGGTATCAGATGTGCGCAAGGACCCTATTTATACTGGTAGTACGACTGTTGCACAGGCACTGAGCAATGTTGGTGACGAGCCGGATCACGTCCATGATCAGGATATCGTCCAATCAGAAGAAGGCATCTCGCTGGAAGAACTTTTTAACAATAAGGAAAAGTACGCCGGCAAAGAGGTTGAGATCCGAGGGAAATGTGTCAAGATCAACAAGCAGATCATGGGCCGGAATTGGGTACACATCCAGGATGGCACAGGCGGTGAAAAACCATATGATCTGACGGTCACGACATCAGCCGATGTTCCGGTTGGCACCGTTGTCACGTTTACCGGTATGATTGGCTTGAATGTGGATTTCGGTGCTGGTTACAAGTACGATATTATCCTGGAAGACGCGCATGTGCATTGAGCATCAAGACCACCGTCGATTGCGCCAATACGCCAGCAAGCTGATCGCTGCCAAACTGGCCACAGTATAATACACGAACGTCGGTATCGGCACCGGATCACCGGCCGCATAAGAGTGCAGCCCGGACAGGTAATAGTTTACTCCGTAGTAGGTCATCATCACCGAGGCAAATCCGAATAGCGATGCCACATTGAAGGCATATGCTCCACGCAGACCGGGGATAAACCGCATATGCAGGATAAACGCGTAGACAAGGATCGTAACCAGGGCCCAGGTTTCCTTGGCATCCCAGCCCCAGTACCTGCCCCACGATTCATTTGCCCAGACGCCGCCGAGATATGTTCCTACGCTGACCATCACCAATCCGCCGATGAGGGTCATCTCACTGATGGAGGTCATTTCCTTGATTGTCCTTTTGACACGCACTTTGCTCTTTTCTGTGGCAAAAATCATCGATATCAAATTGAGCACACCGATGATGGATCCCAACGCCAGGAATCCGTAACTACCGGCTTCCAGTGAGACGTGAATCGTAAGCCAGTATGACTTAAGTACAGGAACGAGTGGTGTAATCTCCGGGTCGAGCCAACTCAGTCCCGCTACCATCAAAATCGTCGAGGACAGGATTGTTGTGGCCGTGAGACCTCCGATCGACTTTCTGGCAAATATCAACCCAGCCAATATCGTTGTCCATGCAATGTAAATCATGGACTCGTATCCATTACTCCAGGGGGCATGACCAGAGATATACCACCTGAACCCAAGACCTTCTGTATGAAAAGCAAAACACAATGCGACTAATCCAAAGTGAGCCTTGAGCCGCCATTTCAAACTTAAGCGATGATTAAAGACGTATGCAAAAAATACAACCAGAAAGAAAAGGC
>Ga0164313_10004178_pt1 | contig 12904 bp, 8 predicted proteins | sample GuaBasSedimGuay4_FD_113735 | JGI IMG/M metagenome (GOLD analysis project Ga0164313, IMG submission 113735) | Subseafloor sediment microbial communities from Guaymas Basin, Gulf of California, Mexico - Guay4, Core 4569-4, 0-3 cm | ecosystem: Environmental > Aquatic > Marine > Hydrothermal vents >... | reverse complement strand
CTTTTGAAACGTTTTATCTCATCCTGCACATCATCTTCGCTGATAAAATACTTCTTTACAACGTCTACGCCTTCTATATCGAATAGATAAGCCTTTCCTATACTAATGCCCGGAGAAACATTTATTCCGGTTAATATAATCTCTCTGGAACCAGTATCTGTCATATTTAGCTTAATTCTCCAAACCCTGTCTCAAACTGCTTTACAGTATTGTTTAAAATATCAAGGTCTGATTGATCATCGATCTTAAGTGTAATTTTAGACCCTTTTGCACACTCAAGAGCCAGGATATCAAGGATACTTGAAGCATCCGCCTTTTTTTTGTCTTTAATTATCCAGACGTTATAATTTGCTTTCCTGGCGATCTCTGCAATCCTGGCAGCGGACCTCGCATGAAGGCCGAATTCGTTTATTACAATAACATCACGTGAAAGTTCCGTCACTAGTCTAATCGACAAACCTCATATTTTCCTGCTCAACCATTTTCCCACTCAACTATTTGACGATATCTGCATATATTGTTTTTTCGTAGGGGCGATCCTTGTGATCGCCCTGATTAGGGCGAATACAAGATTCGCCCCTACATTGTGCCGATAAAACAATAACGCTATTGCCCGGTTCCCATGCTCCAGCGTGGGAACGAGAAAAACCTTAAACCTTAAACCTGAGTAGTTACTCAATTTTTATCAGCCTGCTTATAACTTGTCAAACTGTAATCGTAGCCGTTCACAGCTTGAAACTTGAAATTGGAAAGTAGAAATTAGGGAGAGATTAAATTAGAAATTGGGAAGAACAGTACAAAAACATGAATGCCCAATTTCTAATTTCAATGTTCCGTGAACGCTTACCTGTAATCAATGCATAGAATTCAGGGAACTCTAAAGAAATATCTTCTTACGAATAGAATTCCTTTATCTTTTCAACTATATATGCCTGTTGCTCATATGAAAGTTCAGGATATACAGGAAGTGCTAAGGTATGTGAGGCAGCGTATTCACCTACAGGAAAATCTCCTTTTCTGTAATTCAGAGTTGAAAAGCAATCCTGGAGATGCATGGGAACAGGATAGTAAATCTCTGTCCCTATGCCTGCATCAGTTAAAAATATTCGAAGCTCGTCTCTTTTTTCCTTCAAACTTATTACAAACTGATTGTAAATATGCCGATTTTCCTTTTCAGTCGGAAGATTAACAATATCTTCCAGCCCTGCGTCAATAAAAAGTTCTCTATATTTATCCGCATTTGCCTGCCGCGCCTCAGTCCAGCCGTCAAGATAATTCAGCTTAATGGATACAATGGCTGCCTGAAAAGCATCCAGCCTGAAATTTCCTCCTACCTTGTTATGATAATATTTTAAATGCGATCCGTGAACTCTCAGCAAGCGCAATTTATCAAAGAACTCATCTGAATTTGTTGTAACAATTCCACCATCTCCAAAGGCTCCAAGATTTTTTGAAGGAAAAAAAGAAAAACAGCCGAAATCACCCATTGAGCCGGCACGCCTCCCTTTATATTCCGCACCAATGGCCTGTGCTGCATCTTCAATAACAATAAGATTATACTGTGCTGCTATTTCAAGAATAGAATCCATGTCACAACATTGACCATATAGATGGACGGGGATTATGGCTTTTATCTTTTTTCTTTCTTTTCCTGTCATACCATCCATCACTTTGGAAATGCTTTTAGATGAGATATTATAAGTTTCAGGATCAATATCTGCAAAAACAGGAGTTGCTCCGGTGCGGGCTATTGAACCTGCTGTTGCAAAAAAAGTATAAGTTGAAGTGATAACTTTATCCTCATGCCCGATATCGGCAGCCATAAGTGAAACAAGAAGAGCGTCGGTTCCTGAAGAGACGCCAACCGCATGTTTTGAAGAGCAATATTCAGCTATCTCTTTTTCCAGGGCTTCGACACGTGGACCAAGTATAAAATACTGGCTCTCAAAAATCTCTTCGGTAACTTTCATGACTTCTTCTTTAATTGTCTGATACTGCAACTTAAGATCCAGTAATGGTACTTTCATAATATTTTCCCTTTAGCCTTCAACCTTTACTCTAATAATACAAGCCAGCTCTTTCCCGGGGTTATCAATTTTAATAGATTCATTGCCGAAAATTATTTTTGACTCTCCCCTGGTTAAAAATTCGGTTTCCATGTTTAATGTGATTTTTACATGGCCTTTAATCACAATCAGGTGTTGTAAAGCCGGCTTTTCAACTTTAAATTGAAGGTTTGAATCAGGATATATGACAAGCCTTTCAACTTTAATATCATCTTCATGCTCAAGAACAGTCAGGCTGCCCCAGGGATGGTGCACTTTATTATGCTTCTGATATTCTTTTCTTCCCTTTCCCTTTAGCTGATTAACAATAGATTTTACATCCCTGCTGTTATCAAGATCCGAAACAAATACAGAATCCGGCGTTTCAACGACAACCATTCTATTTAGATGGTTTGTAGCAATCAGCCTGTCCCGGCCCATTATAAAACAGCCTGTAGTATCCTTTGCAATAACATCTCCATCAATAACATTATTGTCCCCATCTTTTGGAAGAAAATCATAAAGAGACTTCCATGATCCTATATCGCTCCATCCAAAGTCAGATGGCAGAACAACTCCTTTATCCGTATTTTCCATTATGGCATAATCTATAGAAATGTCCGGCAGTCTTTTATATTCATCTATCGTTATTGGGTCTTTTGAAATAATATCTTCCATTATTTTAAGCAGTTCCGGCTGGTATTTGCGAAATTCTTCAATCATGACAGAACCCGTGAAAACAAACATCCCGCTGTTCCAGAAAAAGTTTCCAGCCTTAACATACTTTTCTGCAGTTTCCGCATCCGGCTTCTCAACAAATCTCTTAATCGCTAATGCCCCATCAAATATCTCGCCGGCACCTTCAACATACCCATATCCTGTCTCAGGATAATCGGGTTTAATACCAAAGCTTACAATATAACCCTTGTCAGCAAGACGTATCGCTGAATTTAACTTATTATGAAAACTCTCCAAATCTCTAATTACATGATCAGCCGGAAAAACACACAGGACAGAATCCTGTTTACTTTTTAAAATATTGAGTAATGCAAGCAGAATAGCGGGCGCTGTATTTCTGCCGCACGGTTCACAAATGATTTTTCCTTCGGACCGAACGCCTATCTCAGCCATATGCCTGGCTGTCTCATGGAAATGTTCCTTTCCGCATACAATTCTTATTTGTTCTGTGTCAACCACAGGGGTCAGCCTCTTTATAGTGCTCTGAACAAGAGAATCTTTACCTATAAACTTTACAAGCTGCTTGGGATAGAGCTTTCTGGATACAGGCCAAAGACGCGTTCCAGAACCCCCTGCAAGCAAGACAGCATATATGTTTTCCTTCAGGTCAGGCATTTCTATATTTTCCTTTTTTTCTGTTTTCTTTTTTCTCTTTATATTCAGAGTCGCATATCGTTTCTACAGCATTATAACCAAGAAGCTCATTTACTGCACGAGTCAATGACGAACCGGCCTTTAATTTCATCGTATCAGGCAGAGCTATGACTGTATCTGTTTCTTCAGGATTAAATAAATGAATATATGCATTGCATGAACCCGGATATCTTTTAAGAATATCATTTAATCTTAAAAGCAAATCTTTTCCTGTTTTATTTTTATTCATATTAAAATGAATACTTGCAGTCCAGGTTTCCTCGGCTTTTTCAACCGGCACTACGGTATCTGCCAAAATTTTTACAGAATTTTCATCCTTTTTTACCCGTCCCTGTATAATGACAGTGCTATCCTCAAACAAAAGTTTTTGAACCGCTGCATAAACTGAAGAAAATATTATGATCTCAATAGTTCCATGCTGATCTTCCAAGGTAACAAAGGCCATTAAATCGCCTTTTTTTGTCTTTATGGTCTTAATATTAATAATAATACCGCCGATCCTGACAATTTCGCCATCGTTTTTTTTCTTTAAAGAAATTGTATTCGCATTGGTGAATTTATCCAGCAGTTCCTCAAACCTTGTCAAAGGGTGGCCGGTTATATAGAAACCAAGGGCTTCCTTTTCAAAAGCTAAAAGCTGTCTTTCATCCCATTCATCCATACTTGGCATTTTAGGAAGATTTATATCTTGCCGGGCTCCTCCCATATTGAATAATCCCATCTGGGGGTCTGCTCTCTCCTTCTGAACCCTTTGGCCATAATCAATGGCATTTTCCAAAGATACCGTCATCCGGGAACGATTAGCTCCTGTAGAATCAAAGGCACCACATTTAATAAGGCTTTCAATAACTCTTTTGTTAACTTTTTTAAGATCCACTCGTTCACAAAAATCAAACAGAGAAGAAAATTTTCCCTCTTTTCTAACATCTATTATAACTTCAATAGCTCCTTCCCCAACATTCTTAACAGCAACCAGTCCGAACCTGATCTTCGAACCTATTACCGTAAATTCCTTGTCGCTTTCATTTATATCAGGAGGAAGCACTTGTATGCCGTGATGCCGGCATTCGGCTATATATTTTACCACTCCATCAATTGAGTGAATCTCGCTGGTAAGCAGCGAAGCCATGAACTCAACAGGAAAATGCGCTTTAAGAAAAGCTGTCTGATAAGCTATAAGTGCATAAGCCGCGCTGTGCGACTTGTTAAACCCGTAACCTCCAAATTTTTCAATTAGATCAAACAGCGTTTTTGCTTTTTGGGATTGAATGCCTCGTTCCGTGGCCCCCCTTATAAAACGCAACCTTTGCCTGGCCATAATTGCAGGTTTTTTTTTGCCCATGGCTTTTCTTAAATCATCAGCATCAGACATGGAATAGTCAGCAACAGATGCCGCAATTCTCATGACCTGTTCCTGATACACAATAACTCCGTAAGTTTCCTTCAGTATAGGTTCAAGCTCCGGCAAAAGATATACTACATCTTTTTTTCCATGTTTTCTTTCCACATAATCGTCAATCATCCCGCTTTCCATGGGTCCTGGCCGGTAAAGAGCTACAAGCGCTATAGCATCATCAAAGCATTCGGGTTTTAACCTTACCAGCAAATCCTTCATGCCGGAACTCTCCAACTGAAAAACTCCAACGGTATCACCCGAAACAAGAAGTTTGTATGTATCAGGATCGGCCAAAGTTATATTTGCAAGATCGGGAGGGGTGTCGCCCTGTTTGGCGATAAGAGATAATGTATTTGCAATAACGGTAAGGTTGCGAAGCCCAAGAAAATCGAATTTTACGAGCCCTATCTTCTCGACACATTTCATATCGAACTGTGTCAGAACCTCTCCTTTTTTACCCTTATACAGCGGCAAATACTCCACAAATGGCTTGTCGGAAACAACGACGCCGGCAGCATGAGTTGATGCATGACGGGGAAGTCCTTCCAGAACGCTGCAGACCTTCAGTAAATCGTCAATTTCCGGTTTTTCTTCTGCAATTGACCTAATCCTGGGCTCCTGTTTCAGAGCATCATCCAGGCTGATATTCAAAACATCAGGAACCATTTTGGCTATTGCATCTACTTCATGCAGAGGGATATCCAGAGCACGTCCCACATCACGTATCACGGCTCTGGTCTTTAGTTTTCCGAAGGTAATAATCTGGGCTACATAGTCACCACCGCCATATTTTTTAACCACATACCTGAATATTTCTTCCCTGCCGTTTATACAGAAATCAACATCAATATCAGGCATACTTTTTCGGCCCGGGTTAAGAAAACGCTCAAAGATTAAACCATGTTCTATTGGATCTAAACCGGTTATTCCAAGAGAATAGGCAACAAGGCTGCCTGCTGCCGAACCTCTGCCTGGACCAACAGGGACATTGTGTTTTTGGGCATAGTTGATGAAATCAGCAACAATCAAAAAGTATCCGGCAAAACCCATGGAATTTATAGTTGAAATCTCGCTCTCTATACGTTCTTTATAGTGACTTTCGTCAATCTCAGGATTTTTTTTCTTAATATGCTTTATTTTTTGATTATATCCCTCCCTGGCTTTTTTTTCAAAAAACTCCTCGGCAGTCTGTCCTGATGGGGTTTCAAATTTTGGGAAGTGATAAGATTTAAAATCAAAATCAACCTTACATCTTTTTGCTATACTGACTGTATTCTCTAAAGCTCCCGGATAGCTTTTAAAATAATTGTGCATCTCTTCTCTTGATTTGAAATAGAGCTGATCGGTTCCAAATTTGAAGTGATCCGAGTCATAAATAGTCTTGCCTGTCTGTATACACAGAAGAATCTCATGAGCTCGAGCATCTTCTTTGTCAAGATAGTGGCAGTCATTGGTCGCAACCAGAGGAATTGAGAGCCTTTCACTCATGTCAAGGAGGGCATTGTTCACTTTTTCCTGTATGGGGATCCCGTTATTTTGAACTTCAAGGAAAAAGTTATCCTCACCAAAGATGTCGAGATAGGTACGCGCGGCCTCATCAGCCTCATCCAGCTTGTTCTCACTAATAAGTCCTGGAATTTCACCGTGCAAACAAGCCGAAAGAGCAATAAGCCCTTTACTGTGCTCTCTTAATACATTCTTGTCAATTCGCGGCTTATGGTAAAAACCTTTGAGTTGAGCAATTGTAGCCAGTTTGCATAAATTACGGTATCCTTCAGTATTTTCAGCCAGAATGACCAGGTGGGAAAGCCCTTTATGATCTAAAACGGTTTTATCAGTAAGGTTGCGCGGTGCAACATAAAATTCGCATCCTATTATCGGTTTGATCCCTGCCTTACCGGCCTTTAAGAAAAATTCAAGAACTCCGAACATAGTGCCATGATCGGTAATGGCCACTGAATCCATTCCAAAATCAATTGCACGTTTTAAAAGGGCATCAATCCTTATTGCACCGTCCAGGAGGCTGTATTGTGTATGAACATGAAGATGAACAAAAGGGGGAACAATGTGAGTCATTTCAATCTAAACTGTAGTTAGGTGCTTCCTTGGTAATTATTACATCATGGACATGGCTTTCGCGCAAACCCGCAGCACTGATCTTAACAAACCTGGCTTTTTCTCTCAATTCTTCAATAGTCTGACAACCCACATATCCCATACCAGCCCTCAAACCTCCAACGAGCTGAAAAATATTAGCAGAAATTGAGCCCTTGTATGGCACGCGGCCGACTATGCCTTCAGGAACCAGCTTGTCATTCTCAATTGCTTCACTCTGGTAGTATCTGTCCTTACTTCCCTTTTTCATTGCTTCAATAGATCCCATGCCCCTGTATAACTTGTAGCTGCGGCCCTGGAAAAATATTGACTCGCCCGGGCTTTCCTCTGTTCCGGCAAAAAGGCCTCCGATCATTACCACATGTGCACCCGCTCCAATAGCTTTTGTAATATCACCTGAAAATTTTATACCACCATCAGCAATCAAAGGTACACCTGTCTTGTTTGATATGGATCTGCAATTCATTATACCTGTAAGCTGAGGAATACCTATACCCGCCACTATACGAGTGGTGCATATAGATCCAGGCCCTATTCCGATTTTTACTCCGTCAACCCCGGATTTAATAAGGTCGTCGGCACCTTTCGAAGTGCCGACATTACCTGCAATCAGTTCAATGTCATCGAAATTACTTTTTAAAATTTTTACAGAATCTATAACGTTTTTTGAATGACCGTGAGATGTATCTATTAATATAACATCAGCACCTGCTTTTAAAAGCGCTTCCGCACGCTCTTCCATGTCAGGACCGACACCAACAGCAGCTCCGACCCTTAGCCTGCCCATGCTATCCTTACAAGCGTTAGGATATTTTTTTATCTTCTCAATATCCTTTATGGTTATCATGCCTGTAAGTCGTCCATTTTTATCAACCACGAGAAGTTTTTCGATCCTGTGTTTATGAAGCAGTTTCTTGGAATCTTCCAGGCTAATTCCCTCTGATACTGTAACAAGTTTTTCTTTGGTCATTACTTCTGAAACCTTTTTCTCCATATTGGTCTCGAATCTCAAATCCCTGTTTGTCAAAATGCCGACTAAGCGATCTCCTTTTACAACAGGAAGTCCGGAAATGCGGTACTGCTCCATAAGCGTAAGCACCTCATGGACCGGCTGGTCAGGATTAATAGTAACCGGATCAATAATCATACCGCTTTCTGATTTTTTTACTTTATCTACCTCCAGAATCTGACTTTTTATACTCATGTTTCGATGTATAAAACCTAATCCCCCCTCTCGCGCCATAGCTATAGATGTTCTGGCCTCAGTTACGGTATCCATGGCAGCGCTGACGATAGGGATGTTTAAGGTAAGGTTTTTAGTCAAACGGGTACTGATATTCACATCTTTGGGCAATACATCGGAATAGCCGGGAATCAGCAAAACATCATCAAAAGAATATGCCTCTTCAGGTGGTATTTTGATCATAAATTTCTCCAGAAATTATTAATTAAGCAACGGTTCACAGTTCACGGTTGATCAAAACAGTCTATACCAACTTAAAACTTAAAACTGTTAACTGTAAACCGACAACCGTAAACTGTTATTAACTATCATTTATTTGCTTTCTTGACAATGAAATAAAACACAAATAAATAAAGGCCTATAGACTTTCAGATAATTAATTTCACAAGGCCAGAAGGAGGAAGGCGTATTTGGTCTATACGTCGACGACTGATAACACAGTGAAATTAATTATCTGAAAGTCTATAACTATAAATTTGGCATCCTTCACGACAAGTCAAATATTTGAGAATATTATGCTGATAGAAATAAACTACAAAAATCCGCAGACACGACTAATTTGCATGGTTATCGAACATTTCAAAAGAGTTGGTATAATCGCCTATCCGACTGATACCTATTACGGAATAGGTTGCGATATAATGAATAAAAAGGCTATTGAAAAGATATACCAGTTAAAACAGCGCAATAAAAGCAAGCCTTTCAGTTTTATTTGCTCGGAGCTCAAAAACATAAGCCATTATGCAAAAATTTCAAATTATGCTTACAAAAACATGAAGCGACTTTTGCCGGGCCCTTATACTTTTATTCTTGAAGGTTCGAAACTCGTTCCTAAAATAATGTTGACCAAACGAAAAACCGCTGGAATTCGTGTGCCTGACAATGCCATTTGCCTAGCACTGGTTGAAGAATTAGGCAATCCTATTATTACCACCAGTGCAACTATGCCTGATGGTTCAATTCTTAATGACCCATCACTTATTCATGATTTTTTTCAATCCAGAATAGATTTTGTAATTGACGGGGGAACGCCTATCCCGGGACAGCCTTCCAGTATAATATCTTTGATAAGCGATATGCCTGAAATCATACGAAAAGGCTTGGGCGATGTGAGCGCTTTTGAGTAAAACAGCGACAACTATTGCCTGAACGAAAAGTATTTTTTTCAATATTTGTGAAAAAGCCATTAGCCATTAGCTGTTAGCTGAATGTATTAGCTGTTTGATTTTTTATGCTAAAGGCTAACTGCTAAAAGCTAATACCTAAAAATAACCTGCAAACAAATGTGGATTGATAAAACGGTTTGCAATCTCCCTTAAGGATGAATTCACAAGGTATTTTAAAACAGAAAACTTCTTCTCTGGAGGATAAACTGCCGATATCTTGCCTTTTATTTTTCCCATGCGTCCTGCCCATTCTATCGCATCCTCAAGATTTCCAAAACGATCAACAAGACCTAGTTTTTTTGCCTCTTCTCCTGAAAATATCCGTCCATCAGCAAATTTTTCTACTTTTGACTGCTCTATCCCTCTTCCTTCGGCAATGGCCTTAATGAATTGTCTATGAATTTGATTCGCAAGATTATGCAGAATTTCTTCTTCCTTTTTGGTCATCTCTCTGACCGGAGATCCTATATCCTTGTACTCACCACTTTTGATAACAACGGGAACCAGGCCGATTTTTTTAAGAAGCTCCTGAAAATTTGAATATCCCATAATAACACCTATACTGCCGGTTATGGTGCCTGGATTTGCAACGATGCCGTCTGCACCGGCCGCAATATAATAACCTCCGGAAGCAGCCACGCCGCCTAGAGAAGCTATAACCTTTTTGCTTTCAGAAGTCTTTCTTATCTCGCTGAAAATTTCCTGCGAAGGCCCCACTCCACCACCGGGCGAATCAATTCTAACAACTATAGCCTTGACGGAATCATCGTCACGGAAGCGCTTAAGATTATGAATTGTATTTTTTGAATCCGCGATAGCACCAATTATCTCTATAACACCGACTTTTTCTCCAAATTCAAAATCCGCATCTCTTGTGCTAAGAATAAAAAGCAGAGATAATCCAATAATTGCAACAGATGTTACAGATGTAAATATCAGGATAAAAAAAAGATATGGGTGTCTGCGGGAAAACATAGTATATTTTTAAAGTAATCGTTCACGGTTAACAGTTTACAGTTAACGGCTGATCAAAATATATCAGCCGGAGGCTCCAGTCCTGCCTGCAGCAGGCAAGTGTGAGAACTAAGTTGAGCAATTTTTTGCAAAGAAATGTGCCAGGATCTTGATGCGCAAGAAAATTGATGCAGGTCGAGTAAAAAACCGCTCAATTTAGGGTTAATATTTCATATGAGGTTAAGGGGTGTTTACCGTAAACTGTGAACTGTGAACCGTTAACCATTATAAATTTAATTCCCGTTCAACTTGTCTTGAAGATTCTCACGCAAGATTTCTCCAAAAGTTGAAGTTGCAGGCCTCGCGTTGTTTACATATTCGCTCAAAAGAGCCTCCTTATCATTAACCTCAAGCCGTTTTACTGAAAGGCCTATTCTTCTTTCTTCACTATTTATATTCATGACCCTGGCAGTTATAACATCGCCTACATTAAACTTGCCGACCGGAGTTTTTATTTTTTCCTTACTGATTTCAGATACATGAACAAGGCCTTCAATTCCTTCTTCAAGTTCAACAAAAATTCCAAAATCGGTAATATTGGTAATTGTGCCTGCTATCTCCTTACCGACCACATACCGTTCTGCTACAGTTTTCCAGGGATCAGTTTGCAGTTGTTTGATACCCAGAGAAAATCTTTCATTCTGTTTTTCAATATCAAGAACTATAGCCTGTATCATATCGCCTTTTTTGTATAATTCAGATGGGTGTTTAATACGCTTTGTCCAGGAAATATCTGATATATGTACAAGGCCGTCTATTCCTTCATCAATACCAATAAAAAGCCCGAAATCAGTTATATTCTTGATCTTGCCTTCAATAGTTGTACCAATTGGATATTTTTCACTGATTAGATCCCATGGGTTTGGAACGACCTGCTTCATTCCAAGAGAAATACGCCTGTTTTCCGGTTTAATATCCAGAACAACTGCATCAACCATATCTCCGATAGAAACAACTTTGGAGGGATGGCGAATCTTTCTGGTCCATGACATTTCAGAAACGTGAATCAGGCCTTCGATACCCTCTTCAAGTTCAACAAATGCTCCGTAATCCGTCAGGCTCACAATCTTTCCGGTTATACGTGAACCCAGTGAATATTTTTCTGCAGCAGCCAGCCATGGGTCCTCGACAAGTTGTTTCATGCCCAAAGATACTCTTTCTCTCTCCATATCAAGGCTGAGAATCTTTACGGTTATCTTGTCACCAACCGAAAAAAGTTCGGATGGATGCTTAACACGGCCCCATGAAATATCTGTTATATGAAGAAGACCGTCCACACCGCCCAGATCAACAAATACACCATATTCGGTAATATTTTTTACTACTCCCTCAACAACCTTATCTTCATGAATAGCTTCCAGGGTTGAAGCCCTTTTAGCCTCACGCTCCTGCTCAAGAATGGCCCGCCTTGATAAAACTATATTACTTCGTTTTCTGTTATACTTTAACATTTTAAATTTTAATTTTTTACCGACCAAATCGTCAAGGTTGCGAATAGGCCTCAAATCCGCCTGTGAACCAGGTAAAAATGCCTGAACCCCTATATCAACTGAAAAACCGCCTTTTACACGAGTTAAAATAACACCTTCTACTACTCCATCTTCATCATAAGCCTTCTTTATTTCTTCCCAAACCTTAACCTTGGCCGCCTTTTCTTTGGAAAGGATGACACGCTCTTCCTCTTCATCCCAGAATTCAACCATTACTTCTACATCGTCACCCATGTTGACGTGTATCTCACCCTTTTCATCTTTGAATTCATTTATGCGTATCTGCCCTTCTGATTTGTATCCTATATCAACGAGAACATAATCCTTATCAACTGATATTATTCTGCCGGTAACAACTTCACCTTCAGCAAAACGCTTGAAGCTTTCTTCATACATATCCATCAAATTTTCCATGCCGGCACTGGTATTCTGAACATCTTCCGATGTATTATTATCAGCTTTAGCTAAGTCAACCTCTTTGTTTTGTTGTATAAATGCCGCATCTGAAGAATCTCCTTTGTTAAGATGATGTTCGGCTGAATCGTTTTTTAAAGAATTATTCATGAAAAAAAATACCCCCTTGACCAAATTTATAACACCGCTATTCAAAAAATAGCTAATCTTTTTTTATAACAAACTAACTATCAAAAAACAACGATTAATTTTATTTAATATAGGTTGAGCGTTTTCTATTTACCCATTCAACTATTTAAGTAAAATTCACCACGGAACGACACGGAGTTTCACTGAAAATTATAAACAATGAGTAAGTGTAACTACTCAGGTTCACAGTTCCACGATTCAAGGTTAGAGAGCGATAAAAATTGAACGAGTCAACCAACCGTGAACTGTGAACTGTGAACCGTGAACCTAACCTGAACAGTTACGATAATTCAGTGTAATTCCGTGAAAATCCGTGGTGAGCTGTTACCTATTTAAGAATATAAGATAGCATCATCTCAACTACATCATCAACAGAAAGATCTGTAGAATCTAGTATTAGCGCATCATCAGCCGGTTTCATCGGCGCCACTTCCCTTTTT
>Ga0164313_10004177_pt1 | contig 12907 bp, 10 predicted proteins | sample GuaBasSedimGuay4_FD_113735 | JGI IMG/M metagenome (GOLD analysis project Ga0164313, IMG submission 113735) | Subseafloor sediment microbial communities from Guaymas Basin, Gulf of California, Mexico - Guay4, Core 4569-4, 0-3 cm | ecosystem: Environmental > Aquatic > Marine > Hydrothermal vents... | reverse complement strand
TCTACATGGGCTGCGCCGGCGGCGCAGATGCCGATGCTTTTCTCAAGGTCTCACGACGCCGCGGGCTTCTGGGATCGGTCCCGGTCAAACTCGCCATCCGCGGTCTGGCCGGTGGCCACTCGGGGCTCAACATCATCGAGAATCGGGGCAACGCCATCAAGTTCGCGACCCGCGTTCTCCAGGCCGCCCTCTACGCCGACATCGATGTCGATCTGGTCTCCATCGACGGCGGGTCGAAGCACAACGCCATCCCGCGCGAGTGCTTTGCCATCTGCCGTCTCGACAAGGGCGCCATCGACGGCTTCCGAGAAATCGCCGACGCCTGCGCTTCCGACTTCCGCGAGGAATTCACCGCCACCGATCCCGACCTCAGCGTCGATGTCGAAGAGATGGATGACGACGACGCGACGCGCCAGGTCTTCAACGTACACGCCCGTGACCGGTTGCTCCGTCTGCTCGACGCCCTCCCGCACGGGGTTCAGACCATGTCCCGCGACGTGCCCGGTCTGGTGGAGACCTCGACCAATATGGCGGTTGTGGAGACACAGGAAGACGGCCTCAAATTCGTCACCTCCCACCGATCCTCGGTCATGCCCGCCCTCTTCGCCCTGCGCCGGTCGGTGACCTCGAACTTCCGACAGGCCGGGGCCTCCGTCAGCTACGACGAACACTACCCCGGTTGGCAACCCAATCCCGACTCGGCCATCCTCAACCGTTCTGCGGATGTCTACGAGAAGCTCTTCGGCGAGCGACCCGAGATCAAGGCGATCCACGCCGGGCTCGAGTGCGGTCTGCTCCTGGACAAGATCCCGGGTATGGATGCAGTCTCCATGGGACCCCAGATCGAGGGCGCCCACTCTCCCGATGAGTGCGTGCAGATCTCCTCGACGGCCAAATTCTACAAGCACGTGGCCGCTCTTCTCGAAGACCTCGCATAAGAAGCGAAATACTCGCAATCCAGCCCCGGGCTTCGGCCCGGGGCTTTTCATTACTCAACTCAAATTCTGGCCAACGGTTTGCAGCAAACCGTTGGCCAGAATTTGAAGAAACGACTCCCTTGACAGCACATGGGTCACGTCCCTCACAATAGACGCTGTGAGTACCACGATCCCAAAGGCGACAACGACCACCTTTCTCCTCGGCGTTTCGACGGTCATCGCCCAGTCGATCCTGCTTCGCGAATCGATGGCCGCCATGGGCGGGTCGGAGACAGCATTGGGCCTTGTCATGGCTCTGTGGCTGGCCGGGATGAGTCTCGGAGCGAGATTGGGAGTGAGGATCGGGTCCCCGAGACTTGCCACCGCGCTTCCCGTCATCACCCTCGTACTGTCCGCGGTCGGGACCCTGCTGTTGCGAGCCGCACCGGCGATCCTCGGCGCGACGGCCGGCGAGTCCATCACCACCTGGTATGCGGTTTGGCTCTGGACGGTGGCGATTCTCCCCACCGCATGTTCGGGTGGCCTCGCGTTCCCGATCCTTGCAGGGGCGCTCGGGAAAAACGGCGCGGGACGCGCGTACGCCATCGAGGCCGTCGGCGCCCTCGCCGGAGGGCTGATTCTGAGCTTTGCCCTGATCCGATTCGGATCCGCGGCTGCGCTGCTGGTCACCATCGGTGGAATCGGTGCGATCCAACTCTGGTCTCGACAGCGGTTTTCCGCCCTGCTTCTCTTCGCCACGTGTGCCGCCCTCGCCTCAATCGCCGGCGACCAACTCGCCGGCGCCACCTGGCGGTGGTCCGGACATCCGGGGGAGTTCGGATCCTGGGCCGAGACCCGCCAGCAGCGTCTCGAGGCCTCGGCCGGCCAGCCCACCGCCCTCTACGCCAACGGTCGTCTTTCGGCAAGCTATCCCGATCCCTACTCGGTTCTGCCACCGGCCCACCTGATGATGCTGCTCCACCCCGACCCGCGACGGGTCTTTGCCGTGGGCTGCGCCACCGATGGATCCGTTGAGGCGATGATTCGTCACCAGGTGACGGAACTCGTCATCGTCGAGGACGATCCGCACCTTCTGCCGCTCCTCGAGAAGTGGTACGGCAACGGTTTTGGCCGGGTCCTCGACCACCCGACGATTCGGCTCGCCGGCTCAGGCCCGTTGACGGCGATCGAGACGGCACGGGACCGCGATCTCATCATCCTCGCCGATGGTGATCCCACCACCCTGAGAGCCAACCGGACCAGGACAACCGAGTTCTTTCTCCGCTGTCGGCGAGCCTTGGGGCCATCCGGCGTGCTCATCCTTCGGGTGGGGGTTCCCGATACCTATCTTGGCGGAACCGCAGGAGAGCTCCTCGCGACGTTGATCAGCACCCTGAGAGGCGTCTTTCCTGCGATCGTTGCGGTGCCCGGAGAACGGATCCTCCTGGTCGCGGGAGGGCCGGATGCGCAGGTCTCGTTGGATGTAGATGAACTCGAGCGCCGGCTCCACCGGCGCCCCGGTGCTTCCGATGCCCTCCCATCGGCCATGCTCCCACTGCTCGTCGATCCCAGTCGGCAAGGGGATCTTGCCGCCTTCGTCGATGCCGCCGATTCTCCGCCCAACACCATCCGTCACCCTCGAGCCGTTGCCCTCGCCGCCAGCCTGCACGAGGCTCGATCTCGGCCGACGCCGGCTCGAGTCCTCGGCGATCTCCGGATGCGCGGTCCCAAAACGATGTTCTTCTGGGTTCTCCTCGGGGCGGTCGCGTGTCTTCTCGCCACCGCCGTCGGCCTGAATCGGCGAAACCGAATCGTCGCAACCGCGTGGGTGGTCGGCGCCACCTCCATGGGGTGGTGGCTGCTTCTGCTTGCGACCTGGCAGGCAACCCGTGGGGCAATCTATGCTGAAATCGGAGCGCTGACCGGACTCACGATGGCGGGGGTTGCTGTCGGGGGGCGGCTCGGTCTGCGGATCGAACGACCTGTCCGTGCTCTGCCCCTGATTCTCGGCGGTGGCGTGGTGATCTCGATCCTCATCGCGGCAGGAACCCCACTCTGGGCACCCGGTGTGCTTGTTCCCACCTTTCTCACCCTTGGCGGACTTCTCACTGGTGTGGCATTCCCGATCCTCGGAGCGCTTGCCGGAGACGGTTCCGCCCGCCGCGGGGCGGGAATCGCGTTTGCTGCCGACGAGATCGGCGCCGCGTCCGCCGCGTTGATCATCGGCACCGCCGCGATTCCGTGGGTGGGCATGACATGGTCGGCCATGGGGCTTGCCCTGCTCAGTCTGGCGGTCATACCGGCGGCCATGAGGCGGTAGGCGACCCTGAAAACGAGGAGAGGACCTCGACCGGGGTGCCATTTGTTGCATTGTTCGGGGGTCGGTGGACCAAGAGGAGTGGAACACTGGGGCCGAACAATGCTACGGGTGGCTCCCTCGGGCAGTCACCTTCCGGTGCATCTGTTCCGGCAGTGCGGGAGGCTTCCCGGAGCACCGGCCTTCTGAACCGCCTACGGCGGTCCAGCGTCGCACCATAGGCGTGGTCGCGAGATGGTTGGATTGGGGGGCTACGACCACGCCTATGCCACGCCGGCGGCCTCCCACGCACGTTGAGCAGCCGCACCGGATCTCTCCGCCGCGAGGGTTGCCCGGCAAAACATTGTGCGGAAAGCGACGCGCTGTCGGTGGGCCGGTGCAGGCACAATGTTAAGCCCGGCACGCCCCGGTCAGCGTTGTTTCCCGCGTGTTCAGAGGCGGTTGCGGGACACCGGAAACGGGCACCGATGGCACCGATGACCCGACACCGATGTCGGGCTAATGGGTGGCACCGCTACGTTCGAGGTTCGTGAGCCAGTCTGATTCACTCTGCATATCAGGTTGTAGTAAATCAGGATTGTCGTCATCAACTGCCTGGTTTCGAAATGAACGTTGTCTGGCTGCGAGATCTCGAACTGCGACGCAATCTCCTTCGGGTCTTCCTTCGAATGGGTTTATTTGGCACTCGAGCCGCGCAGCTGAAAGGACTGCCCGTTGGAAGTGGGGAAGGCCGCCCATGGCGGTTTCGACTTCCCCAGCAGACATCGAAGATACCCGGGCGATTGCCGCGGATGCACCGCCACAGGCTCCAAGTTTGTCCCCCTTTCTCAACTCCATAGTGATCTTGAGGTACTCGATCGGGGAATATCTCGATTCGTTGGTCCCAAGTTCGGGATAGTACTTTTCGATCAACGGCCAAAGATCGGCACAACCATCGGCACTAGCCCAATGAACTGCATTAGATCGTGTCAATAGAAAACGTTCACTCATCTCGTAACCGTCTTCGAGTAGTGCCTTGCGGTATGCGGATTCTCTCTCGCCCGAGTCCATCCTTGTCAGCCTATTTTCTCCTAACAGATACATAATCAAATACTTTTGCCGCTTATCGTTGACCAATCCCTCTGCATCAGCCAAGAACCAAAGATCCAGGAATTGGTGATTCTGGAATAGGTACTCTAGTAGCAGTGCATCACGTTCAAATGAAGCATCTCTGAACGCATCAAGCACTACCTGCCGAACTAGCACATCACGAGACCCTTCCTCACTGTAAGCGGCGATCAGTTCCTCTTCGAAGTCCCCACCATTCGGCTGTTCAGCGGGTAGTGACGCAAGTGACACAGAAGCGAAAAACCCAATTAACAGCAACACAGCATTTACATTCCTCACTTGCATATTCCTCTCCTGCTCCTATTGAACTGACAGGTTGACGACGATTTCTGCCGGAGCCAGGTCATCGCATTGATCCTGGGGTGCGAATGGAGGGATGACCCTTACCCTTACTTGAGAACTAACGGTTCCAGCTTTGGCACTAGCAGATGCTCTCCCTGCCAAATCAGTCATTTCCATATCCCTGTCCAACCAGGTAATCCACAAAGTCTGCACCTTCGCTTTCTGTGGTCCTGGATCTATGACCTCGAATTCGACCAGGGCTCCGATGAGAGGTTGGCCTTGCGAATCCAACATCGGCATCGGTGCCCATCGGTGCCAGGTCAGACGATTCCGACGATTCTCTCTTGCAAACATAATCACGAGTGTCGGGGGTCTCTGTGAGAAGCCGATCGAGCTCTTCGACCGCTTGCGAAAACTCGACATCCTTCAACCTCCTATTGGCGCCCGTTCGAACCCACCGACTGATGACATCCGGGTGCCTTCCGAGGAGAGCGCCGAGCTTGCCGGCTTTCTGGTTCCATCGTTCGATTCCGACAGTCGCGACAAGCTGGTGCAATCTGTTGGGCTCCATCTGTGCCAGGCCAGACGATTCAGACGGTCTTGGCCACAAGATCGTCGGGAACGCCTGACCCAATCCTATCTCTCTCCTTGAGAGAGTTTCTTCACCATGGCCCTGTCTTCTCTGTAGCCGTTGATATCACCCTGTTTACGTCTCACCTTTGATCTGAGTGAGTAGCCCAACAAGCTATCTGGAGCGAGGTGCATGATCGTTTCTGCATCCCTGAGTGCAGCGCCAAGATCATCACGGTCCGCGTATTCCATCCCACGCATGAATAGGCTCATGATGTCTCCAGGATGAGCCTCGATACGCTTTGAGGTATTCGTAATCAGATCATCGTGCCGGGCCTGATCCATCTCCGCCAGGATTTGGAGATCAAGGTCAGCATCATCAGCCCGACCCACAAGGCCAAAAAGACGAGCCCTTTCAGTCAGCGCATTTGCCCCATATCCAGAATCCAGTTCGATCACCGTTGAATAGTCAAGGATTGCACCGTCATAGTCACCATGAACCTCGAGCAGTTTCGCTCTCATCATGTGGACCTCTTGTGGTGCCGCTCCGTCGTAAAGGACAATCACCCGGTCCAGGTCAGACAGGGCCCTCACCACATCATTCCCCGCCTGCCAGCGGTGAACCGCTCGCTGCCACACCAGGTCTGGGTCTCCTGGATTCGCGTCTATTGCTTGAGAAAGCCGGTTTTGGATAGCGGTATATGTCCCACCAACACCGGCCAGTGTCCTCTTGTCGCGCTCGGCGCCAGCCAGATCACCCGAATCCTCGAGAACCGCGGCGCGAAGAGCGTACGCCTCCCAGGCTTCGGGGTCTTCCTTGATGATCTGGTCGAGAAGACCCAGAACGCAGTCGCTATCCCCGGCCACCAGACACTCACCAACCACTTTCCATTCAGCCGAGGTTTCGTCACTAGAACGTAGCGCGCCCTCGGGTCGACCGCTCGAAGGCTGAATCCCGGATTCCTGATTCTCGCGTGCAAAAGAAGAAACCGTTTGAATCAACATTAGTCCCGCACACAAAGTAAGGACCCAAGTGCTTGATCTGGCGAACAGCGTATTCATCATTCACTTCCGTTCAGACACTTTAGCACCCGCGCCAGGTCAGACCATTCAGACGGTTTTGGGTAAAAGATCGTCGGGAACGTCTGATCGCCGCCGGCGTTCCATCGGCACACATCCCCCGCATACCGACACCTCCCGCTGTCTCTCGGATACGCGATCCAAACCGCTGCGAGACTGATGGGCAGGCGGGACGCCAGCCCCCACAATACGGACCAGAAGGCCGGTACTCCGGGACGCGAATTCGGACACGGACAAGGGAGAGGGAGAGGATCGTCTCGGAGACGGGAACGTGCACGGGAACGGGCTCAGAGAAACAGAGGGGGCAAGAAATCCGTATTTCTCACCAGGAGCAAAGGAGGCGCCCGATGAATATCCCCACCAGCACCCACATCCCTCAGCCGTCAGCACAGGCGCAGGATCTCGGGCAACGGATCGCGTCAACGGTACGGACGTACCTCGCCGAGAACCCCGGCATTGGTTCCACCGATGTCTCCCAGGCCTTCATGGTTGCCAAACAACTCCTTCGACCCGAAATAGGGGGACTCTCCCGGCAGAAGGCAATCCTGCTGGTCACCGCGATTCTCGGGGTCCTGGCTCTCGGTCTCGCCGTCACCCTCAATTCCGGCGGAATCGACAGCTCGCGAATCCCAATGGTCGCCATCGCCGCCGCGATCGTGGGCATCGCGTTCGTCATAGTGGCGTTCTCGAGAAAGGGTCTCTGAATATCCGGATTACAACGCGAGCACGCCAAGGATCCCGAGCCAGACAAGACCCAGGAAATGCCAGTACATGGCGACATCGGTCACGCCTTCGTGATCGTTCGCCGTGTAGGCGCCCCGTCGCGATCTGAGGGTCGCCCAGACCAGGGGGATGATGCCGCCGACAACATGCAGGACGTGCAGAAAGCTCAGAACATAGACCCCAAAAAGATAGAGGTTGTTCTGGGGCAGCTCGGACGCTCCGGCCATCCGCGCCCAACCCGACACCTGAGAGAGCACGAAGGCGACACCGAGCACCGCCGCTGCGGTGAGCAGACGACTCAAGCGCGAAGATGAGCCGTCATTCGCCGCTTTCTCGGCCAGCACCAGCAGGACGCTGATCAGAGCCAGCAGGACCGTGGAGATCCAGAATGCGGTGGGCAGCCCGGGTGAACCGACGGGCGGCCACTCGGGGGCGCGCAGGCGGATGACGATGAACCCGACGAGGCACCCACCAAAGAGCATGGCGAGCGACGCCAGAAAGAGCCACATCCCGAAGCGGCGACGTTCGCCAATGGCGGCGATCTCGGCGGCTGAAAGGGCCTCGCCCGTGTTCATGCTCGTCGATTCACTGCAGCGGCCATCCCGGGATAATCACGTCCTGGTAATGGGCGGTGTCCATCATCGCGAAGCCGATGAAGAGAAACAAAAAGGCGAAGGCGGAGACAAAGACAAAGGCGTTGAATGGTTTGTCCCAGCGCAGGTGCATGAAGTACAGACCGACCAGAATGGCCTTGACGGTGGCGATACCGAGACCGATCCAGATATTGAGGAATCCGAAGTCGAAGTGGGTCACCGACACCGTCAACCAGGTGCCGATCATCAACACAATCATGATCGTCACCAACAACCGCATGGATGCGACGTGGACACCGCTCTCAGTGTGTTCGCTCATATCGTCTGCTCCTAGTCGATCAGGTACAGGAGAAGGAAGAGATAGATCCAGATGATGTCGACCACGTGCCAGTAGAGAGCCAACATGTCGATCTTCGTAAAGTGTCCAGTGTCGAAATCACCACGACGAAGGCAGTGGAGCAGCCAGAACATGATCGCGATACCGGCGAGGACGTGGATCCCGTGGAGACCGGTCATCATGAAGTAGATCGAGAAGAAGATTCTGGCGTTCGCCGGTTCGACGGGCATCACATCTTCGGCAACGACTGCTTCAGGCGTTGCGAGCCCGCCCGGTCCCTCGGCCGCCGGCGCGATGGTGGACCGATCCGAGTCGGCGACCTCGGCTACCGGCTCAATCGCAACCTCGGTGACGATGGGCTCGACGAACTCGCCCTCGGCCACGTGCTGGACCTCGTCGATCTCGACGATCTCGACATCCGCCTCGGCCGTGTGGACCTCGCCCTCGACTGCGACGACATCGTGCGTCTCCTCGTGATCGAGGTGCGGGTTGTAGCTCCCCGCCCACAGCAGGCCGTGCTTCCACTTGGCGCTGTACTCGACATACTTGACGCCCATGAAAGTAAACGCGCAAAGCATGGTGGCGATGATCAGCCACTTGAGCAGTTTGATCTGTTTGAGCTGCGCCGCACGCACGGCCCATGCGATGGTGAACGAGCTGAAAATCAGAACGACAGTATTGAGGGCGCCGAGAGCCGTGTCGAGGAAGTGAGCCCCGAAGACAAAGATCTCGGGGTGGTTCCCCCGGTAAACCGTGTAGAAGACAAAGAGACCACCGAAGAAGAGGATCTCGGTCGCCAGGAAGAGCCACATCCCGAGCTTGGTGGACTGACGCTGCTGATCCATGGACTCGAAGTGATGGGCCAGGTTCGGGTCGTGCCCGCCGTCGTGGTGCTGCGCGGTCATCAGCCCGTCCCACCTTCGGGAAGGATGATGGACTGCGGGTCCTTGCGCACCCAGCCCTGGGTCGCAGGGTCATACTCCAACGAATCGATGTCATACGGGTCGCCCGCAAGGAAATCGTGGTCGAAGTTGTGCGCCACCGGCGGTGACAAGGTCTCCCACTCAAGGGTCGCGGAACCCCACGGGTTGCTCGGCGCGGGTTTGCCGCGGAAGAGCGAGTGGACGAGATAGCCGGCCATGATGAAGAAACCGAGGGCGAGGACGTACGAGCCGATGGTCGAGGCCTGGTTCAGGGTCGTGAACTCTTCGACATAGTTGTAGTAGCGCCGGGGCATGCCGTGGCTACCCATGACGAATTGGGTGAAGAAGGTCAGGTTGAAGCCGACAAAGATGAGCAGTGCCGAGACCTGGCCCCATTTCTCCGAGTACATCCGGCCGAACATCTTCGGCCACCAGTAGTGGAGACCACCGAGGAACGCGATGACTGTTCCACCGAACATGACGTAGTGGAAGTGGGCGACGACGAAGTAAGTGTCGTGCAGGTGGATGTCGACCGAGAGCGCGCCGAGGAAGAGCCCCGTGAGTCCACCAATGGCGAAGAGAAAGAGAAAACTCAGGACATAGAGCATGGGCGTCGCGAGTCGGATAGAGCCCTTGTACATGGTCGCCAGCCAGTTGAAGACCTTGACCGCCGACGGGATCGCCACCGAGAAGGTGAGCGCGGAGAAGATCATGTTGGTGATCCCCGACTGACCCGAAGTGAACATGTGGTGGCCCCAGACCAGGAAGCTCAGCAGGGCGATGGCGATGGATGACCAGGCGATGAACTTGTAGCCGAAGATGTGTTTGCCGGAGAAGACCGACACCAGCTCGGAGATGATGCCCATGGCCGGCAGAATCATGATGTAGACCGCCGGGTGGGAGTAAAACCAGAAGAAATGTTGGAAGAGCACCGGATCGCCGCCAAGAGTGGGGTCGAAGATCCCGACACCGAGGGCGCGTTCGGCCACCAGGAGGAGCAGGGTGATCCCGAGGATCGGGGTCGCGAGCACCTGGATGATGGCGGTGGAATAGAGCCCCCATAGGAAGAGCGGCATCTTGAACCAGGTCATTCCCTCGGGGCGCATTTTGTGGATGGTGACGATGAAGTTCAAGCCCGTGAAGATCGACGAGAAACCGAGGATAAAGACCCCCAGCGCCATGGTGATCACCGCCGTCCCGGTGGTCGTCGAGTAGGGGGTGTAGAAGGTCCACCCAGTGTCCACTGCACCGACGATGATGGAGACCAGCGCGAAAGTCGCACCGATCATCCAGAACCAGAAACTGGTCAGGTTGAGACGCGGCAGAGCCACGTCCTTGGCGCCGAGCATCAGCGGCAGTACGAAGTTCCCGATGGCTGCCGGAATGCCCGGGATGATGAAGAGGAAGATCATCACCGCCCCGTGCAGGGTGAACATCCTGTTGTACGTGTCGGCGGTCATGATGGTCGGCCCCGAGGTCAGGAGTTCGGTTCGCACGAGCAGCGCGAAGACCCCGCCGAGGAAGAACGACGTGGTGATGGCCACCAGATACATCACACCGATGCGTTTGTGGTCGAGGGTGAAGAGCCACGACAGCACACCGCTCCCGGTGTTCAGGTAGTTTGCCCGGTTCGGATTGCCGACGGCGGCGCCGTCGGCAGCCAAGGTGTCGACTGCCATGCTGCTACTCCTCGCTGGAAGATGAGTCAAGGGACTTGAAATACTCGATGATCGCCATGATTTCGGGATCTTTGAGTCGGCCCTGGTAGGTGGGCATCACCGGTTCGAAACCGGCGACGACCCTCGCCTGAGGTTCGAGCACCGACTCCCGGATGTAGTTTTCGTCCACAGTGATCGTGGATCCGTCGGCGAGATTCTGGGTCCTGCCGAAGACGCCGAGCATGCTGGGCCCGGTCTTGGCCGAACCGTCTGTCGAGTGGCACTGCTGGCACCCGCGGACCTGGAAGAGTTTGCGTCCGGCATCCACGGGGGCCATGGTCTCGAGGAAATTCGAGGCTTTCTCGAGCCAGGTCTCGAACTCACCCACCGGGTGGACGACGACGTGAGCGATCATGTCGGAATGACTCGTGCCGCAGTACTCGGCGCAGAAGAGATCGTACTCACCCGGTTTGGTGGCCTCGAACCACGCCTTTGCGTAACGGCCCGGCACCACATCCATCTTCACCCTGAAGGCCGGGATGTAGAGGCTGTGAATGACATCCTGAGAACTCATGACCAGCCGAACCGGCCGATCCACCGGAACGTGAAGATCCGAATCGATATAGCCGTTCGGATAGGTGAAACTCCAGTTCCACTTCTGACCCTCGACCAGGACCTCATAAGCATTGGAAGGCGGGGTTGACATGTCCAGATAGCCCTTGAATCCAAAGATGAAGATCGCGATCACGAGGATGAGCGGGATCACCGTCCAAGTCAGCTCGAGCGCCATGTTGTGGGTCGGAGACTCCTCGGCTGTCTGGCCTTCTTTGTGGCGGTACTTGATGACAAAAATGACCATCGCCACCACGATCAGCAGGAAGAAGAAGACCGAAATGGCGAGGATGAAGTTGAACAACCAGTCCACGCCCTGCGCCACCGTCGATACCTGGGGAGGCATCCAGAACGACGAGCCGTCGTCGTCCGGCAGCGATCCGGTGACCGCGGTCAGAAGTTTGAGTAGTCCAGTGGCTGTCATGTGGTGGGAGTCCCCCTGTCGCTTTTCTTTCTCCGACGCGCTTCGCGCAACCAGAATCCTCCGAGGCTCAGACCGACGATCAGGGCCGTCGCTAATCCACCGAGCCGCATGATGTTCATCGCGACCGGTGAGTAGCGGCGACTCGACGGGTCGTAGTGAAAGCAGTAGAGAATCATCTGATCGATGGTGTTGCCGATCTCACCGGCCGAAGCCTCGAGCAACCCGAGGCGAAGGCGCTTCTCCGGATACTCGATGCCATAGAGGTAGCGCGCTACGCGCCCATCCGGCGTCGCAAGAAAGATGGCCGCCACGTGGGCGTACTCACCCGTCTCGCGATCGTACGTGTAGCCGAAGCCGAGGGTTGAGGCGAGCTGCCGGATCTCGGGCTCTTTCCCGGTCAGGAAATGCCAACCCTTGGCGGCCGATGGCCGCTCGTACCTCTTCATGTAGTTCTGTTTCTTCTCGGTGGCGAGGGCGGGTGTCTCGAGCGGGTTGATGCTGACGGTGACCAGTTCGAACTCCTGGCCCGGAGTCCAATCGAGATCCTTGAGCCCGTCAAGCAGACCGTTGAGCTGGAGGCCGCAGAGCATGGGGCACTTGTAGTAATTCAGGGTCAGGATCACCGGTTTGGTGCCGTCGAAGTAGTCCCCCAGGGTCACCACCGCGCCATATTCATCGCGGAATTCGAGGTTCATCGGGATCTTCGCATCCAGGTGTTCTTCGACCCCGACTTCCTCGAGTTGGGGTGGGACCTGATCCGCCAACTGAGCGGACACCGACGAGGCCGCGAGGGTCACCCACGCAGCGAGTAGACACGGACCGAGGCTCCGTCTCATTCTCATTGATCTAACCGACATTCTCTCACCCCACATGGCACCCAGAACACAGAGAAACACCACACAATTCCTCAGAGATCCAACCAGAACGAAAATCTTCGGATTTTGCGAGTTGCGCGGGCTCCCCCTCCAGTTGAGATCGCGTCTGAAACGCGTGACACACGGTACCACAAACCCGAGCCCGCCATCGAGTCCGGCACCCATGTTATTCTCACTCAGAGTCATGAACTTCGGTCTCATTTACCACCGCCGGGGAGCCCTTCTGCTCGCCGCGATCTTGCTGGCATTCTCCGGTCCGGCAGCGGCTGCCGAAACCCCCACCGCCATTCGAATCTCAGCCACATCCGCCGATGCCGCGGACGTCAACTCCATCTCCCCCATCCTCGCAATCGACTACGATAGCTTCCGCTGGTGGTTGGTCCGCCCGACAGATCTCGACCGCCTCGACGACCACGACATTGCTTATCAGCACATCCCCGACGCCTATCGTCTCACCCTCGGCGAGCAGAGCTTCGACCCCCTCACCGA
>Ga0164313_10004176_pt1 | contig 12907 bp, 8 predicted proteins | sample GuaBasSedimGuay4_FD_113735 | JGI IMG/M metagenome (GOLD analysis project Ga0164313, IMG submission 113735) | Subseafloor sediment microbial communities from Guaymas Basin, Gulf of California, Mexico - Guay4, Core 4569-4, 0-3 cm | ecosystem: Environmental > Aquatic > Marine > Hydrothermal vents >... | reverse complement strand
GTGGCAAAGTGCTGGAGCAGATTGCTGCACAGATGCTGGCGAAGAAACTGCCAATGGTCGAGGATCTGCGCGATGAATCGGATCATGAAAATCCAACGCGGCTGGTGATTGTGCCGCGGTCCAATCGGGTGGATACCGAGGCGCTGATGCTGCACCTGTTTGCCAGTACCGGCCTGGAGCGCACCGCCCGTATAAACTTCAATATGATTGGTCTTGATGGCAGGCCAAGAGTCAAGAGCCTGCTGTCTATCTTGAAAGAATGGCTTGAGTTCAGGATGGAAACTGTCCGCCTGCGGCTGGAATATCGCCTTGGCAAGATCAACCGTCGTTTGCACCTGCTTGACGGGCTGTTGATTGCCTTTCTGAATCTGGACGAGGTCATCCGCATCGTGCGGTCGGAGGACCGGCCCAAGCCGGTATTGATCAAGCGTTTCACACTGTCTGACGAACAGGCGGATTATATTCTCGATACACGCTTGCGGCAGCTGGCACGTCTTGAGGAAATGAAGATCAGGAGCGAACAGCAGGATCTCGCCAAAGAACGTGATGGCTTAAAGCAGACTTTGTCATCCAAGCAGCGCATGAAGACCCTGATCAAAAAAGAGATCAGGGAGGACGCCGGGAAATATGGTGATGCACGGCGCTCGCGGTTGATCGATCGTGCCCCGGCGCAGGTACTGGACGAGACCGCCTTGATACCCAGTGAGCCGATGACCATCGTACTGTCCAAAAATGGCTGGGTAAGGGTTGCCAAGGGGCACGAGATCAATCCGGCAGAAATGAATTACAAGTCCGGTGATGAATTTGCAATGGCTGCGCATGGCCGCAGCAATCAACTGACAGTGTTTATTGATTCTACCGGCAAGACCTATGCCTTGCCGACGCATTCCCTGCCCGGCGCCAGGGGGCAGGGTGAACCCCTGAGTGGCCGTTTGAAACCGGCTGACGGAGCCCGTTTTGTTGGTGTGATGGCCGGTGACCCGGAGCAGTTGTTTCTGCTGGGCAGTGATTCCGGTTACGGTTTTACCGTCAGGCTCGGTGATATGTACACCCGTAACAAGGCTGGCAAGGCAACCCTGTCGGTACCGAAGGGGGCCGGTGTGCTGGCGCCGGTGCCGGTGCGCAGCCTGGAAGATGACTGGATTGTAGCCGTAACAACCGAAGGCTATATGCTGGTCATACCGCTGGCCGAGTTGCCGCAAATGACACGCGGGAAGGGCAACAGGATTATCAACATCCCGTCAGCCAGACTGAAATCCCGTGAAGAATATGTTGCCGCCGTTCAGTGTATCCAGGATGGTGAGAAGCTTACCGTCTATGCCGGTAAAAAACATAAAACCATGAAGGCAGCCGAGGTCGATGAGTTTGCCGGTGAACGTGGACGACGTGGCCGTAAATTACCACGGGGATACCAGAAGGTAGACAGGATCAGTGTTGAGGAGAAGTCCTAGTAGCCCCTCCTGGTAGCTCCTACCCGGGTCGGTGTCACTGGTAATGTGAGCACGGGCGCGCGCCTGTGCTGCTGACGTTTCAATTCTTCCAGCCGGGCAAGTACCTTGTTGGCGCGTTCAACACGTTCGCGTAACTGCTGGTTGTCGGGGTCCAGAGAGAGCGCCTGCGTCCAGGTTCTTACGGCCAACAGGACATTGTCGGCCCGGTATTGCATATCACCTGCTGCCATCAGCTTCTGTACGCGTACGTCAACAGCCTGGTTGAGATCGCCCTGGGTGGCCAGCACTTCACTGTCAGTGATGGCAGAAGAGGGTATCTGTACAAATGCCGCACGGGCAACCTGCAAGTCGTCTTCTTTCAGGGCCTGCCGGGTCTCGGCAAGCAGTACCCCGGTTTTGTCTTTCTGGTCCTGTTGTTTCTTTTTCCTGTTTTTTGCTTTCTTGCGGGTGGCCTTTTTTTGTGCCAGCCTGGTTTTCTGTTTTACTGCCTGTTTGTGCGCCTCATCTTCAGAGTGAATGTTGGCAAGTAATGTATCGACTTCCGGTGTTTTATGCAGCGACTGTGACAGCTGCAGGCAGGTTTTTGCCAGTTCCGGATTGTCTGTTTCCAGTGCCTGCTGCCCGTGGTCCATGAGTTGTTCGGACAGTTCTATCGCTTCTTTCTGGTTGCGTGTATGTTCCCAGCGTTGTCCAAGACTGGGTGCCTTCAGGTTGGTCTGGTTGCGGTATAGCTGTTGCTGGCCGAGTATATAGTTTGCGCGTGCAATCAATTGCTCGCGCTCATTGGTCTGCAACTGTTTTATGCGTTCCGGTTCAATGTCATTGCGTAATTTACGTAATGACGTGCTATGGGGTACTTTCTGCAAGGCGTCAGACAACAGTTGTACGGCACCCAGCAGGTCATTCCCGGATTGCAGTTTGCGTGCCTGTGAATGGATGTTTTCCTCGTAGGCTGTTTCCTCACCGGTGATTCTTGTCTGTATTTCCAGTGTGTCCAGAGACGGGTACTTGCTTGTTAGTTGACGGGCACGGGCATATTCATGTTGCTCCAGCAAGCCATCGATGTTTTCCGGCCGGTCCTGCCCGAGGTGGATCGTATCCATGCCGGAGCAGCCGGCTATCACGGGCAATACCAGCGCGAGTATGAGCCTGAACAGTTTAAGCTTCATTTGGCTCATCCATTTCTGACCTGGTGATTTCCTCGAATTGCCGTTCGACGAGCTCCTGATGATCTGCTGTAAGATGCTCTACCAGGTAGGTGCTGACAGGTTTGCTGATGCCACGCAGTCGTATTGATTGATATTCTCCCGCCAGTACCCGATCATTTATGTCAGCGCGCATGTACATTTCGCGTGATATGACAATCTGATCGCCGTTGGTGATGCCGCAGAGTCGTGAAGCAAGATTGACGGTGTCGCCGACGACGGTATATTCCATGCGGTCGCACGACCCCATGTTTCCAGCCAGCATGCTGCCGGTATTAATGCCGATTCTTAACCTGACGGGCGTCAGTCCCAGCGCCTCGCGTTGCAGGTTCTCCTGGGCAACCAGTTTCTGTATCAGGATGGCACAACTGACTGCATGGAAGGCATGGTCTGCATCGGGTTCCGGTGCGCCGAAAACCAGCATGGCGCCATCCCCCATGTACTTGTCAACGATGCCGTGATTAATCGAGCAGGCACAGGTCATGAGGGTGAAATACCGGTTCAGCATATCTACCAGGGCTTTTGGTTCTATCTGTTCCGAGATTCGTGTGAAGCCGGTAATGTCGGCAAACAGAACGCTGCCTTCTATCTGTTTGCCGCTGAGGCCAACGTTATCGAGGTTTGACAGGATTTGCCTGGCCACCCCCGGTGAGACATAACGTGAAAGTGCATTCTTGACCTGTGACTTTTCCAGCATGCCTTCGGCCATTTCATTGAAGGCCTGCATCAGGAGTCCCAGTTCGTCCTTGCGGCGTTCCTTGAATCTGATGGTGTATTCACCATTGCCTATGGCACGGCTGGCCTCGACCAATTTGTCTATCGGCTGGGTGATGCGCCGGCCAAGGGCAAATGACATGCCAATACTCAGGGCAATCATCAGCAGGGTAGCACCGGATATCGCCTGCACTGCCTGGCGTGTTGACTGTTCCATCCCGGACTGGCTGAAGGAAACCAGGGCATATCCAGCGATAATGCCCTGGAATGTTATCGGCTGAATGAATGACATGACGTTTTGCTTGCGCAGGCCGGTAAGCGGTTGCCACTTCCAGGTAATAGTAGTGTCTGATTTTCCGACGACATCTTTTATTAGCTGGTGTGTTAACAGGTTCCTTTCTTCATGCAGTACGCCGGCCTTGCTGATGATGTCCCCGCTCAGCGAGACGATAGCTGTGCCCAGGACACTGCCATTATTCGAGAAACTGCCGGTTATGGTGTCAAGCGCCAGCTTGTCATCAGCAAGCAGGGGTTCCCTGGCTGACTGTGCCATCAGTTGTACCAGCGTATGTCCCTGTTCCCCGATCTGTTCCCGTAACTGTCCTGTCTGCTGTCCGACGATGATGATACCCAGCAACAGCATGCAACTGACTACCAGTGCGGTAATAAAGAACGACAGTTTGTATGCCAGTGGAGTACCCTGGATTTTCTCATGGAGTCTTGTCCAGATTGCGGGCGTGCGCGGGTGTGATTTCTGCCGGCCATGTTCCTTGTTAATGACAACCATCGAACGTTCCCGTTTGATGGTGCCTGCCGGATTGCCGGCCATGGACGGGTTCCTGTTATCAGGTGCGGGTTGATTCATAGGTGTTTGCCGCCACTTTCACTGATCGCAGCGGTCGTCCTGACTGTGTACAATAAGCGCCCGGTATTTCGAACACAGACTGTGGAAAGCTTATGACGCTGATACAACCCTTTGCCGCCTTGCGCCCCGTTACTGACCGGGCTGCTGATGTGATTGCACCGCCATATGATGTTCTCAGTAGTGCCGAGGCCCGCGTACGGGCTGCAGGACGTCCCTGGAGCTTTCTGCATATTTCCAAACCCGAGATAGATCTTCCGGAAGCGACCGATCCGCATGCAGACGAGGTCTATGCCCGGGCAGCCGCTAATCTGCAAAAAATGCTGCAGCAGGGTGTGCTGGTGCGTGATGACAAGCCCTGTTACTACATCTACCGTATGGTCATGGGAGAGCACAGCCAGACCGGTCTGGTCGTGGCTGCGTCCGTGGCTGACTATGACAGCAACCGGATTCGCAAGCATGAATTCACCCGCCCGGACAAGGAAGATGACCGGGTTCGCCAGATCGAGGCCCTGAATGCACAAACCGGACCGGTGTTGCTGACCTGTAAATCGCAGGAGCGGGTAGACGCCATGCTCGCTGCCGCCGCTGCAGGTGCTCCGGATGTTGACCTGACGGCGGACGATGGTATTCGCCACTCGTTGTGGGTGGTGCGTGACAATACCCTTATTGAGCAGATAACCACGGCCTTTGATGCCATGGAGGCGCTGTATATTGCTGATGGCCATCATCGGTCGGCGGCTGCCTCCAGGGTGGCTGCCAGTCGCCCGGGTGACGCCGGGGCTGCTGTCTTTCTGGCTGTCATTTTTCCGCATCGACAGATGCAGATTTTTGACTACAACCGTGTTGTCAGGGATCTTGCCGGCATGACGCCAGAGGCCTTTCTTGCCCGTGTTGCCGACAGTTTCAGTTTGACACCGAGCGATATTGCTGTGCGGCCGCAAGAACCCGGCAGCTTTGGCCTGTATCTCGCCGGGCAGTGGTACCGGCTGGTGGTTAAACCGGGCCTGATCCCTGCTGACCCGGTGGGCAGGCTGGATGTCAGTCTGCTGGCTGACAATCTGCTTGCGCCGGTGCTCGGTATTGAAGATCCACGTCGGGACACGCGCATTGATTTTGTCGGTGGTATCCGCGGTCTTGCCGAACTGGAGAAGCGGGTAGACAGCGGCGAAATGGCGGCTGCATTTTCCCTGCATCCAACCCGCATGGAAGATCTGATGGCCGTGGCCGATGCCGGCGAAGTGATGCCGCCAAAATCGACCTGGTTTGAACCCAAGCTGGCTGACGGACTGATTTCGCTGGTGCTCGACTGACAACCGTTCCATGCCCGGGAAATCCGGCATGTTGCGGTTCGGCCCGGGGGCGTCGTGTCTGCTGTTACAGTATTGCATGCTTGTCAAATCCGCTCAGGCGGTTTCACCTTCAAAATTGTAATCAATGTTCTTGCAGGGTTCCTGTACGAAGTTCCCCTGGATAAAGTCCACGCCGGTCTGCCAGAGATGTGCGAGACTGCCGGCATCATCCACGCATTCGGCAATGCACTGTTGTCCACCTTCCCTTGCGAGTTCAATAATCTCTTGTACTTTTGACTGCTGTTCCTTGTTGCTGCCCAGGCCGCCGATGAGGGCGCCGTCTATTTTCAGGATGTCTGCCGGTATATGTTTGAGTAATTGTGGTTGCTCACTCTGTCCATAATGTTCAAGAGCAACCTTGCATTGCAGTTGCTGTATCTCCTTGATGAACCGCATGGAGTTCTTTATGTCATTGAAGGCATTGCATTCCGATATCTCGAAAACAACGCTATCACCGGACAAATTGTGTTCCTGCAGTTTTTCGCCAATCCAGCCGGGCAGACTGGCATCTGTCAGTGTTCCTCCTGCAAGCTTGATGTAGAACGAGACATCACTGTCGTTTTCTCTGAGTTTGGCGAGTTCCCTGAAGGTGGCCTCGATGATCCAGCGATCGATTTCGCCGCTGAAGCCGGTTTTCTCTGCGATGGCAAGAAATTGTCCGGGAAGAATAATCTGACCAGCCCCGTCTATAATTCTGAGCAGGACTTCATAGCGCTGCTGTGTATCGCCCTTCAGGCTGACAATTGGCTGATATGCGAGATAAAAGCGTTCCTCATCAATGGTGTCGCGAATGACCTTGTCCCATTCCCCTTCCTGCTTGCTGCCGACCTGTTCAGCAACGATATAGCTGTGGGTATGAAGCTGGTTGCCACCGGCCGAGCGTGCTACTTCACAGGCCATATCCGCATAAGCGAGTATGCCCTCGGCATCGCTTGCCTGGTCGTTGATGGTGCAGATGCCGATGCTGCCGGTCATGGTGATGGCACGCCCGTTTACATCAGACAGGTTGTCTGCAATCCGGTGCAACAGGGTTTTCCCCAGTTCCAGTGTCTTTTCCTGATTGCTGTCATAGTGCAGGATGGTGAAACAGCAGTCACCAAACCGTGACAGGCGGTCGTTCTCGCCACAGCTGGACTTCAGTATTGTGGCAATGTCCCGCAACGTCTGGTCACTTGCTTCGATACCGGTTTCATCGCGAATGGCCCTGAAGTTATCCAGTGTTATATAAATGAGCGCGCGATGGCTGCCGGTCGTGTTCGGAGCGCTCAGCTGTTCTTTCAGTGCCTGTATAAAGTACTGGCGGTTGACAAGGCCCGTGATCATGTCTTGCTGTGTCAGCGTCCTGATCTTTTTCTCAAGTGCAGCATTTGATGCATTGACCCGCATGATTATCTGGGTGCAGGGTTCCCCGTCCATGGTCGCCGGTGCAAGCTCCATGCTGCTTTTGAAAGGTTCACCTGCCGGGTTAAGACAGTCAATCTCGAGGGTGTTTCCGGTTATCTGCTTGTCCAGATAGCCTTTCAGGAATTCCTTGAATGTATCGCGCTGATCGTTGCTGATCATGTCCAGTATGGGGGTGCCATCGACATCTTCAGGAGTGTCGATGGAAAACAGGTCCATATAGGGCTGGTTGGCATAGACATGCATGCCTTCATGGATGTAGGCGACAGCGTCACTGGAGTTCTCTATCAGGGCATGACAGCGGTTTTCACTCTCACGCAGGGTTTCATTAAGCAGCTGCAGTTTTTGCTGCAGCCTGATGGTGCTGACCTCCCGGTCGAATGCCAGTTGCAGGTGATCAACCTCGTCGTAGGAAATCAGTGCGGCGATGCCGGACTTCTTTGCGGCCACTACGTTGGCTTCAGATGCTTCACCGGTTATGACAATGACCGGGGCGGTGACGTCGCGTTTTCCCAGCAGGGTCTGTACGTTTTTCGGGGAGAGAAGTGTTTCACCGCTGCCACACAGTACGATATCCGGGAGTTGTTCCTGCAGCGCCGCTTCAATCCCGGCGGTATCCGTGCCGTGGTTAAAACTGATGTGATGACCCGCATTACGCAGTACGTTAGCCAGGGATTCCGCATCATTCCTGCTTTCCTCGACAATGAGGATACGTAGATTTTCTCCGTTTTCCACAGCTGACCCCGTTTCCTGAAGTAAAAATATCGCCCTGAGACTGGTGCACGGCAGGCTCGGGCTCCGACTACAGTTTTTTCGGCAATAGCGGGGAAGTCTGAAGCATCCCCTATATAGTGAACCTTGCCTCGACACCGGGCAGCTCGGACTGCAGTCGGGTATTTCCTGAAGAGGGTTTTCCTGATAGCATGCAAGTAACTGAAATTCAGAATGTTTAGGTGCCTGTGGTGGGCCTGATTAGCTCAAGATATTTTTGCGGAGACAACTATGCACGTAATTAACGTCAGACCCGAAACGGCGGAAGATGTTCGCGCCATCGATGTAGTCCATATCAGTGCCTTTGGTGGGGAAGCCGAGGCGCGCCTGGTCAGTGCCTTGCGAGAATCAACGACTTACAGTCGTGAACTTTCCCTGGTAGCCGAGTTAGGGGGGCGTATCGTGGGGCATGTGCTGCTCACGCGGGTGCCGTTACGCAAGGACGGCACCGAGAAAAATGTGCTGGCGCTGGGGCCCATGTCAGTCGTCCCGTCCCAAAGCCACCGCGGGATCGGGTCTGAGCTGATTAATGCCAGTATTAGTCTGGCGAAGGAAAAAGGCTACGGTACCATCGTGGTGCTGGGGCATCCCGAGTATTACAGGCGCTTCGGTTTCGTGCTCGCAAAGGACCTGCAAGTGACCTGTAATCTGCCGGCACCTGAAGACGCGCTTACCGTCAGGGAACTGGTTGAAGGGAGCCTGTCCGGCGGTGGCCACGTCGAGTATCCGGAACCGTTTCTTGAGCTTTTTTAACGGTCCCGGATTCCAGTACTGTTTTACCCAATCATTGCAAAAGATCTTATTGTGGGAGCGCCGTCCCCGGCGCGAATCGCGGCGGGGACGCCGCTCCCACAAAACTGATCTGGATTCGTGCGTGGAACGGTGCTTCTGCAGGCGGAGTCAGAACCTGTCCCGGTCTGGATATTTACTGTGATGTAAAATGATACTGGGCAAAGCTGCCGGTATTTTCCAGTTGCCGGCTCAGCTCGACAGTTTCTGTCTTGCCGTTATCTTCAAGCCTTGCAGTGCAACCGCTACAAAAGGGCAGTGATGGCAGCAACAGGGAGGCCCGTAGTTTGATGGCCTCTATTCCTGGCAGCAGGATTCCCTGCATTTTGTTACCCGTGCTGACACCATCCTTGTGCAGGTATACCTGCACAGCCCTTGCACCGGGTGATAGCAACTGAATGCCAAGCTCCAGTCCCCGTTCTTCGGTAAATTTCATACGGCGAATGGTACCTGCTTGCCAATTATTCGAGTTGCGAGACTCTTCTTCATAAAGTGCAACCAGTTCGCCAACCCGTGCACTGGAGACTTCGTCGCTGTCCCACAGCAGGCAGTACCCTCCGGCACTGATATCAGCTATTTTCCAGGACTCAATACGCGATGATGCCTGCTTGTCTGCCGCGTAAGCCCCTTTGAGCAGGTTGCTGTCTTCAGCAACAGTCTGCTGGACGCGCTTGTTGGCAGACGGAGCTGCATTGAATGTGGTAGCGGTCTCAAATGTCGGGTCTTGCAGATAATCCTGGTCCCGGATGTCTTTGTCTGCTTCCGGTTCCTCGGTAGCGGCCCCCGGGGCTAGCTGGTGTATTGCATTTAACCCGATGACCAGCTTGACCGGCGCATCCTGTGGCTTACGGGCAAACAGGCGTTTGGGCATGACGCCCCATGCCAGCAGCAGTCGCTGCATGATTTCGGTGTTGTCTGCCCTTGTGTGCTGATGAATGCTGTCCTGGTGCGTGGCCAGTTGTTCACGCATGCGGGAGGCCATGTTGTTGGTGTTCAGAATACGCGTGTGCGGATCAGATGCACCTCCTGCGTTCAGATTCCGGTATGCGGGCGGAGCATCTGACTGCAGGCTTATGGAGAACAGACCATGGGTCTTGTCATCATCCATGTGATGCAACTGGCTGGAATCTGCCCAGTCCAGCAGTGTGTTATACACAAAATGAATATCTTTCTGGCGCAGGCGGTAGGGGCAGGCCAGGGACAGTAGCAGGATCTGCTTGTAGACAGCGTCAATGCTGCTTTCTGCGGGGGGGTGCAGGGTGATATCGGTAACCGCATGTCCCGTGATATTGCGCTCATCGGCCAGTGCATAGAGGGCGTTGATTGTTTTCCACAGTCCTTCGGGATACTGGATATATATCCGGTAACTGGTCAGCAGTATCTCGCTCAGATAACGCAGGGCGCGGTGCAGGGCAATCGCCAGTCGCGGTTTATCTCTATTATTGTTACGCAGGTCATCGGCCAGAATTCTGTAACCCGTGGCCATACTGTTGCAAAGTCCGAGTGTCTGCGTGGCAGCGACAAGATAGTTGCCTTTCAATGGCAGGGGCCTGTCCAGAAACTCTTTCTTCAGTGCGTCGGTAACGCACATGACCGGTGTGGCGAAACGTTCAAGTGCTTCCCGGCGGTTGTCCGGTGGCAGCATGAGCGTGTTGATTTGCTGTAAAGCGCCGTCCAGCAGTTCCAGGCTTCTCCCGGTATTTATCAGGGGCAGGTCATCGAGCCATGCTGCGAGTGCCGCAGGCCCGGTATTGAAACTGTGGTTGCCTGGTTGTTTTCTTTGCGGGAGTTGCAGATCCATAGCCTAAATCATCCTGATTGAGTTGAAGTACCATCCAAGGTAATTCCAGTATATCTAATCGGCAAATAGATGCGAGGGCTTTAAAGGGGCGTTTTTCCGGGCATTCCCGGGATTTCCTGTACCAGTCGCGGTACCAGATAGCCGGGTAGGCATGCGCTTACTTCGGCAATCAGCTTTCGGGCAGTGGCTGTGTCCACCTCAAAATGCGCAGCGCCCTGTACCCTGTCGAGTTGATGCAGGTAATAGGGAAGGACACCTGCTGCAAACAGGCGTTCACTGAGATTAACGAGGGTAGTGGCATCGTCGTTGATGTCCTGCAACAGTACCGACTGATTCAACAGGACGACACCCGCGCGGCTCAGCCGGTTCATTGCCTCAATAACAGCGGCATTGATTTCGTTGGGATGGTTGCAGTGTACGACCATCACCAGCTTCTGTTTTTGTGTAGCCAGCCATGACAGCAGACCCTTGTCGACGCGCTCCGGCAATACGATTGGCAAGCGTGTGTGAATTCGCAGCGTGCGCAGGTGGTCGATGTCTGCCAGTCCATCCGTCAGGGAATGCAGCCGGGCATCGGTTAATGTTAACGGATCACCGCCACTGAGAATGAGTTCTGTGATGTCCGGGTGCTGCTCAATATATTTGATCGACGGTTGCCAGTGGTCGGCTGTCGGATTGGCATCTGCATAGGGAAAGTGTCGCCGGAAACAGTAGCGGCAGTGTATGGCGCAGGCGCCGGTGACGGTTAGCAGGGCGCGGCCCTGGTATTTATGCAGCAGTCCAGGGACCGGCATGGAGTCCAGTTCTTCCAGTGGGTCATGCAGAAAGCCGTCTGTTGCCATGGTCTCTTGCTGGACCGGCAATACCTGCAGTAATAACGGGTCCCGGCAGTCTCCCTTGTGCATGCGCTGTACAAAACCGTGCGGTACCCGCAGCGGGAAATTGTCGGTTAATGGCCGGGTTTTCAGTTGCGCAGGATCAAGCTGCAGCAGGGTAAGCAGTTCATCGGTTGATTTCACGGCCTGGGCCAGCAGGGTCTGCCAGGCTGACCTATGTTCCGGAATCTGTATTCGGGGTATCATAGCGTGCGTTTTCCAAATAATTCGGTAACACAAGGTTAAAAGTCACATGGCATCTTACAGTACCAATGAATTCAAGGGCGGTCTGAAAATCATGATTGATGGCGATCCCTGCGCCGTTATTGAAAACGAGTTTGTAAAACCCGGCAAGGGCCAGGCATTCGTCAGAGCCAAGATTCGCAACCTGAAGACCGGTCGTGTGGTTGAGCGTACCTACAAGTCCGGTGAGTCAGTAGAAGCGGCCGATGTCATGGATGTGGACCTGCAATATCTGTATAGCGATGGGGAATTCTGGCACTTCATGGACCCCCAGACCTTTGAGCAGAAGGCTGCTTCAGCCGAGGCTGTGGGGGATGCGACCAGGTGGCTCAAGGAACAGGATATGTGCGAAGTCACGCTGTGGAATGATAATCCGCTGGTGGTGACGCCACCGAACTTTGTCATGCTGGCTGTGACCGATACCGATCCGGGATTGCGCGGTGACACCTCGGGCGGCGGGGGCAAACCAGCGACGCTGGAGACCGGTGCCGTGGTACGTGTGCCGTTGTTTATCGATGTCGGGGAAGTGCTCAAGATTGATACCCGTACGGGCGAGTACGTAGGGCGGGCAAAGGAGTAACAGGAGTCCCCTGGTATACACGCTGGCATAATGCAGCCGCAGCCGGACTGGAGGCCAACCGCCTCGTTTGATAACCTCAGACTCCGGGCTGAAATTCTGGCCCGCATCCGATCCTTTCTTGCCAGTCGTGGCGTCCTGGAAGTCGATACGCCGGCACTGTCCTGTGCGGGAAACACGGATCCTGCCCTGCAGAGTTTTACCACCGTCTATAATGGTCCGGGATCTGCCGCCGCGGATACCGCATACTATTTGCATACCTCTCCGGAATTCCCAATGAAACGTCTGCTGGCCGCCGGTGCCGGCTCGATTTATCAACTGTGCAAGGTATTTCGGGACGGTGAATGCGGTGCGCGGCATAATCCCGAATTCACCCTGCTGGAATGGTATCGTACCGGTTTTGATCATCTGGATCTGATGGATGAAGTGGAGCAGTTGCTGACAACGGTACTGGCCGGTATTGCCCCGCTCGATTCTGTGCATCACTGGACCTACCGGGACTTGTTTCTGCAGTTTGCAGATGTTGACCCGTTCACGGTAGTGCCGGGCGAGTTGCAAACCCTGCTGGAATCAGGGTATGGCATGACCTGTGTTGGTTTGTCCGGGGATGACCTTGATAGTTGGCTGGACCTGGTGATGACCCATGTTATTGAGCCGCAACTGGGGGCGGGTCTGGTGTTCGTGCGGGATTACCCGGCCAGTCAGGCTGCCCTGGCCCGTCTGCGTCCCGGTATGCCGCCGGTGGCGGCCCGTTTTGAGGCCTATCTGAATGGTGTTGAGCTGGCGAACGGGTTCCATGAACTGGCTGATGCGGCTGAACAGAGGGGCCGGTTTGAGAGCGACCTCGAGCGGCGCCGACACAGCGG
>Ga0164313_10004175_pt1 | contig 12908 bp, 8 predicted proteins | sample GuaBasSedimGuay4_FD_113735 | JGI IMG/M metagenome (GOLD analysis project Ga0164313, IMG submission 113735) | Subseafloor sediment microbial communities from Guaymas Basin, Gulf of California, Mexico - Guay4, Core 4569-4, 0-3 cm | ecosystem: Environmental > Aquatic > Marine > Hydrothermal vents >... | reverse complement strand
TTTTCATTGAACCGGTGGTGGATTTTTACTTTTTCGTGAAGATTTCAAGGCCGCCAGCTCTTTTTCAATATCGCCGTCCACATACAATTTGTCAAATGCTTCCTTAAGGGTAGGCTTCCGGCCGAAGTTGACAAGATCTGCTTCGGCTTCCATGCGTTCGATCCGGTTCTCGAGGCTGTCAAACCTTGTTAGCGTTTCAAAATTATCCACGCGGCGGATTTGTTCCTGGGCACGTCTTTTTCTACGTGCCCGGATATGCCGTTGAACAAGCATACGCTGTTTTTCCCTGGCGTTGTGGAGCTTGTCCTCGAGTTGACGGATATCCCCCTGGTACTGGTCCACCATGTCATCGTGCTCCACTAACTCATGTTTTATTCCCGCAGACATCTCGGAAAAATGGCGTTTTTCACCCAGAGCCTCCCGCGCCAGATCATCTCTTGCCTTGTCGACCGCCAGGTTGGCCATCTCTTGCCAGTATTTTTCACGACCATTAGCATCATCCAACCGGCGCCGAAGTTTTTTGCGGCCCGCAAGTACGCCGGCGCAGGAAGCCTTTATTTCAATCAGTGTGTCTTCCATTTCCCGAATCATCAGTTTGATCAGCTTTTCTGGGTCTTCCGCCTTGTCCAGCATGGCATTGAGGTTAGAACTGACGATATCTCTGAACCGTGTAAATATTCCCATTTTTCTCCTCCAGATCCTGTATCCATGGTGAAATGGATTTTGTTTAAATTCATGCTCTGCTTTTCAGCAGGAAATGTGCCAACCAGAAAATGTTTAACCAACGCACTGCTTTTATAGGCTATATTAACACTTGCCCGCCAATCAATAATTTGGTAATATTTACCACAATTCGGTTCTTTTAACCAAACATTGGTCATTATTTTAAAAAACGATGCTGAAATCACCATCAACCCGAACGGTGGCCATGGACGCTATTGGGCAGTCGGAAGCATTTCTTGATTTTCAGGAAAAGCTCTCAAGGGTGGCCCGCATCAACCGCCCCGTATTGCTTCTTGGTGAGCGTGGTACGGGAAAAGGGATGGCTGCCACCCGGTTGCACTACCTCTCTTTGCGCTGGCAGGAACCCCTCGTGGCCCTGAATTGCGCGGCACTCGCCCCCGCGCTTATCGAATCGGAGCTGTTCGGGCATGAAATGGGCGCGTTCACCGGTGCCGCCCGCCAGCGCAAAGGACGGTTTGAAGCCGCCGACGGCGGCACGCTTTTTCTGGATGAAATAGGAATGATTCCCCTGGAAACACAGGAAAAAATACTAAACGTTGTTGAATATGGAAAGTTCGAGCGGGTCGGAGGGTCTGCGGCCATCGAGGTGGATGTACGTATTGTCGGAGCAACCAATGCCGATCTTATGGCACTTACCCGCCGGGGCCGGTTCAAAAGGGATCTTCTGGACCGATTGTCTTTCGAAGTTCTTTTTCTGCCGCCGCTGAGGGAGCGCCATGGTGACATCCCCCTCATGGCCGATTATTTTGCCCGCAGAATGGCCTATGAACTGGGATGGAAAGCGGCCCATAAGTTCAGCGATGAGGTTCTTTCCCAACTTGAAAAGCACCCCTGGGAAGGCAATGTCCGCGAACTGAAAAATGTTGTCGAACGTGCTGTCTATCGATCCCGGCAGCCCCTGGTCACCCGGGTTGATCTTGATCCTTTTCTTTCTCCTTATGCTCCGCACCATCGCCCTGCGGATCATATTGATTCCGAACATGGCAATGATTTGGAATACCAGGAAAAAGCCGCGGCCAAAATTCTACCGCTCAAGGCAGCCGTCCGAAACCTCGAGATATCCATGTTGAAGGATGCGCTTCAATCTGCACGCCACAACCAGAAAAGGGCTGCTGAAATCATGGGCCTTACCTATGATCAATTCAGGGGTCTAAAAAGGAAGTATGAAAAAGAGATTTGATTGTTGGTTTGTCGCAGGAAGACCGTTGACAACGCAACAATCAAATCTCTTTTTAATCAAAAGAATTCCGCGATGCTCTGCTGCAGGGTAGTTCAATTTTCATCTTCCTGAAACACATAGTAAAATTTCATCACTTTTTTAACATAATTCTCCGTTTCTGCGATGGGTGGGATATAGCCATAGCGGTCAACAATGGTCGGGCCGGCATTGTAGGCGGCCAGGGCCAGGGGGAGCTTACCGTCATAGCGTTTCATCAGCCGTTGTAGATAAAGAGATCCACCCAGAATATTTTCCCGCGGGTCAAACGGGTCCCCTATGTTGAACGCCTCCAGGTTTTTCGGCATGATCTGCATCAGGCCCAAGGCGCCCTTTCTGGATACGGCCTCGGAATCAAAGTTTGATTCCACACGGATCATGGCCTTAATCAACGAAAAGGAAACGCCCGAGGTGTGAGCGGCTTCGCTGATCAGATGATCAAACCGTGATGTCAACCCTTCCGCCCCCGGCAGCTTCCTTGGTTTCTCCTTGATATACAGTTTATAATTGGATGATGTGGGGGTGTTGGTGAAGTGGAGAATTCCATCACTGTCCAGGTACATATAGATATCCGCACAAACCGGTGCCGCCACCAGAAAAAAAAGCAGTCCCAGGGTGATGGTGATGTGAAGTTTCATACGTTGTCCACTAAAACAGGTCCAGTTGAGTATGGCCCTTTTTTTTGAAACGGCCATCGGCCACATGCCGGTAATGCTTTAATTCTGGCTTTATATCCCAAATAAATTTAGATGGTTCCCGAGTCACGACCTTTCCAAAAATTCTACGCTTTTTAGCATAGGATAAATACAGGGCCTGCTTTGCTCGTGTCATGGCCACATATAACAACCTGCGCTCTTCACCTTCGTTGTCACAATCTTCCTCCTGTTGTTTGAATGGAAGATAACCGTTTTCGCAACCACAGATAAAAACCACTGGAAACTCGAGGCCTTTGGATGCATGTATGGTCATCAGGGATACCTTTTCTACATCCTTTTCAACCGCGTCCGCATCCGTCTGCAGGGTCGAAGCCATCAACAGATCCTCTGTGGTTTCATATTTTTTTGAACCCTCTATAAAATTTTCTAAAATCTCCCTGGATTTCCCGTCCGGTCCCATTTTCGCACAAATCGTGGTCTTTTCCAAAATATAATGAATTTTTTCCTGCAGGTCCAACCCGTCTGTTTCCGACTGCATCCCTTGAATCCTGTCGAGAAATTGAACAAATTTTAGCTGACGGTCCTTTTTCATTTGTTGCACCGGAAACCGCCGGATGTTGTTGAGAGCCTCTTCCAGGCGGAATCCTTTTTTAAAAGCCCATGTTTTCCAACGTCTTACGGTTTTCTCTCCCAACCCGGAACCCGCATTTTTAAGAACCCGTTCCATATCCAGATATGAACCTGATTTTCCAATTATTTTTAGAAAAGACAGTATGGTGGCCACACTTTTTTCGGAAAAAGTGCTGTCTTTTGAAGCGACCTGGTAAGGAATTCCAGCCCGGTAGAAAATTTCGGCAAAAACGTCACACTGGCGGCCGGTACGAAACAATATGGCCATATCACCAAAAGAATAATCTTCTGTGGCCATGTCATTGTCTGTTTTGCCAAAATCAATGGAATAAAACCCCAGGCCACCGACCATATTTTCAATTTCTTTGCCAATAACCACCGCTTCACCCTGCTCATCGGCACAAGGCAAAATTTCTATGCTTTTAGGACCCATTATTTTCGAAAAAATTGTTTCTTTATCCCCTTTTTGCCTGGTTTTCTTAATCATCTGTTGAGACGCCTCGATTACCACCTGAACGGAGCGGTAATTACGCGATAGATTGATGGACTCGGCCAGGGGGTAATCTTTGACAAAACGGTTGAAATAACTGACGTCCGAACCCCGGAAACTGTAAATGGCTTGATCGGGGTCTCCGATGACACAGATGTTGGCATTGGGTGGGGCCAGAAGCTTTATGATGCGATATTGTGCAAAGTTGACATCCTGATACTCATCCACAAACACAAATCTATATCTGTTTCGAACCTTTTTTAACAACGTCGGATTTTTTTCAAACATCATAACGACATTGCCGATCAAATCCTCATAATCCCAAAGATGCTCGCGCATAATAAGATTCTGATAGTATTTATAGACGTGTTGAAACACCTTTTCGGGTAGATTTTCTATTGTCTCGGGTTGTTTGTGGGGCCCATGGATCTGCTGTTTTTCTCTGGCCACCCTGTTCATCAGGTCACTGGTTTTAAAACCGACGGTTAAACCCGTGGATTCTATCCCGTGAACGGATTGTTCCAAAAAATATTTTTTTTCGATGTCATCTATAATCCTGAAATTATGCTCTTTTCCAAAATCCTGCAGGACATGCACACAGAAAGCATGAAAGGTTGCCGTAAGGGGTATCGTTTCAATATTTTTGATGACCTTGCTGAGCCGTTGGCCCATCTCCTCGGCAGCCTTGTTGGTAAACGTCAAGGCTAGGATATTCTCAGAATGCACCAGTCTTGTTTTAATGAGGTGGGCTATTTTGTGTGTAATGGTCAGGGTTTTTCCGGTTCCGGGGCCGGCCACGATGATAAGAGGGCCCTCAATGTGATGTATGGCGCGCTGTTGCTGCTCGTTTAGCGCCGGTCTTTTTTCGGTTTCTTTTGATTTTTTTTCTTGTTCGGTTACTCTCTTTTCTTTGACACCAATATTTATTTTTACATCGGGTTTTTCACGTTGCTTGTTTTTACCGGGAAAATTAGCCGATGGAATCGTAAAAAGCTTTTTCTGTCCGCACAGCGTTTCCCACTCATCTTTATTAAAAATCTCTATTTTTCCAAACTCCCCATCATAACCCGGATAAATGGTCACATTTTTCTGGCGAACTCTTTGAATGGCCTCGCCGAAACCGGGCAAGTCGGCATAATCTATCTGTTCGATTGGAAGGCTGTTGATAATCTCCAATTCCGGCCCGAACTGATGTAACAGCCTGTTATAATGATATGATACTTTCTTTGTGTCGGGGCCGACACCTAAAACAGCGGATATAATTTCCCTTAACGGTATGATGCTTTGATAAATCGGTTTATTTTCAGGTAAAAATCCCTCTGCGCGGTCTGCCAGTTTTTCAACCCTGTACAAAACGCCGAGTGTCATTGGTTTTTCACAGACCGGGCAAATGCCGTTTTTGGCTATGGTTTTATTCGGCCAAGAACGAATTCCACATTTCCGATGGCCATCCAGATGGTATTTACCCTCCTCGGGGTAAAATTCAAATGTACCTAAAAATGCATCCGAATCACATTTTTCCATTGCTCTGCGTATTTTACCGAAGGACATGTCCGTGTCGAAAAGATTGGCCTCTCTCCCAAGTTTATTGGGTGAATGTGCATCTGAATTGGATATAAGGGTCAGGTCATCGAGAAATTTGATGCGCCGGTTCATCGGAGGATCGGAAGAAAGACCTGTTTCAACGGCAAATATATATTCGGTAAGGTCTTCAAAACATTCTTCAAGGGTGTCAAATCCCGATTTTGAACCCAATAGAGAAAACCAGGGTGTCCATATATGCGCAGGAATTAAAAAATTGTTGTCTGAAGTATCCAGAACTATTTCGAGAAGATTTTTTGCATCGAGGCCCAGAATCGGTCTTCCATCGGAATTTATATTGCCTATTTTATCCAGTTTTGAATTGAATTGCTTAGCAATAGATAGGTCGGGAATAAAAACAAGGTTGTGGTTTTTCCTGGTTTTTCCATTCTTTTTGTATATGCTGCTTATCTCAGATGTCAGAATAAAACGAACATCGCCGCGGCAGGCCCCGGGAATGTGCTCATTCAACGGTTTGGCTATTTCCCTTTTCAGTTTGAAAAGACCCTCTTCTGCCGGGGACAGTTTTTTTTCAATTTCGGAAAACCAACCTGGATGTGTGAAGTCACCGGTACCGATTACGTTGATACCTTTTAATTGCGCTGAAATATATAGATTTTCAAGATCCGAATTTTTTGAAGTTGCCCGAGAGTATTTTGAGTGTACGTGGAAGTCGGCAATAAATTTCATTTATTTATTCATTTGAAACGCTTACTTTAAAGTAAAATTTTCTTGTATACTTTTATCGAACAGGCTATATATCTTTATTTATAGATTGTTAAATACAATATATAGTATTTTTTCGTTATTCTCTTTTAAATTTTATTTATAAATTGTCAATAAGTTTCCCTTTATGAACAACTATAAATCAGCTTTAAATAACATCCTCTTTATAAATAATTAATGAACATATTTATTGTAACCGTTTAATACACTTTAATATAATATAATCAATTAATTATAAAGTTATTAGTGTTATTGACAGTATATATATATTATTATTTATTAATTTAAATTAGGAAATAGATATGAAATTTACAATACAAAAAGGAGATATCCTGGATGTTCTGTCCAAAATACAGGGACTGACCAGCCGAAAAAGCAATCTGGCCATTACTGAAAATATCCTTATAAAAGCTGCGGATGCCGGAATTACTCTCATGGCCACTGATCTGGAAACAGGTCTCGAAGGCTATTACCCTGCAAAGGTTGAGAAACCTGGTTCCATCGCTATCAGTGCAAGAAAATTTTTCGAGATCGTCCGGGAATTTCCAAGTGATAATATAGATGTTAACGAAGTAGACAACCGATGGATTGAGATTGGAAATAAATCCATTCAATATAATATTGTCGGCATGGACCCGGATGATTTCCCCGATAACCCCAATATAGATGATGTCGTTTTTTTTGAAGTAGAATCAGCACCCTTGAAGAAAATGATCGAAAAAAGCATCATTATCAGCGGTGGAAGTGATGACAAAAGAGCCCATATAAATGGAGCCATGTTTGAAAAAATAGACGATACGGAAAAAAAGATAGTCAGAATAGTTTCAACCGATGGAAGCCGTTTGTCCAAGTGTGATCAGGTTCTTGAAAAAAATGTCGATCTTCCGGAAATGGATAAAATTATAATACCTAAAAAAGGGTTGAATGAAGTTGCCAAGTTCTTATCTTCGGAAGGGGTTGTCTCCATCGGGATTATGAATAATTATTTTATCGTCAAAAAAGATGCCGAAATCATCATCATCAGACTGCTGGAAGGGGAATTTCCTGAATATACCGATATTATAAAAAAGGATGATGTCTATAACATCATTATCGACAGAAACAGGATAACCCTGCTGTTAAAGAGAATGTCTATTCTGTCATCAGAAAACTACAAGGGTGCCGTTTTTGATTTTAATGATAACCGGCTGCTTGTCAGTGCAACCAATCCTGAAATAGGTGAATCAAAAGAAGATATGGAGATTGAATTTGACAGAGAAAGGATCAATGTTGCCTTCAATCCTAAATATATAATTGAAATATTGAATGCAATAGAAGGAGAAAAAGTAGTGTTGAATATCCATAGTGAAGAAAAACCATGCATCATAGAAGGGGTGGATGATAAAAGCTATTTAAGCGTTATCATGCCGATGAGAATATAATGACAGAAAAATATGATGAAAGCAGTATTGATGTTCTGGAAGGTCTGGAACCGGTCAGGCTCAGGCCGTCCATGTATATTGGCAATGTGGATGTGGCGGGGCTTCATCATCTTGTCTATGAAGTTGTAGACAACAGTATCGATGAAGCCATGGCCGGATTTTGTGAAAATATTAAGGTTACCATTCATTCGGACAACAGTATCAGCGTCGAGGATGATGGCCGAGGAATTCCGGTGGGAATTCACAAGACCGAGAATGTACCTGCCGTAGAGGTTGTACTGACGAAACTGCACGCCGGCGGAAAATTTGACAACAATTCATACAAGGTTTCCGGCGGACTGCATGGGGTCGGTGTTTCGGTGGTCAATGCGTTGTCCGCTTTTCTTGAAGTGGAGGTTTATTTCGATAAAAATGTGTATTATCAAACCTTTGAACGTGGAATTAAAACCAGTGAATTAAAGAAAATAGGCAAAACCAGAAAAAAGGGAACCAAAATTCATTTCATTCCCGATGCGGATATATTCAACAGCGTTGTTTTTAATTACGATCTTTTGAGCCGAAAACTGCGGGAACTCGCTTTTTTAAACAAAGGCATCAAAATAGATATCAACGATGAACGTTCCGGCAACCATGATGCGTTTTTTTACAAAGGGGGTATCGTTTCCTTTGTAGAATATGTGAACAGACGTCACACACCACTGCACAAAGCTATATTTATAGAAGGTGAGCGCAACAACGTGCAGGTTGAAGTAGCGATTCAGTATAATGACACCTTTAAAGAAAAAATGTTTTCTTTTGCAAATAATATCAATACGGTAGAGGGGGGATTTCATCTCATAGGGTTCAAGGCGGGCTTGACCCGTACGTTGAATAATTATGTGACCAACGGAAATCTGCCAAAGACACTGGCCTCTAAAATAAGCGGTGATGATGTGAGAGAGGGGTTGGCTGCCATTATCAGTGTAAGGATAATGAATCCGCAGTTTGAAGGGCAGACCAAGACGAAGTTGGGCAACAGCGAAGTTAAAGGTCTGGTAGAGTCTCTCGTAAATGAAAAACTTGGAATATTTTTAGAAGAAAATCCTTCTATTGCTAAAAAAATTATTGCCAAGGCGGTTGAAGCTTCCAGAGCCAGGGATGCAGCGAAACGGGCTAGAGATCTTGCCAGAAGTAAAGGGTCGCTGATAGACTCCACGCTGCCGGGAAAACTGGCTGACTGCCAGATATCCGATCCTGCACAGCGAGAACTTTTTCTGGTGGAGGGAGATTCCGCCGGCGGGTCGGCAAAACAGGGCAGGGACAGAAAATTTCAGGCAATATTACCCTTGAAAGGAAAAATATTAAATGTTGAAAAAGCGCGCTTCGATAAAATTCTACGCAGCGAGGAAATAAAAAATATGATAACGGCACTGGGGACCGGTGTCGGTAGAGAAGAGTATGATATTGAAAAATTAAGGTACCACAAAATAATAATAATGACCGATGCGGATGTTGACGGTTCGCATATTCGCACGCTTCTATTGACTTTTTTTTATAGACAACTGCCCGAAATAATAGAAAAGGGTTATTTATATATTGCGCAACCCCCCCTGCTGAAGGTGGGCAAGGGAAAAAATGAATTTTACCTTAAAGACGAACGCGAATTTAACGATTATATTCTGAAAAGGGTTTGTGAAAAAAAAGATGTTACGACGGGCAGCAACGGGAATAAATTAGCCAACCATAAGCTTTTCGTATTTATTGGAAATTTGTCAGAGTATTATTCTGCGCTATCCAGCATGGAAATAAAGGGTATTTACCCGGATCTGGTCGAGCTTCTGGTTAATTGCGGTGTTGAAAACACCAAGTTTCTGCAGGACAGGCAAAAAATGGAATTTCTCGAAAAGCAGCTCCTGGCCAGCGGGTATGTTGTGGAAAAATTAAATTGGAACGAAGATCACGATGTATATGAAATGAGCATCATGCCTTCAGAAGAATTGAAAAAGGAAATATTGATAAAAAATCCGTTTATCAACACAGTAAAGCCGATAGCTATCGGTAGAAACCTTATTTATTCAGCTGATTTTCAAAAAGCGACCATCATAGGCAAAAAAATCTCCCGCTATAATACCCCACCATTTAGAGTAATTAACCGGGATGCCGATAAGATCAAGGATATTGATGCCCTGGAATTTGAAAACAAGAGAGATCTGCTGAACCATTTGATTGAATCTGGAAAAAAAGGAATCAGTATCCAGCGCTATAAGGGTTTGGGGGAAATGAATCCCATTCAACTGTGGGAAACCACCATGAATCCGGAAAAAAGAAACATGCTGAAGGTCCGCATCGTGGATGCGGTTGAAACCGATGAAATATTTACCGTTCTTATGGGTGACGAGGTTGAACCTAGAAGAGAGTTTATCCAGAACAATGCTCTGGAGGTGAGTTCGCTGGATATATAAATAAAAAATTAAAAGCAGATATAAAGGGCGGCAAACCGATGTGGATTTGACGCCCTTTTTTAAGGAAGATGTTTGGAAAAAGTATGTTTTTTAAGGGGGGGGGGTCGGCGTGTTTGATTTTAAAGAATTTGCAAAAACGAACTGCGCGTCATTCCGGCACCCACGGAATCATTGAGAATAATCTTGGCTGATTTCTGTGCATCCAGGTTGCGATTAATGGGGAAACCGTTGATGGCATCCGGTTTAAGTGCGCCATTTGCCAGGTCGTAGGGCAACCGCTGCATACAGACAACCGAACAGTTGCCCCTTGCGTGGACATTTGTGATCATTTTGTTGGCCAGGTAGTCGACCACAGCTTTTTTGATATCGGGCGGGGCGCCATTTTTCATGTCGGGGGCCAGCACCTTTTCCAGTGTCAGGGGAAGCATGGCAAAATTGGCCTGGTGCTCGATCAGGAGATCCAGGTCGTTTACCGAAAGATCGTTGTTGCCAAGAAGTGACTTTATGTGGTGTCTGGCGCCGCGCGTTGCGTAGAGAAAAACACCCTTGCCGTTCATATCGCCAAACACATCGTCATCGCGGGCTACAGCCTGAATGTAATCGCCAAAGCAACCATGGGTTATTGTTCGCGTATCGACGATACCCTTTTCCGGTTGGGCGAATACACGGGGTCCGCCGCTGTGGACGGCAACGTCAACCGATAAGTCAGCAGGCAGGAAGACGGACACTATTTTCTGGTATTTTCCCGACTGGATATAAGCCCGGGCAACGGTTTTAACCCACTGCGGGTCCCTGGAAAGGGTATTTATATCAAAGGCAAACGCATCGACGTTGCTGTCGTAAAGGTCCAGCATGCTTTTGAATCCGGAGGCCTGTTTAATCTGCTCTGGATACATTATTTCAACGAGACGATGCTGCAACCTGGCAGCCGTGGCCGGGACTCTGTGGGGAAGTGTGCCCAACTTGTTGTCAATAATGATGCCGTCAATTTTTTCATTTCCGTTCAGATTAAAAATGATTTGCGCCAGGTGGTTGAGGAAGTCGGGTTTCAGAGATTTCCGTGTGGCCCGGGTTTCGATGCTGTTTTCCGGTTGATGCATGCTTGCGGTTGTTTGCAGTGCCGTTGCCAGTGAATCGTCTCCGAAGATAATGTTGGACGTGTCCAGCGGGGAGAACGCTTTGCACCGATGAATATTTTCAGCTCCGACGATAATGGAGATATCGTCTTTCTGTAGGACGCCGGCCAGGGAAAGCATTAAAATCAACTCTACACCGACATTGTATCCCGGGCAACCGGCATAAAGATCGAAAGGTATCGCCGCCGGACAGGTGTCTTTGATAACGTCAAAGGGGTGCCGGATCAACGGGCCAACATCATATTTGTCATCCCCCACGTTTGTGGCACCGATGACGACCTTAATGCGAGCAGGGTCTATGTCCGAATTTTCCATAAGGTCTTTAAGGGCGGTGATGCCGATTCTTGTATCCTGGGGCGCAACCATGCGGGTGCGGATGCCGATGCGTTCTTCTATTGTTTTGCGGTTTACGGGAATATTGCCCTTAAAGAACAGGCCTTTATTTTCATACATGGCGTTGTCGGTGAGCGTGCCGCCGTTCCATGCGCCGTAACCGATGATTTGCAGCACTGATTTCATTGCCGAGTCAAGCTCCTTATTCAAAAATCTAATAAAAAACCGGTTGGCACTGTCGCCAAAAACAAGGCCCGTTTAAGCCCGAAAATTTCTATTGATTCTGAATATTACAAATGGGATGAAGAAGAAACGCTATTTACGCGGATTCCACCAATTGTTTTGTAAAAGTATTGTAAAAATAAAAATTGTCCTGCAATTTTTATGCAACGCGGCTTCGCCGCTAAAAAACCCTTCTATTAATAAAGATATCTGGACCGAGGAATAATACCGTAAAATATACATGTTGATTATTGCTATTTGGAAAGGAAACTACGGTGAATATACATATGATCAAGGCGCGGGACCTGCCGGATTTATGGTTTCAGGCGGTACATGATATTCTGGACAATGGCCGGCGATTTACCATTGATCGCGGGTCGTATGCCGGTCAGACCCGTTTGGAATATGACTATTTTTGCGGGCATGTGATCCATCCATACACCATGCCCCTGATCCCCGATATCCCGCCTTCCTGCGGGATCCCCAACCCCGTGGAAGAAGCTTATATTTATGGTGGTGATGGCTACGAACGATCCTATATCGAGTATTTAATGACCGGACACAAGGAACCCGGGGAATCCTACACCTATGGAGAGCGTCTGAGCCGTGCCCCGATCACCGGAAACAAGCTCGACTGGTGGCATGCCGACAACCAGGAGATCATCGACAAGCGTGATGTGGACGGGAAGATCGTTTTCGAAGAGGACGGGGTTCTGTATCTAAACCAGATAGAGTGGGCTATTGCCACCTACAAGCGGTTTGGGCATCGCAACAACCAGATGGTTCTGCAGGTGGCCCACCCGTCGGACATGACGCTATTGGACCCGCCCTGCCTGCGCTCCATTGATACACGCATCCAGGATGGAAGGCTCAACTTCATCGTGTATTTCAGGTCCTGGGATTTGTGGGGCGGCCTGCCGGCAAATCTGGCCGGAATCCAGAACTTAAAAAATTATATGGCCGCCGAAATCGGTGTTGATGACGGCGAAATGATGGTGGAGAGCAAGGGCCTGCATCTCTATGGGTATGCGGAGGACCTGGCCAAGTTGCGCTGTCTGCGCGAATAAAAAATGCTGCGCATTTTTTATGCAGTGCGGCTGCGCCGCTCCGGATAAGTTTCGACGATTCGTGATGTTTCATTAGAACTCTATACTGTTAGGCGTTCTTGGGAAGGGGATTACGTCACGGATATTGGAAACGCCGGTCAACAGCATCAATAGGCGGTCAAAACCCAACCCGAAACCGCTGTGGGGAACGGATCCGAAGCGGCGGGAGTCCAGGTACCACCAGTAGTTTTCCCTGGAAAGCCCGG
>Ga0164313_10004174_pt1 | contig 12908 bp, 8 predicted proteins | sample GuaBasSedimGuay4_FD_113735 | JGI IMG/M metagenome (GOLD analysis project Ga0164313, IMG submission 113735) | Subseafloor sediment microbial communities from Guaymas Basin, Gulf of California, Mexico - Guay4, Core 4569-4, 0-3 cm | ecosystem: Environmental > Aquatic > Marine > Hydrothermal vents >... | reverse complement strand
CGCAACTATAGCAAAACTATCCATAAAACAGACGATGGATTTATTATTTTGACATGGAATGCTGAATACGGTAATATCGATGACTGGTGTTTGATTAAATTAGATAAAGATGGAGAAATAATAGAACATAAATATTTTGGAACGCTTGAGATTGATGAAGAAGTTCATTATTTAATTCCAATGCTAAATGGAGAATATATTATAGGTTCATGTATTAGGGAGTATTCAACAAATTCCAAGTTTTCCGTAATGGATAATAACTTGAATGTTTACAATTCAAAAACATATTTACTTGATGGATCTGATCAAATAATAAGATGCGTTATTAGGGACGATCAAGAAAATATTTTATTCTGTGGATATCATAATCGCAAGCCTTTACTACAGGGCATTGACAAAAATGGAAATCTAATTTTTATGAAATATCTTGATCTTGCCGGAACCAGTGAATTTAGGGATATAACTTTGTCTACCGATGGAAGTTTTATCGTTGCTGGATTTACAAATGGATCAGGTAGTGGCGATTACGATATATTGTTAACCAAAGTAAATACAGAAGGACTAGTATCATGGATAAAAACTATTGGATTATCGGGAAATGATAAAGCATTTGACATAAAGATGAAACCAGATGGGACTTTTCTTATCACTGGTGAAACATCTAGTTATAGCAATAATAAAGATATCTTTCTGATAAATATTGATTCAGACGGAAACTTCATTAATGGTCATATTTATGGAGGTGAGAACGATGAGCATTTTGGTTTTTTTGACTTTACAGATGATGATGGCGTTATCATCGTGGCTGAAACAGAAAGTTTTAATACTGGATCAAAAGACATTTTTGTTATCAAAACCAAAGAAGATGGCACAAGTTGCTGTAGTAAAAGAATTCATGACATTCAAGTGAGCAATATCCAAGCCAGCATTTATTCACTTTATCCAATTGTTGTTTCTGATAATATTCAAGAGTATACAAGTCCTTTAATGAATAAAGTTTGGCAGCCAGAATACCAGTATATATGTTATGATCCATTGGAATTAAAAGGACCAACTGAGATGTGTAAATTCATTGAAAATGTAAAATACATTACGGAACCACAAATTTATCCTGGTTTCTATTCGTGGGTTGTTCCGGAGGATGCTGAAATTGTAACAAATCTTTACGATACTGCTGTGTGGATTAACTTTGGTGAAATACCTGGATACATATACATCCGTTCAGATTATTGCAATAGAAAGAATATTGATTCTTTATATATCAATTTAACAGGACCTGATCCATTCCTTGGCAACGACACTGTAATATGTTCAAATGAGTCAATTATACTTACTACTGAAAAGGAGTATGTCTCTTATTTATGGCAAAATGGCTCCGAAGAAGCATATTACATTGCTGATAGCAGTGGTACATATTGGGTTGAAGTTTCAAATGGAGAAGATTGTTTAGGAACAGATTCAATTTCTATCGTAATGGTTGATATACCTGAAATTGATATAGGGCCTGACACTATTTTAATTACTGGAGACTATTATGAATTAGATGCGGGCACCGGCTTTGACAGTTATCTATGGAATGACAATTCAACAAGTCAAACGATATATGCACGCGAAACAGGAACATACTGGGTAAAAGGATCAATTGATGAGTGTTATTCATCAGATACTGCATTTCTTTTTAGAGAAGGCTGTGATATCCTTATAACCAACATGCTAACACCAAATGGAGACGGTATTGGAGACGAAATATTCTCTGTTAATGGTCAGACAGTTACCTGCTTTGAGTTTACTGTTTTCAACTTGAAGGGTATTGAATTATATAAAACCTATGATGTCAATTTCAGATGGGATGGAACATTGAATGGCTCTATATTACCTAATGGAATTTATATTTATCTGGTTGAATATTATTGCCCCGAATTAATGGCTCCTGAAAGTAAAAATGGGAAAATTATTATACAGCGTTGAATAATGCAGACTCAGATTCAGCTATGACGTACGACGATTTTGACCAAATTAATTGTATTTTTGAATTTAATGGGTGGAATTAGAATACTGTTATTACATAAAGGTTTTTCTTCATTCGTTCGTGCTGATTATAAACTATTAAAAAAGCATTACGATGTTGATTTATACTATTTAAATCCATCAAAAAATATTTTGAGCTTTTTTTATTTCCATTTCAAATTTTTCTTTTTTGTATTGTTCAGCTTTTGGAAATACAATCTAATATTCACCTGGTTTGGTGATTATCACTCTTTTATTGCTGGTATATTATCAAAACTATTTAATATTAAACATATTATAATAGTTGGAGGGAATGACGCCGTATCTATACCAGAAATAAGTTACGGAGTTTATTATAAAAATAACTTAAGAAGCAAATTGATTAGTACGTCATATAAGCTTGCTGATGCAATCCTATGTGTTGATAGTTCTTTAATTAAAGGTGAAAACAACTATATTGATGGTAATAATAAAGTTGGATTAGAGCACTTTATTCCGGGTATAAGCCGTAAATGTTTTGTAGTTCCTACGGGTTATAATGCTGAAAAGTGGAAATGTAATTCAAAACAAAAGATGAATCAGGTATTAACCGTTGGAATTGTTGACTCTACAAACCGCGCAATCTTAAAAGGCTTTGATCTAATCGTTCAATTAGCTGACAGACTGACAGATATAAACTTCATATTTATTGGAATCGATAAAGAAATTCTTGGTAACGACTTTACGGAAAGAAAAAATCTGACACTAATAAAAAAAATGGATCAGGATAAACTTAGGGAATATTATTGTAAGTCGAAGGTATATGCGCAGTTTTCGGTTACAGAAGGATTACCGAATACATTGTGTGAAGCTATGCTTTGCGAATGCATTATTGTTGGATCAAATGTAAATGGTATACCTATAATGATAAGAAACGAAGAACTGATCCTAGATAAAAAAAATGTTGATCAAGCTGCTCAAATTATTTTAAAATCCATGAGCATAGATAAGAGTACAGGTATTAATAATAGAGCTTTTATAAAAAAATTCTATTCGGAAGAAATTAGAGAAAAGGCAATAGTGAAAATAATCGAAGGTGTTATTTAAAATCTCTAATTTAATCTGGCGTTATATATATCCAAAAAGGAATGATGACAAGGAAATATAATATGTTGGGCAAAGTCTATCAAATAAATACGATAGACAGTTTTGAAGGAGAAATACTTCATAAAGAACTAGAACTTTATCCTTTGGCTGATGATAATCCCAAAGTGGATGTTGTTGTTAATTATTTAGACAAATTAGAAGATAAAATACCAACACTAAAGAATCCCTCAACACATAGTTATTTTAATCAAAGTTTTCGAATAGAATTAATAAATGCATCCATTGAGTTTCACTTTAATAATGGATTAAAGCAAATTGACTTTTGTATCAAACAAGGTAGTCAATTTCGCGCCATAGCTAATAAGTGGTTTAGTTACCAGTTTACAAACAGGAAAGAGTCGATAGGTTTTATTTTTCATGAGCTCATATTAATTCCATCAGCATTTTTCTTTCCTGATCTGACTGTTGTTCACGCATCAGGAATTAATGATAATGGAGCGATATTATTTGGAGGAACGGGAGGAGTAGGAAAAACCTCTTTAGAACTTGAGTTATGTAACAATTATAACAAAAGTTTCTTTGCAGATGATATTGTTGTTGTTAACAATAATGGTTATGCTTTTCCAAACTTATCATACCCAAAAATATATGGTTATAATCTTTTGAATAATGATGAATTAAAACAAAAAATATTTGGCCATGTCAACTTTTCAAATAAAATTCACTGGCACGTAAGAAAATCTATTGACCCAGCCATTGTTAGAAGAAGGGTTAATCCACTTGAATTATATAACAATATTACTCAGCAACCACACAAACTGACCGCATTTTATATTTTAGCAAAAGACGGAAATGTGCGTAACATTGAAGTTAGTAAAATAACAACAAAAGAAGCTGCCAGGTTAAATAGATTAGTTTTAGAAACGGAATATCACATTTTTTACAAACATATACTCTGGGATCAATTCAATAGCATAATTGCTAAAAGCAAACCCAGGTTAAACTATACAACTTTATTAGATCAAATTGAGAATAATCTGAATAAGGCTTTATCTGAATCGGATTCCTATATAATAAAGATTCCTATCAATATTAATCATAGTGATTACTTAAATGAAATGTCTCAGATCATTTTAAAGAATTAAGAGACTGTTTTGATTACCTATTGTTTTTTAATTTTACCAATAATTTATTAATTGAACAGGGTTAGTAATGCCTATCAATCTCGAAGTTTAATTTGAACATCTGTTGAGTAAATTACACATAAGTTAAAATAGAAGAAATTGGGCATAATCCAAAAACAAAGTATTTCAGGAACTATCTATTCGTATATAGGTGTTATTTTAGGTTTTGTAACTATCGGTTTACTCTTTCCAAGGATATTTTCAACTGAGGAAGTTGGCTTGCTAAGACTGTTGGTCTCCTATTCTGTACTTTTTGCACAATTTGCAAGCCTGGGAGTTAACACAGCTACGGTTAAACTTTTCCCCTATTTCCGCAATAAAGAAAAAAAACATTATGGTTTTTTGGGTATAGCTTTAATAGTTGTTTTTGTAGGATTAATCATTGCTGTTTCGGGATATTTATTGCTCCGCCCCTATTTTATTGAACACGGCCAGGAAAAATCAGAGCTTTTCATAAGCTATTTTTATTATGTCATTCCATTAATAATTTTTACCCTGCTCTTTAATGTTTTCGATACCTATTATCGTGTTTTATATAATGCTGTAAAAGGAATCGTTTATAAAGAGGTTATTCAGAGATTGCTTATCCTGGCAGTTATCATTGCTTATTTCTTCAATCTGTTCGATTTTCAACTGACCGTTATACTGTATGTTATCGCTTTTGTAACACCCACATTTCTACTTTTTATCTCTTTATTAAGAAGCGGCCAGTTTTTTATTAAACCTGATTTCACTTTATTTGACAGCAAGCTTAAAAAACAATTTCTGGATGTAAGTTTTTATGGATTGATTGCCACATTTTCAGGCGTGCTTGTTTTAAACATTGATGTAATAATGGTTGATAGGATGCTGGGGTTGAGTGCAGCCGGAATCTATACAGTATGCTTTTTTTTCGGAACCCTTATTCTTGTTCCTTTACGCACGATGGGCAAAATTGGTTCTGTAGTTATTGCCGATGCATGGAAAGTAAATGATCTGGGGATTATTCAAAAAATTTATAAAAAAAGCATCTTGAGTTTAAGTGTGATCGGATTCTTGCTTTTTATTGGTATCTGGGCTAATGTTGACAACATTTTTCTTATTATCGGAAACGATTACCTCCCCGGAAAATATGTTATTCTATTTATTGGTATTGCCAACCTATTTGATGTTTCGCTCGGCATAAATGCACAAATTATTCTCAACTCAAAATACTATCGTTACTTATCCTATTTTCTATTCATTTTTGCATTTTTACTTATTGTTACCAACCTGTTACTGATTCCGGTTTTAGGAATAGTTGGCGCAGCACTGGCATCACTCATTTCAAAACTCATTTATAATTTTATTAAGTTCTTCTTTTTGTATAAAAAGTTTGGTTTTCAACCATATGATTGTAAATATATTTTACTTATCGTGATTTTATTAATTGCTTATGCTGTTTCATTATTAATTCCGATATTTTCTAATTACATCATAGATATCATAATTCGGTCTGCAATAATTTTTATTGTATTTTTAATTCCGGTATATGCATTCAAAATATCGGAAGATATAAACAACAAAATCAATGAAACTATATCATTGTTACTAAACAGAACAAAATCCGATTAAATACGTATGATGCTATGAACTTGGATATTTGTAACACGGAATTGTGTGTTAATAATATAGGATTGACATGACAGACTTTACGGACAGAAAGCTGAAGATATGTTTCGTTGGCAGCGGTGCTATTACCACTTCCATGGGCAATGTTATTAGCCTGAAAAATAAATATGACGTTACTCTATTATCTGTAGAAGAAGATGTAGTAAGATCGATTAATGAAGACCATGTCAATCGTAAATATTTTCCCAATGTACATCTGCATCCATCTCTTACTGGCACTTCAGACAGAGGCATTTTAAGAAATTCCGATGTAATCTTTTTAGGTATCCCTTCAAATGTTGTTGTTAGCTATGTTCAAGAGAGCAAAGAACTTTTTAATCCAAATTCCCTTGTTGTTAATCTTGCCAAAGGCTTTGGTATTGACCACAAAACAATTCCTCAAGGACTTTCAAGGGCCATTGACAATCCGATCTTTGGTATGAAAGGTCCTTCTTTTGCCAGAGAAATTATTAATAATCTACCCACAGGATTCACATTGGTTTCTAAACGGGAAAGATACTTCAAAGTATTTGAAGAAATATTTGATGACACTTCAATTTATCTTGATTATTCCAATGATGTTTATGGTGTTGAATTGGCAAGTATCCTTAAAAACATATATGCCATCATTATCGGGATTGTTGATGCACATTTTGATTCGCCTAATCTCAGGTCGCTGGTTATTACCAAATCCATTAATGAAATGCGCTTTATTATGACCAGGTTTGGAGGAAAGGAAGAAACCATGTTCAACTATTGTGGTTTTGGTGATTTCAGCTTAACCGCACTTAACGACCTCAGCCGGAACAGAACTTTAGGACTATTGATAGGCAAAGGATTTTTCACTTCTGATATTTCAGAAAAAGTTGTACTAGAAGGCAAAATAGCTGTGAATGTTTTTGTGAGAGAGATTGCCAAGAAAAGGAATATTAAAACTAAAAACCTGATGCTTAAGGAACTTTACAAGGTATTTAACGATCCGGATTATGATCTGGCTAACTTTGTAAATAAGATAATTTCCCTTACTCCATAATTTGATTTAAAACTTCAGCCATCTTTTTTGTTAATTCTTTCCTTTCAAATTGATCCACATTTATGCATTTGGAAGTCAGCTCACCTTTTTTAAAAATCTCATAAGCACTCTGAATTTGCTTTTTAAGGTGTTTTTCATTATTAAAATCGAACACATATCCACACTCTGTATTTTGTAAAACGCTTGCAGCATCACCATCAATCGGACCAATACAAATAACAGGTGTTCCGGAAGCAAGATATTCAAATAATTTACCTGTTAAGATCAGTTTTGCATTTGGGGTGTCGTTTATCAGAAGCAAAAGCAGTGATGATTTTTTTTGTTCATCTATTACCTGGTCATGTGGTAAATAGCTAATCGTTGTCACATATTTTTCCAGCCCAATCTTTCTAAGTGATTCAACTACATTAAAATCAATTTTACCAATATTTCTGATTTCAAGGTCTTTTGAGAATTGCTCATCTTTAGAAATCAATTCTTTCAAAACACGCCAGAGGTTTTCAGGATTTCGTGTTTTGGTCAGAGAACCAATATGGGAAAGGGTGAATTTTTCGGATTTTTTGGTTTTAACTCCTGTATTAATATCATCTTCATCATATCCGTTTGGTATGAAAAAATACTCCCTATCAACTTTACTTTTAAAGTCATCGATCATTCCGGGGCTAACAACTGTAACGGCATCCGCTTTTGACAACACTTCTTTCTCTAATTTTTGATGAATCCGATCCGCACGTTTTGTCAGCTTCAACTGATCATAATAATCAATGTTTGTCCAGGGGTCACGAAAATCAGCAAGCCATGAAATGTTTAATTTCTTTTTCAGGTAATAACCAATCATGTGCATGCTATGTGGCGGCCCGGTTGTTACAATTACATCAATATCATTCTTTTGTAAATAAGGGGACAGATAATTCACAGAAGGTTTTATCCATGATTTCCTAGCGTCAGGAATAAAAAAGTTACCTCTTATCCATATTGAAAGATTTTCAAGAAAACTGCTTTTTGATTCTGATTCAGAAAGAAATGCTGTTTGAATTTTTTGGTCTTTTGATTTTCCGGTTAGCTTCTTATAAAAACGATAAGGTTCTTTTATCGGTCTCTTTATAACTTCGATATTCTTCGGAATATCCTTAAAAAGAGATTGATCTTCAGCTGGGCCTTCCGGGTTTTCAGGAGTATATATTACGGGTTCCCAATCAAAGTTTCTGAGGTATTTTACAAATTTCAGCCATCGTTGCACACCTCCCCCCCCACTTGGAGGCCAATAATACGTTATGATGAGAACTTTTTTCATTATGAGATTAAGCCTCAGCAACCTTATTTTTAAATGAGCCTTTAATTTCCCAGATGATCCAGCCAAAAAGGAGCAAAATCAATAATAAGGAAGAGCCAAATGATATTTTTTCTCCAATAGCCCAAACCTTCGGTTCAAACTTAAACTCAATGGTACCGCTGCCTGCCGGAACCACCATGGACCTCAATACATAATTCGACCTGAAATACGGAACTTGTTCACCGTTCAAATAGGCATTCCATCCTTTGTTATAATAAATTTCAGAAAATACCAATATCTGATCTTTACCCGAATTATATTTATATGTAAGATGATTTGGTGCATACGATTCAAGAGAAATCCTTGCTGAGAAATCCCTTTCGAAGTTTCTATCACCAATATATTCAGCAAACCTTTCATCTATAACGGCTGTTTCTTTCAGCTTATAATTAGCCAACGCTTCAATTTCTTCATCCGCCGAGTTTACATAAACATATTCGTTGGTAAACCAGGCATGTCCGAAAGCACTCTTGTTATAAAGAGGTGGTGCTTCTGGGTTATAAATTAAATACTTAGTGTTAAGCATATTCAACACCTGCTGTCCATCGAAAAGCCGATCTATTTTCTCTTGTGTTATTCCTGATCGTAATACTTCCATTACATTTGTGATCTCAGGTTGAATATACGCTTCAATCAAATCCTGATATCGCTGAAGCTTAGCACCATGATAGCCTCCAATTGACTTATGAAAATACGAAGTGCTGGCATCGTTGAATGTGCTTTTGGTAATATCCAGCACCCTGAAATCGGGGTCGGTATCTTTTAAAATTTCCATATTTGCTTTTGCAGCAGTAAATGGTTCATCAACTTTTCTCGCCCTCTCAAAATTGTCACTATTTATATATCTCTGGTTAACTGAAGCCATATCAACCAAAAGCAGAATAGCTAAAGCCACAATTAAAATTCCCTTATTCAAATAATTTTTTAAATATGCCCAAATAAATCCACCTGCTAATACAATAAAGATAAAGCTGCGAAACGCATCCGACTTAAAAATAGCAATTCTTACATCTTCAAGATTGGTTATAAATGCAGCCAGTTGAACCGGATCAGCACTGCTTTTCATACTTTCAAACTGCTGCAATTCAAATTGACTTAAAAAATTAAAGAAAACTGAAGGGAACAGATAAAATAATAAAGTAATACCCGAAGTAATTCCCAGTGAATAGTAAAAAGGTTTCGGATTGGCTTTCAATTCATCCCTGTTTTTAATGATTGCACCCAAAGCCATGAATGCCAGGATTGGAATTGCCAATTCAGCAATTACAAGTATCATTGTAACCGCCCGGAATTTATTATAACCAGGAATATAATCGATAAAGAAATCTGTAAAGGGCATAAAATTCTTACCCCATGCCAGAAAAATGGATAAAATGGTTGCCGCAAGCAAAGCCCATTTAAACTTACTTCTGACTATAAATAAACCTAAAACAAATAGAAATATAACAATTGCACCGACATATACCGGGCCAGAAGTCCCCGGTTGATCACCCCAATATGCATTTTGTCCTGCAATCGAACTACGATAGTTCCTGTCTGCTTTATCCAATGCTTTCTGTTGTCCTATTAAGCCGGAAGCCCCTCCCTTTGCATTTGGAATAAGCAACGACCAGGTTTCACCAATGCCATAACTCCAGTGCGTAATGTAATCCCTGTCCAATCCGCCGGACTTGATTTCCAGGTCTTTTGTTAATTCAGGTTTCCCCCGCATTGTGTCTTTACCGTAGTCGTACGTCGCCCAAAGGTTTGTAAAATGAGTGGAGGCACCTAAAAGCGCTCCAATTATCAAGACTCCCAAGACTTTTGCAAAATAGGGCAGTTGCTTTTTTTGTATGGCTCTGATCAATTCATAAATACCGTATATAACCACAAGCATTAGCAGATAATACGTAATCTGCAAATGGCCCGCGTGAATCTGCAAGGCTAGTGCAATGGTAAACAAAAGAGAACCCTTCCATAATTTCCCTCTGAAGGCAAGGATAATACCCGCCAGCACCGGGGCCATATATCCGATGGCATGTGCTTTTGATGTGTGTCCCGCACCTAGTATAATAAAGAAATATGAGGATAGCGCAAATGCAATGGCACCCAGCAAACTTACCCACGGATCAATTTTTAGAACCAACATCAGAACAAAAAAGCCGAGAAAATACAAAAACACATAGTTGGCAGGATAAGGCAAGCCTAACATCAGGGTTTTATCAATATACCTTACCAGGTTTGCCTTATATTGTACCGAAATCTGCCATGCTGGCATTCCTCCGAACATAGAATTGGTCCATAAAGCTTCCTCACCGGTTTTATCCCTGAAATCACTAATTTCTTTCGACATGCCCTTGAACATGGTAATATCATGTTGTTTCAGCTTTTTACCTTCGAGAAGTGGCGAAAAATAAATAAAGGTTATAGTCAGAAAAACAACAATGGCCACAAGGTAGGGAGTACTTTTTTTTAGTAATTGTTTATTCATTGATATTTATTTTTCGTGCTGTTTGAATTTATACAACTGAGTAATCAATCGTCAACATCTTCGAAATCTACATATTCCCCAAAATCATTATCATCGTTTTTTTTCTTTTTCCGCGTTTGCTTGATTTTTACTTCACCTTCATTTTTATCTCTGCTATTTCCAGCAGGTTGGTCAAATCCTTCATAAAACTTCTGCTGTTGACTTTTCATATATCTGCCCATTAGCCAGGGTAAACCATAACGAAAGAATAATCTGAAAGCATAGCCCAGCAACAGAAAGATTAATATGACAGATAAGAGGAACTCTAACATTTACTCCTTTTTTAAATTCATGCGAAGTTATTGCTTTTTAATAAAACTTATTGCCTAAAACGAAAAAGGAGGCATGTAACATACCTCCTCATCATATTTTGTACGAATAACAGATTATAATAGATGTATTCCAATCTATCTGCTAATTTCGTCAGAAACCGTTAATCTTGTTCTTCCTTTTGACCTTCTTCTCTTGAGTACCTTACGGCCATTGACAGTCGCCATTCTTTCACGAAAGCCGTGTTTATTTCTTCTTTTCCTGTTTGAAGGTTGAAATGTTCTTTTTGGCATTGTTTCTTATTTTGGGAGTGCAAAAATAGACTTTTTTCTTTGAACACAAAAAACTTTGTAAAAAAAGTTTGATGAAGCATAAAAATACCCCGGCAACAAATTATCAACCGGGGTATTACAATTCAATTAATTGTTGGTATTATTTTTTCGGAACGTGTTTCAGTGTTTCAACAAGAAAATCATAAAACAATTCAACCGTATCTATTTTCACCATTTCATCAGGTGAATGCGGGTTACGAATAGTTGGCCCGAATGAGATCATATCCCAGTTTGTATAAGTAGATCCGAGGATTCCACACTCCAACCCGGCGTGGATCACTTTAACTTCAGGTATTTTTCCAAATTTGTTATTATATATCTCTTTCATCTCTTTCAGGATTGCTGAATCAGGATTTGGCTTCCATCCTGGATAAGCACCTTCGCTCCAGGCTTTGGCATCGGCAGCTTCAAATACTGCTTTTATCTCAGCTGATATTTTATCCCTGTCTTCATCAACAAGACTCCTGTTTAAAGTATTTATTTCAATTTTTTTACCATCTGATTTTACAATTGCCAGGTTGGTGGAGGTTTCTGGTACACCTTTTACATTTTCGCTCATTTTGATAACCCCATTAGGGCATCCGGCTACTGCATCATACAAATTTTTCTGTGTTTTTTCATCAACCAAATTTGCAGGTAAATCGGTAGTTTCTGCGGTCACGATAAGTCCCGGATCTGCTTTTTTGAATTCATCTTTGGCTATTTCTTCAAACTCACCGATAAATGCTTCAAAATCTTCCTTCTTATCTTCTGGAACTACAACTGTAACAAACGATTCGCGCGGAATTGCATTGCGCAAACTGCCACCATTTATTTCAGCCAGTCGAACGCCATATTTTTTCCCAGCTTTCATCAGCAACACATTCATTATCTTATTGGCATTCCCGCGGCCAAGGTGGATATCCAATCCTGAGTGGCCACCTTTCAATCCTTTAACACTTATTTTGTAAGCTGCCATTCCTTCAGGAATAGCCTCAGCGGTATAGGCATATTCACATAGTGTATCAATACCACCCGCACAACCAATGTAAAGCTCCCCTTCATCTTCTGAGTCGAGGTTCATAAGAATATCTCCATCAAGCACACCGGCTTTCAGATTTTCGGCTCCGGTCATCCCGGTTTCTTCATCCATAGTAATCAGTACTTCGACAGGTCCGTGTTCAATATCCGTAGCTTCAAGAATTGCCATTCCGGCGGCAACACCCATTCCGTTGTCAGCACCAAGGGTTGTACCTTTTGCAGTTACCCAATCGCCATCAATGTATGCATCAATAGGGTCTTTTTCAAAATCATGGTCAGTATCAGAATTTTTCTGCGGAACCATATCCATGTGTCCCTGGAGGATGATGCCTTTACGGTTTTCCATCCCTTCGGTAGCAGGTTTCTTGATAATTACATTGCCAATTTCATCGACAATGGTTTCCAGTTTCAGGTCTTCACCAAATTTCTTCAGGTATGCCCTTACTTTTTCTTCTTTTTTAGAGGGGCGTGGAATTTGGGTTAACTCATAAAAGTTTTTCCAAAT
>Ga0164313_10004173_pt1 | contig 12909 bp, 9 predicted proteins | sample GuaBasSedimGuay4_FD_113735 | JGI IMG/M metagenome (GOLD analysis project Ga0164313, IMG submission 113735) | Subseafloor sediment microbial communities from Guaymas Basin, Gulf of California, Mexico - Guay4, Core 4569-4, 0-3 cm | ecosystem: Environmental > Aquatic > Marine > Hydrothermal vents >... | reverse complement strand
TAGATTCTCACTTAAAAGTCACGGAAATTATCTTGTTAGGTTCTTTTACTCAACACTTTTCAGTTAGAATACTTGGTGCCAGTTATACGGCAGATAATTTATATAAAATAAATTTGTGAGGGAACGATGAAAGTAGGTATAGTTGGATGGGGGACGATCTCTGATATTCATGCACAAGCTTTAGTAGCAGCAGAAAACTGTTCACTAAAAGCTGTGTTTACTTCTTCTGTTAGTAAGAATAAATCAATTCTAGAAAAGTACGATATCGAGATATTTAACAATTATGAAGATATGTTGAACAGTAATCTGATCGATTCTGTTTCTATTTGCACTCCAAGTGGCGCTCATTTAGAATTTGCAGTTGAAGCCACAAGGAAAAAGAAGAATGTTATAATTGAAAAACCAATTGAAGTTACGGTTGAGAGAGCAGAAGAAATTATTAATGCTTGCAAAGAAAATGACGTTGCCTTAGCTATTATATATCAAAGTAGATATTTAAATGCAGCACAAAAAATCAAAGATGTAATTTCAAAAAATCTGTTGGGCAAAATATTCCATGCCTCAGCATATATAAAATGGTACCGGACTGAGGAATACTACGATAGTGGTGCATGGCGCGGCACAAAAGAATTGGACGGTGGTGGAGTACTTATCAATCAAGCTATTCATACGATTGATCTCCTACAATATTTTGTTGGAAATGTTAAAGAAGTTTCCGCTTTCACGGGGACATTCACACATAAGAATATTGAAGTGGAAGACTCAACCGCAGCCATATTACGTTTTGAGAATGAAGCTATTGGAGTTATAGAAGCCTCAACATCTGTAAAACCAGCACAGGCACGGCGTATTGAAATTCATGGTGAGAATGGTACCGTAATACTTGACGGTGATAATGCGATCATTAAAATTGAAGGATATGAAAGCGAAAATGAAGATTTGGAAGAAAGTAATTCTGGAGCGGATTCCCCATTATCTGGTTTCTCAATTATTCCTCATAAAAAGCAATTCGAAGAAATTGCTGATAGAATTATGAACGTGAAAGAGCCGAATGTAAGTGGGGCAGAAGCTCTAAAATCACTAGCAATTGTTGAAGGGATTTATCATTCAAACAATGATAAAAGAATTGTTAGTATAGATAAACTATTAAAAGGCGAAAGATAAAGTCTATATTCAAAGGGATTCACCAGACTACAAAACCATGAATAACTATTTTTGGTTTCCATATAAAAATCAAAATTTAGACTTTTTTTGTTTCAAATTTTATCAAAAATAAAGCTGCCATTTCCTAGAATTATTCAGCATTAGAAATCTGATATGTTTTAACTCAGACGGAGTTTTGGATAGCAACATTGGTAAAATAATTGTGGTTATTGCGATGCTATAAGGAACATGAAAAAGTTGAATTATATAAAATAAATAATTAAAATAGAATTCAGAAAGAATGTAAATAAAAAGAGAAACAAAGTTATGCCTTTATACATGGACATTCATACAGTAGATTCAGAAGCATTTTCAGTAGAAGATGTCGTTAAAGCACATATGGAAGATTTGGCAATACAAGAACGATTTGGCGTCATCCAAATAAAATATTGGGTAAATGTAGATGCCAAAACTTTATTCTGTCTCATGGAGGGACCAAATAAGGAGGCTTGTAATGAAGTTCACAAAGAATCACATGGCAATACAGCATGCAATATTATTGAGGTATTTGATGATGAATTCAATCTTTTTCTAGGTGAAGGAAAAAGTGTAAATGATTTAGCACATACTAATTCTGATGAAATTGATACTGGGTACCGCACGATTTTAATGCTAAGAATTGCTGACTTGACTGGCCAATATACTCACTATTTAAATGAGATCAATAAATTAATTGACCAACACAAAGGGGTAATCATCATTCAACCTGATGATGAAATTATGGTTTCCTTTGTTTTTGCGTCAAACGCTATGTTGTGTGCGAAATCAATTGGTAAATTGCTTCGTTCAATTCCAACCAATATTGAGTTTAATTTATCACTAGTTAGTGGTAGACCTGTTGATGAAAAAGGCAACAATTTGTTTGAGGAAACAAAGAAAAAAGTTAAATACTTATGTTCATTGGGATTTAGGAAAACTATGTACATTGATTCTGAGACTAAAGTGTTTTCGGACAAGGAGAGGCTTGCTTCCAAAATAAAACAAGACGATTTTATTGTTGTTAATAATGAAGATTTCATTTTTTTATTTCAATTATTTGATGTATTGAACAACAAATTGTACCATCCAGAATTTAAAAGTGAAGATTTTAGTGAAGCGCTTGGATTAAGTAAATCACAGACTTATCGAAAAATTAAAACATTAACCGGGCTACCCCCAAATCAATTAATTCAGGAATTACGTCTTCGAAAATCGCTAAAGAATCTTAAGGAAAGCGGAAAAACAATATCAGAAATAGCATTTGATTTAGGATTTAACAGCCCTGCTTATTTTGCTAAAGTTTTCCGAAAAAGATTTTGCATTACACCTACCAATTTTACCGATATATATAAAAACTGATAGCAATAGAAAAGATCATTGAATCAATTGTTACAGCTTTTGAATAAAACGTAATATTTATTTTGTTGAAAACACATTAAATTTGTGTAAAATAATTATGATCTAGGTTCTAAAATATTGACCTAAGTGCATTACAATTAATCTAATTATGATAAAGGAGAAAAATGGAAAATATAATTAAAATTGCAGCAGCTCAACTAACACCAATTTTTCTAAATAAAGAAAAAACAGTTGATAAGGCATGCGAGGCAATTATTGATGCAGGAAAGGAGGGGGCAAAACTAATTGTTTTTCCCGAAGCCTTTATTTCAGGATATCCAGATTGGGTATGGCTCATACCAAATAGTAAAGGAGCAGAGCTGAATCAACTTTATTTAGAGCTGGTTAAAAATAGCGTATCAATACCAGATAATTCCACTGATCGCCTTTGTAAGGCTGCAAAATCAGCAAGTATTAATGTCGTAATGGGCATGCACGAAATCAACACCGAAACAAGCGGTGCAAGCCTTTACAACACCCTATTGTTTATTGATAATAAAGGAGAGATTATCGGCAAGCACAGAAAACTCATTCCAACAGGAGGCGAACGACTTATTTGGGCTCAAGGCGATGGAAGTACACTTAAAGCATATGATACAAATGTTGGAAAAATTGGTGGATTGATATGTTGGGAAAACTTCATGCCTCTTGCAAGAAATGCTATGTACGAAAATGGAACTCAAATTCTTGCAGCACCAACATGGGATAAAAGTCCTAATTGGTTGATCAGCATGCAACACATTGCGCGTGAAGGAGGCCTTTTTGTAGTCAGCACCTGCATGGCACTTAAAATGGTTGATATACCAGATAATTTCGAGTTTAAGAAACTTTATCCTGATGAAAGAGAATGGATCAATACTGGAAACAGTTGTATTATTTCTCCTAGCGGAAAAATTATGGCTGGTCCTTTGGAAGCAGAAGAAGGAATTGTTTACGCTGAAGTTGACTTGAGTGAAATTATTTCTGGAAAACGCATGTTTGATGTAGTTGGGCACTATGCAAGGCCAGATGTATTCAACTTTTCTGTAAGCAAATAAATAATTTAATAAATATAATTTTAACAATAGGAGAAAATGTATTATGACAAATTCACAAACAACAATGAGCAAAAAAGCTAACTCACTTGCTGAACGTATAACACAAGGAGCAAATTCTCTTGCAATTTTTGTAGAAGGATTATCTGATTCTGATTGGCAAATGCCTGTAGTTGGTGATGGCCGTACTGTTGGTGTAGTTGTTCATCACGTTGCGAGTACCTACCCATTGGAAATAGAACTAGCTCAAGTCCTCGCCTCTGGCAAACCAATTACTGAAGCTACGATGGAGGTTATAGACCAAATGAACGCAGATCATGCTCGAGAGTATGCGAGTGTAAGCAAACATGAAACGTTAGAATTATTACAGCGCAATAGTAATTTTGCAGCAGACTCCGTTAGATCTTTCACAGATGAAGATCTTGAAAATTCAGCAATTGTATCGCTAAATGCTGACGCACCACTCACAGCGCAGTTTTTCATTGAGGATCATGCTCTTCGTCATAGCTTCCATCACCTTGCAAGGATTAGAGCTACATTCAATAAGTGATCTCGGTTACAGAAGCGTTTAATTTCTGGAGTTGTTCCTCTTCATTTGCTCATCCGAAATAATATTCGATAATTTTGCTTATGAACTTCAAATTATTTGAGCTAAATTTAGGCTATATAGAATGTCTTTTGCACGGATGAGATTTTGGATAGCCACACCCAGTCAGACTAACTTAGTAATTGGAGCAACAGATCAATTATAAAGACAAAGAGTATCGATAGGTTAACAATAATTGAAAATAAAATATATGAAAAACTTTATCCTATTTACAGTTTTACTTAGCATCATGAGTTGTACCAAAAAACAGCCAGAGAACCAAAATTTGCGACATCAAATTCAATCCAATGAATACTTTGCTTTTACAAAGAGGAAAGCTATTGAGATTGTAAAAACCGGTTTTAATGCTGGAGATGGTTACGGTGAAGTTTGGATTCGTGATTACAACACTTTTATAGAACTATCATCTGTAGTTTTTGAAGCTGAAGTTTTGAAGGAAAATTTGCTTGTGTTTTTCAAGATGCAAGGCGACGATGGAAATATAATCGATGGATTTATTCCGAAAGAAAAAGCTGTTCAATCAAACATTGGTTACACTTATATTTTTTCAGATTTGGAACCCCGATATGGAGGGCATAAAAACACTGTAGAGACCGATCAAGAATCGTCATTGATTCAGGCGGTTTATAAATATGTCCAGGTTACCGGAGATAAAACAATATTGAATGAAAAAGTAGGTGGCAAAACCGTTGCCGAGCGTTTAGAGTGGGCAATGGAATTTTTGATGAACCACCGCTATAACGAAATATATGGTTTGCTTTGGGGTGCTACAACTGCCGATTGGGGAGATGTTCAGCCTGAACACGATTGGGGTGTTTATTTTACTGACGATACGCATTACGCAATTGATATTTACGATAATGCCATGTTTTTAATTGCACTAGATAATTTAATCGAATTACTGCCAAATACAAAAAATAAATGGCAACCTATCCGAAATCAAATTGCTAAAAACACCCGTAAATATTTGTGGGATGAGACAAATCAGAAGTTTATTGCGCACATTTATCTGAATGGCTCTCCTTTCCCGGATGATTTTAATGAGAATGAAATTTATTACCATGGAGGAACTGCCGTTGCAATCGAAGCGGATTTACTTTCAAAAGATGAAATAAAAGTTTCTCTCGAAAAAATGGTGGCCAATGTTAAAGCATCCGGAGCAGGTTCTATTGGACTAACAATGTATCCACCTTATCCAAAAGGATTCTTCAAAAATAAGGGAATGTATCCTTATGGATATCAAAATGGCGGTGATTGGACATGGTTTGGTGGGCGAATGATTCAACAGCTTGTAAAATATGGTTTTGTTGAAGAAGCTTATCAGGTAATGATTCCGATGGTAAAACGGGTAAAAGATAACAATGGATTTTTTGAGTGGTATACAATTGACAACAAACCTAGAGGATCAGGCACATTTAGAGGATCAGCAGGAGTATTATTCAAAGGGATAATTATGCTTGAAGAATATGTAAAAAAATAAATAGTGGTTGTTCTAATCCAATTTCTCATCATGTGCCTAGTCATTTGCTCATCAGTGATAATAATTAATAATTTTACATGTGAATTAAATTTAGTTAAGTTAAATTTAGGCTAGGATGTTTTTTACTCGAATAAGGTTTTGGATATGGACAGATCTTTACTATATATTAACAAAGATCACATTGTGAATAAATATTTTATACTTATAATTTTATCAACTTTACTGTTTTCATCATGTAGTAATTACGATAAGAATAAAAAACCTAATATTGTTTTGATCAATATTGATGATCTGGGGTGGAAAGATCTGGAATATATGGGAAGTGATTTTTATGAAACTCCCAATATTGATTTACTATCTAAACAAGGGATGATCTTTACAAATGGCTATGCGTCGGCTTCAAATTGTGCCCCGAGTAGAGCATCTTTGTTAACAGGGAGATGGACACCGCGTCATGGTATTTATACAGTAGCAAGTTCGGAGCGCGGAGAATCGAAAAATAGAAAACTAATACCGATTGAAAACACTACCACATTATCCAACGGGCATATTATTCTCTCGGAGATATTAAAGAATAACGGATATGCTACTGGCCATGCAGGCAAATGGCACTTATCAAATAAGCCTTTGTTGAGAGGGTTTGATGCTAACATTGGTGGAAGTCATGCTGGTCATCCAACAAGCTATTATCCTCCATATGGAAATGTGGATTTGGAGGTTAAGAATGATGAATACCTGACAGATCTGATAATGGCAAAAGCAATTCAATTTATTAAATCAACAGAGCAGCCATTTCTATTGTACTATGCTCCTTATGCCGTACATACGCCAATACAACCAGTTGATAGTTTGATTTATAAATACGAAGACAAGTCAACAAAGAATGGTCAGAAAAATATAAAATATGCTAGTATGATTGACAATCTTGATAGAAATATTGGATTGCTGATCTCAACATTAAATGATTTAGGGATCATAGATAATACATTCATTGTGCTTACTTCGGATAATGGCGGATTGTTCGGCATTACTGACCAATCGCCGCTAAGAGCTGGTAAAGGAAGTTATTATGAAGGTGGAATTAGAGTACCTTTCGCATTTGTTTGGAAAGGAGAAATCCCGACAAATAATAATAGTGATATTCCAATAACCAACTTAGATCTATTCCCAACACTTTTGGATGTTGCTAAAATAAATTCTAGCGGATATGAATTTGATGGACAAAGTATTTTACCAATTCTTAAAGGAGAAAAGATTTCGGAACCTCGTCCATTGTTTTGGCATTTCCCAATTTATTTGGAAGCTTCATCTTATGGAAATAATTCTCAAAATCGTGACCCACTATTCAGAACTCGGCCTGGCTCAGTTGTGAGATTCGGAGATTGGAAACTGCATCACTATTTTGAAGATGATGGCATAGAACTATACAATCTTAAAGAAGACATCGGAGAAAAAAGAAATCTTGTAAACGATTATCCCAAAAAGGTGGAAGAGTTATTGACATTACTAAACAATTGGAGAAAAGAAGTAAATGCTCCTGTTCCAAGTTTGTTGAATCCGGATTATGAACTTAAATAATAATTCATGAATGAACTAATAGATAAACTCAATTTAGTTTTTTAAAATCTGTATTTTAAGCAGACTAAAAAAAAGTTATAAATCCATTATTATCTAAAGGAAATATTGTGCGAAGTCCACTCTATTTACTCATCCTAACACTACTCATTTTTTCTTGTTCTGAAAAGAAACAAAATAATATTGTATTTATACTTGTGGATGATCTGGGGTGGACAGATTTAGGTTATACGGGAAGCACATTTTACGAAACACCAAACATTGATGAATTGAGTAGCCATAGTATTCAATTTACAAACGCATATTCTGCATCTCCGGTCTGCTCGCCTGCCAGGGCTTCAATAATGACTGGTAAACATCCGGCAAGAATAAATATCACTGATTGGATACTAGGTTTAGACCCGAAAGATGAAAAACTCCTCGGTGCGAAAGATTTAAATGAACTCCCATTAGTAGAGATTACAATTTCAGAAGTTCTTAAAAATGCTGGATACAAAACATTCTTTGCGGGGAAATGGCATTTAGGAGGCGAAGGTTTCTACCCGGAAGATCAAGGGTTCGATATAAATATTGGCGGATATGAAAAAGGACAGCCGCCAGGAGGTTATTATTCTCCATACAAAAATCCTAAACTTTCTGACGGCCCTAATGAAGAATATTTAACCGATAGACTTACGGATGAATCTATAAAGTTCCTGAATAATGCTGGTGATGAGCCTTTCTTCCTGTTTCTCTCTTATTATACTGTTCATACTCCCATCCAAGCTAATAATCGTCATATTGAAAAATTCAGAAAAAAGGCGAAAGAACTAGGAAAAGAAGAGAACTTTTTAAGAGCCGAAGGTAACGGAATAACAACATTAGCGCAGCTAAATCCGGAATATGCTTCTATGGTTTATGCGCTAGATGAGAATGTTGGGAAATTAATTGCGGCAATAAAAAAAGAGGGACTTTACGAGAATACTACTATCGTTTTTACTTCTGATAATGGTGGCCTTTCAACACTTAAAAAAAAATATAATCGTATCGCACCTACGTCTGTTCTTCCATTAAGAGCAGGCAAAGGCTGGCTGTACGAAGGTGGTATTCGCGTTCCGTTGCTGATTAAACCAGCTAACTTTCAAGAAAAAAATATGATCAGTTCAGAACCTATAATTGGTCATGATCTTTATCCAACTTTGCTTTCTTTGGCAGGATTACAATCTAATAAAGAATATCAAATTGATGGAGTTGATCTAAGTCCACTGTTTAATGGAGCAAAGCATCTTAGTAGAAAAGAATTGTATTGGCATTATCCTCATTATCATGGAAGCGGTTGGATGCCGGGAGCGGCAATTCGCCAAGGCGATTGGAAATTAATTGAATTCTATGAATCCAATAAAGTTGAGTTGTATAATTTAGCGGAAGATATATCAGAGAAAAATGATCTGTCAAATAAATATCCTGATAAAGTATTATCTCTTCGGGAGAAACTCTATGATCTTCAAGAATCAATGAATGCAAATAAAGTGACAATTAATAATAACTATAAGATGGCTAACTAAACAAACGAGAGTATAAAAGATCACCATGAAAAAAATAATTATATCAATTTTATTTCTATTTTCTTTAATCGGTTGTAATACTATTGAGAAAAAAGAAACGAGACCGAATATTATATATATCCTTGCTGATGATTTGGGCTACGGGGAGCTTGACGTATATGGTCAAGAGAAAATTCTAACTCCTAACATTGATAAATTGGCAAGAAGTGGAATGATGTTTATGCAGCATTATTCTGGGTCACCAGTTTGTGCACCATCAAGATCTGTTTTATTAACTGGAAAACATGCTGGCCATACATACATCCGTGGAAATGACGAATGGAAAGAAAGGGGTGAAGTTTGGGATTATGCTAAAGCTTCAGCTGATCCGAATCTTGAAGGTCAGCGTCCAATTCTAAAAGGGACAATTACAATTGGCAGCTTGTTACAAAAAGCCGGATATAAAACCGGAATTTTCGGCAAGTGGGGATTAGGTGCTCCGTTATCCGAAGGGAGACCAAATCTTCAAGGCTTCGATTATTTTTACGGTTATAATTGTCAACGCCAGGCTCACAATCTTTATCCTCCGCACTTGTGGGAAAATGATATGAAGATAATTTTGAATAATGAACTGATTGTTCCTAACACAAAACTTGATAAAGGTGCTGACCCTTATGATGAGAAAAGTTATTCACGTTTTCAGCAAAATGATTATGCTCCAGAGAAAATTCATCAAAAGGCTTTAACTTTTATTAAACAAAATAAAGACCAACCGTTTTTTATCTATTATGCTTCACCACTTCCACACTTGCCATTACAAATTCCAAGAGAATATTTGGATAACTACAGAAAATTATTTGGGGAGGAACAACCATACATTGGTGATAAAGGATATTTCCCAAATAGATATCCAAGAGCAGCATATGCGTCTATAATTAGTTACTTAGATCAACAGGTTGGTGAATTGGTAGCAACACTTAAAGAATTAGGTCTTTATAAAAACACACTAATTATCTTCTCAAGTGATAATGGTCCGACTTATATAGGTGGTGTTGATTTCGATTTCTTTAATAGCGCTAAACCATTTAAGAATGGTTATGGCAGAAGCAAAGGCTTTGTTTACGAAGGAGGAATTAGGATTCCCATGATCACAAGCTGGCCAAACCATATTAAAGCTGGAAGTACTACTGATCACATATCTGCCTTTTATGATCTGCTGCCGACAATTTGTGATATCACTGGTATTGAAACTCCGAAGGATATTGATGGTATTAGTTTCAAACCAACTTTATTAAATCAATCACAGCAAAAGCATGATCATTTATATTGGGAATTCCCAAGTTATAAAGGACAGCAAGCTGTAAGAATGAATAAATGGAAAGGAATTCGCAAAAATATTTTTGAGAAAAATATGAATATTGAGTTGTATGATCTGGGAAAAGATATAAGAGAAGAAAATAATGTTGCAGATCAGTATCCAGAAGTTATTAAAAAGATAAAGCGAATTATGGACGAGGAACATGAGACATCAACAATTAAAAGATTTCAATTTAATCAGCTAGGTGATAAGTAAAAAATAAAGACAAATATGAGAACCACAAAATGAAAATTAATCATTGTCGATTTTTAATGTTCTTATTGTTGATGACTGTATTCTTAATCTCATGTCAGCCAAAGCAAGAAACAACTCGTCCAAATATTTTGCTGATTATGTCAGACAATCAATCATCGAATCATTTAGGGTGCTACGGTGATCCAGTTGTAAAAACACCAAACATTGATCAGATTGCCCAACAAGGTGTTAAATTCACACAAGCATATTGTGCTGCTCCATCCTGCACTCCTGCACGAGCAGGAATGTTAACTGGTCAGGATATTTGGCGATTGGAAGAAGGTGCAAACCTGCACGGTATTCTCCCGAAAAAATTCCCACTATACACCGATTTGCTGGAAGAATCAGGATATTTTGTTGGAGCGCAAGGTAAGGGTTGGGGACCTGGAAATGTAAAAGATAGCGGCAGGGAGTACAATCCTAGTGGTAGGCAATATAAATCATTTGGATCATTTCTTGGAGCTAACATCGATGATAGTCCTTGGTGTTTTTGGTTTAGCAGTAAAAAACCTCATCGTCCATACAAAGTTGGTTCGGGAGTAGCATCCGGAATGGATAAGAGTAAAGTAATTGTTCCAAAATATCTGCCGGACAATGATATTGTGCGTGGTGATATTTGCGACTACTATTATGATATTCAAATGTTTGATGAGGAAGTTGGAGAAGTATTAAACGCACTTAAAACAACTGGTGATTATGATAACACACTCATTGTAATCTGCAGTGATAACGGATGGCAGATGCCACGGGGATTGGCGAATTTGTATGATTTTGGTACTAGGATACCATTGATTTTTTCATGGCAAGATCACATTCCCATAGGCAGAACAGTTAATGATTTTGTCAACATGAATGATCTCGCCCCGACATTTCTTGAAATTGCTGGACTTGAAGCGCTAAAAGAAATGACTGCAAAAAGTTTAACAAATATTTTATGCTCTGAAAGAAACGGACGCATTGAAAAAGATCGGGATTTTATTGTAACAGCTCGCGAACGACATGCTTTATGTCGTTTAGACGGACTTAGTTATCCAGGAAGGGCTATCAGAACAGATGACTTTCTCTATATCAGAAATTACAATCCAGAACGCTGGCCGGCTGGTGATCCTCCATTATTTGGTGATGTGGATGCTCACATGCTCCATTATGCATGTCCGACGAAACTTTATACTCTTACAAATAAAGATAAGCCAGAAGTAAAACCATTCTTCGAACTTGGATTTGCAAAGCGTCCAGCCGAAGAGTTGTTTGACTTGAAGAGTGATCCGGATCAGATAAATAATATAGTTGAGCACAAAGATTATCAAGTCGTCAAAGAGGAACTCTCCAACAGAATGAATGCTTACCTTAAAAAGACTGACGACCCACGAGTTACTGGCGGGGATATTATATGGGACTCAACTAAGTATTATGCTACAGGAGATTTTAAACCACGACCTAACCAGAAAGCGATTGATCTGCTTAACTTAAAAAGAGAGTATAATTACTTTCCTGAACAATAGTCTGGGCCAATAAATTTTCTTATACTGTACATTGTTAATTCTGTTTTCTTTTGTCGGACATACTGATAATTAAATATTACTAATTCCTAATTTTCAGTAATGTAAAGGAGGTTATAAATGAATAAAGCTATGATTCAGCAATTAAAATTTTCATGTATTTGTGACGGTCTAAAATGTTTAATTTTCATTTGCCTGTTAGTTTTCACTTCTCTACTTGAAGCACAAAAACCAAACATTTTATTAATAATTTCAGATGATTTGAATACTCGAATTGGTCCATATATGGAAATTGACAAACACACTCCTAGCCTTGATCGCTTAGCAAATGAAGGTGTTAAATTCTCCAGGACCTACTGTCAGTATCCTCTTTGCGGTCCGTCAAGAGCTTCCTTCATGAGCGGGCTACATCCTGAAACTAACAGAGTATTAGGAAATAATACTAATCCAGGCAGCTACTGTACGAAAAATCTTTCTCTTGCCAATCATCCTTCGATGGCAGGTTTTTTTCGTGAACACGGTTATTATACTGCCAGGGTTTCAAAAATATACCACATGGGTGTTCCGGGAGGTATTGAACGAGGTGAACCCGGTGGAGATGAGCCAAATTCATGGGATTATGCATATAATGTTATGGGGCCAGAAACACTTAGCCCCGGAAACCTGGAGTTGCTTTCACCCGGGAATCTTCATTATGGTTCAAATTTTTCCCGTATGATACTAAATAACGAACTTGAACATACTCAAACAGATTATCTTGCAGCGAGCCAGGCTATTGCCATTCTGGAAAACCGCTCAGGTAAATTGCCTGATAATGGAAAAAACAAGCAAAAAAATAAAGTAGACTCTCCCTTTTTTCTAGCAGTCGGGTTTGTAAGACCACACGTACCACTTATTGCTCCAGAGAATTGCTTTGAACCTTACCCTGAAAACGAAGTAGAACTTCCTTCTGTCGTGGTTAAAGAGGATGTTCCCGAAGAAGCATTGAGAAGACAAAAT
>Ga0164313_10004171_pt1 | contig 12910 bp, 15 predicted proteins | sample GuaBasSedimGuay4_FD_113735 | JGI IMG/M metagenome (GOLD analysis project Ga0164313, IMG submission 113735) | Subseafloor sediment microbial communities from Guaymas Basin, Gulf of California, Mexico - Guay4, Core 4569-4, 0-3 cm | ecosystem: Environmental > Aquatic > Marine > Hydrothermal vents... | reverse complement strand
CAGAAATGCTCACTATAGGTGCATTAATATCAATGTTTAAATTTTTATAACCTAATGGAGCGTCATCTGAAGCTCCAATTATTTTTAACCTTCTGTAGTCATCCATTTTCTGAGAAATAAATGCAGAAACACCAGCAGAAGTTATATCAGCAGTACTTTGCCCTACAATAAACCTCTGTAATGCATCTCCTAGAGATATACTAAGAACATCTGACATGTAAACAGCTTGCATAGAGTTGTGAACAAAATTACCGTCAAAACCGTAAGTCGTTTGATCTATTACATAAGATACTCCAGCATTTTCTGTCTGAAGGAACATTATTCCAGAATCAATAGCGTCACTTACGTCACCTTGGTTGCCTGAATCAAAACCACTAGGATCTTTAACTCCGGAAACATTAGCAAACTTTCCAGTCAGTGACTGATTAAAACCTGCTGACTGCATTCCAGTAGAAATAGCAGCTGTGTACCATGGGAAGAAGTCTGTAACTACTCCTTCTGAGTTGTTTTGTGTTGATTTTTGCATTGCAAGAGTACATCTAAAAGAAGACAGTGTTTGAGCATGAGCTTTAACGTCTGCATAATCAGCATACTTGCTAAGCATTGCAATTCTGTTTCTTTTTACTTTAACTGTTGACATTGCTAAAACATGCGATTTAACAGCAAAATTAACAGCGTCAATTGTGTAAGTAGATGAACTATCAGTAAGACCGTCAGCGATATCTTCAGAAAAATCTCTTGAAAACAAAGGATTTACAAAATTAACCTTGATTCCCTCTAGAGTTGTAACTGCGTCAATTACGTCAGCAGCAGTTGTTCCGCCTTTTGTTCCACCAGTTAAGAAAACAAAACCAGATGTAGCAATCGGAAGTCCGGCTCCTACTGAGAATGAAAAGTCTAAAGTAGAACTTTGATCTAATTTAACAGCCATGTTATAAGCAGATCTTTTAATCCTACAAGGCTCTTCACTGTTAGTAGTTCCTATAGAGATTGCAGCAAGTTCGTCAAGTCTAATGGGAGCTAAGTTATTAGAGTTAGCAATTGAAGTGGCTGTGTACCCATCTTGAGAGCTAATAAAAGCTGCAAGATCTTTCATAGTAGTGTATTCACTTAATGTAATGTTTAAAGCCGAACCAGTACCACCTGTAACAGAAGTTGTAAGAACTCCATTAGAGATTGTAATTGTTCCAGTTGTTCCTGTGTAACCGATTGTTAGGGCTATTTCTGCTTTAACAGTGTAAGATTCATTTGTGTTAGTGTCTTGTCTTTTGATTGAAAAGTCAATTTCAGGCTCTTGAGAAGATGAAGTTAACCCTTCTATAAGACCAATAACAGCCATATCAGCAGGAGTTGAATCAATCAGCTCAAAAGATTTACCGTAACCTTCTTGGTTGGCTGTAGCGTCAGTGTCTGATTTAAAAATCAAAGTATCAGCAACACTTCCTTCTTCGCAAGAAAAACCTGCTGGAAGTTGACCGTCAATGTCAGCAACAAGTGCTGTAATATCAGCGTGTTCTGCTGCTAGAGTTATTACTGTTTCAGTTCCGCCATTTCCTCTAAAGGAAAAAGAAAGACCAATTAGTGCTCCAAAAGTTACAACCGTTCCTTGATAGCTCGGTCCAACTTCAGTTGCACTTTGTGTTGTTTGGTAAGAGTATTTGTTTCCGTCAATTCCGTAGTTTTTGTCAGCAAGAGTACCGTAAGTTCCAGCGTCTCCTAAAACAAGAGCTGAAGACTGAGTACCGCCGTTTGTTTTAACGATGTAAACTCTTCCAGCAGATCCTGATATTTGAGTATCGTTTGAAGGAGAAACAAGAGCAGCCATTGCGTCAACAATAGGTCCTCTCAAGTATTTAGCTTTAACTCTGCCAAGTTGATCAGCAGTAAAAAAGTTATCTTTTAAAGATTCATTAGTGTAATCTTGTCCACCATCTGATTCTCCAATTATAACAACGTCTCCAGTACTTGACGATCCAACAGCCGTAGAACTTACAGTTGTCTTAACGTAACTACCAGGAATATTTGTATTCACATAGCTAGTGGTAAGATATTGTGCCATTATTTGTCTCCTTTATTTATAAAATATATCCAAAATTTTCTATACCTGCTTTGAACAGGTCTTTTTTGTCATGTTTGATTGCCTTCAAATGAGACCAGATTACTTCTTCTAAATATCTGTCTAGGTTTAATTTGCTTCTTATTTGAAGAAAATACACCCTAAAATCTTCTCTTTGATCTGACTTTTCAACAACAACAGTAGGCTCTTTTGCTAACGCTAGTCTTTTCTTTCTAGCTTTTGCAATTAACTCGCTTTCTGTTGCTTTTGTTTTCTTTTTACTTTCACTCATACCAGCCCCTTATTTGTCAGATTTGGTCTTCTTTTTACTAATAAAATCTTTTAATTTACCACTGTCAGCTGGATCTTTACAGTTGCAATCGCAACCTTTTACATCATCACATTTCTGGAGAGGTCTTTTAAATTTCTCTTTAGCCATGTCAGAAGTGTGAGGTTTGTCCAGTTTGTCCATTCCACCAGTTGCTTTTACTTCTTCTTTACCTAGGTTTTCTTCTTTTATTTTAGCTCTTCTGATTTTAGCTTCTGCTTCAAATTTATTCTGGTCACCTTGGCTTGCTTTTCTTTTTCCAGGTCTGGTTGCGTTAACCATTTCAGTTTGAGTGTTTGTGTATTTTTTCTCACCTGGTTTTGTATTTTTAAAAGAAGGATTAGATACACTTGGAGTGTCTTCTTTCTTTTTAAGTGTTTGGTAAACTATACTGTGCATTCCAGATTCACCTTTATTGAAATCATATTTTTCTTCTGATTCCTCTGATTCCTCTGACTCATAAGACTCTTCAGTTTCTTCTTCAGATCCTTCTTCTTTCTTTTTCTTCTTTTTGTCTTCTTCAGATTCTGAGCTTTCTTCTCCAGAAAATCCTTCACCATCTGTGCTTGGAGCTGACTCTTCTTGAGGTTGAGCTGATTCACTTGAAATCTCTTCCCCTGGGTCTATCTCGTGAGAAGAATTGGCAGATTTTACCATTTTAACAAGAGTTTCTCTTATCATCAAAGCAGCTTCTAGTGGTGTATATTTCTTTTCTTCAGACATTTTAACTCCTAATATATAGCCTAAAGATTAATACAAATACTAAAATTATCAACAAAACTCAATAATAATAGACACTTATGCTAATCTTTGCTTTTTTTCTGTTTCTTAAGGTAAGCTAGTGATATTTCCTCAAACTTGTTCAATATGTTTTTTACAAACTTGTCACCTTTTGTCATAGTTCCTGTTGTGTTAGGGGTAAGTTCATCAGGATCAACTTCAGCTAACTCATTATCGTCAAGCACATCTTCTATAGGTGTCTTACTTTTAGTTTTCTGGGATAATTTAGCTTTTTTAGTACTTTTGTACATAGATTTAGCTAATTTCTCTGCTTTTGCTTTTAAATACTTATCCATATTTACCTCTACTTTAAAGGTTTGTTCTCTTGTTGTTTTTCTCTATATCTGTGTGATTTTATTACCATCACAGTCTATTATGATTATTGCAGGACTTGCTCCAGTTGTTTCAAGTACTCTTTTAGGAGCTTTGATCCAAGTGTTTTCTACTATTCCTTTTATTGTTATAAAGCGGCTGTATCCGTTTTCCCCTCCGTTTCCGAAGTTTTCACTTTTCATCATTTCGCTGGAGGAATATGTAGCTAATTGAAAATTCCGGCTTTCTAGCATTCCTTCTCTATATCTCAATAGACCATACAAGATAATAGTGTGAAGCCACAGATTAGTAGATGGGTCTCCATGAGAGTGACATCCTATTGTAACTGTTTCTTGAAATGTAGCTATTTCTCTTCTTAGTTTGAAAATCCTGTATTCTGGTAAAACACCCATTCTGGTAGCTGTTACAGCTGTTCCTGGGGCAATAAGTATTCCTGTGTTGTTTACACTGTCAACTATAAAACCTACACCTTTAGAGTCAATAAAAACCATGCCTTTTTCTATGATAGTAAGATCTACCTCTGGAGGTGTAATAAAGTGACCGTTTACTTGGTCGTAAGATATGTAATCAAAAGGCTCAACCACGTAAGATATTGTTTTTCCTATTTCTGAAGCAGTGTATGTTTCAACTGTAGCTGTTAAATCACCTGTTCTGGCTAACTCTTTTCTTTCTTCGTGACCGTTTATTTGAACTGTAACACATGGATATGTTACCATGTCCAGCCTGTGCTCTAAAAAAACAGCTACTTTGTTCTCTTTAAACCATTTTTTTGCATTATCTATCTCATCTTGACCGTATATCGATAACATGTCGTCATTTACAAAATCAGAAAGAGCATCTTGAATAACATACGGGTTTTCCCTTATATCATTTAAGATAATTTCTATCATTCTTCTAAAAACAGCATCTGTTTGATAAATAGCCATAATGATTCCTAGTTATATTTACTCTGTAGTCCTGGCAGTAGTTCTTTATTCCAAGTGTCTTCTACCCAATCGTGTACTTCTTTTATTATTTTAACACCTTTTCTGGAAGGATACATCCATTTGTTTCCTCTGTGTTTTTCAGATATTATACGAAAGGTAAGTATATTTCTCTCTACTTTTCCTGTTTTCTCGTTCATATTTTGATGAACTTGTATACCTTGTAAGTTCTTAGAAAGCTCTTTAACTCCCTTTTTCCCTTTTCCTCTCATAGAATCTGTGCTAAACTCTGATATCTTTCCTATTCTGGGAGATCCGTCTTCGTTTTTCTCTAAGCTCCTGGTTTTACTGTGAGGCATCCCTTGGCTCTTTAGAAATGATTTAACTTCCATAGCTATTTCATTTTTTGACTCATTACTAGCGTTTTTTTTAGTATCATGTTCAAATGGTATCACATTATATTTGGTTCCATCTTTAGCTGTTTTAGCTTTAGGTCCTTTTAGTAAGTAGTCCATGAAACCACCTGGACTATCTTGTTCTATAAATGCAGCTTTTTCATTTAACCCAACAATTACAATATTGTCAGACACTTGTTCCATATATAGGTTTTCTTTGTAAACACTAGCAAGTCTACCTGAAAGCTTCTCTTCAGCTAAATGGGATGCCTTTTTAACAGCTCCTTTTCCTAAAGTAAGCGCTGCCTTTTGAAGGTCTTTTAATATTCTTTTTTTAACCTTATCAACTGCTTCTTTTAATATGTCAGATGATTTTAGGTTTGTGTTAAAGCTCATACTTTTTCCGGTTTCTCTTGTTTGTCGTCTTTGTCTTGTTTCTTTTTAGGTATAGTGAGAGGGCTTCTTCCTGGAACAGCTTTTAACTCTCCATTGTCGTCTCTAGTTAGCCCTCTAGATCCATCTACCCAAGCTTCTCTACCAGTCTCTTTGTCAAAAACCTTCTTTTTATACCCTTTAACAGCCCCTATAGGAGCGTGGTGCTTGGGAACATGTTTTGTCGTCTGCTTAGTCGGTAGCTTGACAGATTTTTCTAACGACCTTATTACTTTTTTCTCTTATTGTCCATGTAGTTTGACAGTTTTTCAGATTTATTCATAGATCCGCCTGCGTTTTTACCTCTACAGTCAAATTTCTGTCTAGCTGCACACAACGGTGAATCAGCGTCTTCGTTAGATCTGCAGTCTTTTCCTGACGCTTTCATTTTATCATGAGATTTAGCGCAAAATGAAGTTTGTCCACCTTTGTTGTTCGGTTGCTTGTTTTCAACTCCACCTTTTTTCTTATTTGATGTTTTTCCTGCTTTTTTCTTACTTGATGGAGCTTTTTTCTTCCCCTTCATTTTATCTTTCATTTCTTTTATAGCTTCTTTTTCTTCACCTTTTACTAGACCTTTAAACTTACTGTTAATTGTTTTTATAAGACCGATTAGTTTTTCATTCTTTTTAAAGAAATCAGGAGCATCATTTTCAGATTCTTCTTCTTTTTCTTCAGACTCAGATGAAGATTCTTCTTTTTCTTCTGAAGATTCATCGTACTCTTCTGACATTTCTTCGCCTTCCATTTCTTCTTCTATTTCAACAGCTTCGTCCATTGTTTCTTCAGGAGACATATTTCCCATAACTTCTTCGTCTTCTCCTAACATACTGCCGTCTTCGTCCATATTACCATAGCCAAGCTCTCTAGCCATTTCTATCATTGCTTGAAGTACATATATAAGAGACTGATATAGTTCAGGGTTTTCTTGTGATATTCTTTCTAAATACTCTCTATTTTCTTTAAAGTTCTGAAGGCTTTCAAATATAATAGATTTAAGGGAATCATGGTCAGCGCCCTCTTCCATAGGAGCTTCTTCTCCAGGAATTGCTTCCTCCATGGGCATTTCAGCGCCATCTTCTTCCATCATAGGAGCTTCTTCTTCTTCCATTCCTTCTTCCATAGGAGCTTCTTCTTCCATTCCTTCTTCCATCATAGGAGCTTCTTCTCCAGGAATTACTTCCTCCATGGGCGTTTCAGCGCCATCTGCTTCCTCCATGGGAATTTCTTCTCCATCAGACATTTCTTCTTCTATAGAGGAAGAAAGACTATCGTCTCCTTGGTCTCCTTCATCAGAATAACCCTCTTCAGCTCCACCTTCCACTGCCATTGCTTCTTCGTGTTCAACATCTCCGTCTCCGTCAACGTCGTCTTCTGGCATTATCTCTCCGTGAGCCTCATTCATGTCAGGTCTACCGTCTAAATCTATATCTTCTGCTTGGGGGTTGTTAGAGTCAACCATTTCTTCCATAGCTTGTTCTTCAGAAGGAGCCTGCATTTCTGGAACTTCTTCATCTGTTTGAGCTTGCATTTCTGGAGCTTGATCTAAAGACTCTTCTCCTACAGCTGCCAATTCTTCTGTTTGGATTTCTTCTTCGTCAGACATTGTTTCTGTAGAGTCATGCATTTGCTTGTCTTCTGGAGACAATTCTTGCTCATGCTCAGGAACATCTGTTCCAAACTCTTCTTGATGAGGAAGTTGATCTTCACCTTCAGTTTGAACCTCGTTGTCTGGTCCAGATTGTTGCATTGCTTGGTCCATTTCTGGAGAATACTCTGTAATCTGGTTTTTCCCGTTCATTTTAGCGTAAATAAGCGCTTTCATTGCAGAAGAAAGAGTGTCTCCTGTTCCTATAGAAACAGTAAAACCTGTTTTAGCTTGATATTCAGATCTAAGTGTTTCAAGATCTTTAAGGCTTTCAACTGGAACTTCAAGAACAGCCTCATCGCTACCATTGCTGATTACTTTTCCACCGTTAAATTCTGCCCATTGAGAGAATATTTGAGTACCTGCATTAATATTTTCTGATAAAGTACTCAAAGCACTTGCATCGTCACTTAAAACTATAGATCCGACGCTCGTCCCCACAGAATCTCCATCTAAAACTATATACTTTGTTAGCTCTTTCATATTTAATCCTTATTTCTTTGTTTTAAATTTGTTAATAGCATTTGGATATTCTCGGCGTCCATTGTTTTTGGGAATTTCATTTTTATCCCGCTTTCGCTTTTTTGTATTTTAATAGTCTTATTCCAGTCTTCTCCATAGCAAATACAAAGGGTTATATTTTTACCACCCTCGTATAGCCCTGATCCACAGTCTGGGCAATGCAATGTTTCTGATTTACCCATCTTTATTTCTTCTTGCCTTATTTTGTTTTTCTCTATATAAGACTTAAGTTTATCAGCTTTTGTTTCTTTTTTTACTTCTACTGGAACAGCCAAGGTAAGAGCTAACGACAGTCTTTCTTTTATTAAAATCTCAATCGCATCTCTTTGAGCTATTTTTTGATCTACAACTCTTCCTATTAAATGGTGCAATTGAAGACGCTCGTCTATTATATTTTGAAGCTTTCCAATATCAAATGTGCTCTTGTCTTCTTCTTTTTCAATGTTTTCAACATCGTAAAGCTCTAAAACAGTCATTAACACCAGTCCTACTCCTGGAATCGATCTGTTTTCAAACTCACTTATTTTTCTTCCATCTCTATATAGATAGCCAGAAAAGGAATCGTTGTCTTTTTTAACAACATGCAAAGAACAACCTAAAGAGAACGGTAAATGAAGCTCTTTATTTGAATCTACAATCATGTTACTTAGATTCATTATCAAGTAAGACATAACAACTCTAGGAACAATACTCAAACCGGTAGCAATATCATCGGTGTTAGTTGCAGTTCTAGTGTTCTGCTTGTACACGTCTGATTTGTTTAGAGATTCAAAAAAATCATCCCCTAAAACAGACTTTATTAATTTACTTGACTTTTTGTCCATTTTACAGCCTATGGGTTAACTCTTGCAGTGTTGTCATCTTTTAGTATATACAAATGAATGTCGGCAGTACCTATTACAAATTTATAGTCTGACGAAGAGATAGGAGTGTAAACTTGCCCAAATACTGGAAAAGTGTCAGCACCTGGCGTTGTCCCAACAGAAGCTCCTGTTGTTTTAGACATAGTTACATATCCAACTGACCCTGTTGTTTTAAACAAAAACAATTGAGAACCTGGAGCAACTGCAACTTCAGAAAGAGTGTTGCTAACATACACTAACCCTGGCCCCACTTCTATTGTCTTTTTTGCACCTGCATGAGAATTGTACTCAATATTATCAATAGCGCCTACGTCTTCAGTACATCTTGGGTCTATTTTTCTTCTTAAGCTCATTGTGTTCTCCTATTATTCAATATCATTCATATCTATTTTAACTTGGTATTCACCTACAACATTAACCTGCTCTATAGGCTCTTCAATGTCTCTTACTTCTTTTTCTCTTCCGTGGTCTTTGTCTATGTCGTTGTTTTGATTGTAATATACGTATTCTCTTTGTATTAAAGCACTGTATTGCATTCTTTGAACTTCAACTTCACCTTCTGCATTTGTGTTGTTGATAACTCTTACCTCGTTAGGTATTTCAGTTATATACCAATGTGCATTGTATTTGTATCTTATGGAATAGATGTTACCTTTTCCTGTTTCCATGTTAACGCCAGGGTTTCCTTTTCCGTCAATCCACTGAATATGTCCGTCTGATAGTTTAAAATGAACTCCACATTTGTATTCTTTGTTTTCATTGTCTATTAGATATTGTATTGATTTTATTGGGAATTGTGCTCTGTCTTTTGATCCAGGAATATATTGCATACGCTGGTAGTTTGGAACTAGAACTTCTTTATCTGTTATAAAAACTCTATCTCCAGGAGCAAGGGCTATTTCTTCCCCTGTTTCTTCGTAAAACCTAGGGACAAGAAGTCTAGCTACAGAGTAGTCAAAAACTCCTCCACTTGATTGTGTTTTCTTTTTCGAATTTGAAACAATAGCTGCAACAAAGCATCCAGCCTTTTTATAGATCATTCCGTTAGAAGAAATTGTGTCATATTGACCACTTCTTCTGTAATCTCCTCTATCTTTTAACCCTATTGGAGAAGGTATAGCTATCCAGTGAGTAAAAGACACGCCATGGGTTTTTATAAACTGATCTTGAGAGTCAAGATTGACTCCCACTTCGTTTATGGGGAAAGAAATTTGTGATCGAAATCCACTCATTAAAACTCTTTCTTAATAGTTAACTTATTTTTGTTTGCATATTCTTTTATTGCTTTCTCTAAATTAACACTTAACTCTTTTTTGTCAAGTTTAGCCAGTCTGTCTAGGTTTTTCTCAGTCTTATTAAGAACAATCTCACCACCAACTTCTGTTGCATATATTGAAAATATTTCAAACTTATGTTTTGTTATTTGAAACTCTATTTCTTCGTTTTTCTTTATAGCATAAATATCAAGACCTATCACATTTTGTTGAGAAGAGTTCAAGTTGTGAGAAAGATTTTCCACACAAAACGAAACCTCTCCTTCACTTTTTTCCATTGACTGCTCGAAACCTAATCCGTGACTTTTCTCTATCTGATACGAAATAAGTGCTGGATGTGATCCTACAGCTAGTATTTCACTTTTGTTGCTTTTCTGTGTTTTCTTGCCCATTCCTATATGGAATCCGCCTTTCAATGTTATCAATTTTACTTCAGATCCGTTTAAGGTGCCGATTTTCTTGACATCTTTTACTTCTTCCTGTTTAATTTCCATTTAATACTCCTATTAAGTAAAGATTATTACAGGTTGTGAACCTCTAAGTACTTAGAATGTCATCTCATCTTCGTCTATTACTGGATATTCTTTTTCCATGAAGCGCTCCATGTTAAATGTGTTAGAAACCCTGGTCTTTTTCTCTTTTTCTAAAAGTTCAAGTCTTATGGTCAACAGGTCTATCATTTTAATAACTTTTTCTATTAAAAGAGCATATTCTGTAACTATAATGGCATATGCTAGGTCATCCCAGTCTAACTTGACTATTGCATCTGACATTTGTTTTATTACTTTATTTCTGTGTTGCATTTTCAAGAATCTCTCTTTCTTTATCTAGATCTCTGTTTGTTGCTGCTTCTTCTGTGAACTTATCGGGATATCGAGCACTTAGCTTGTCTATGTTAGCTTGCATTGCTTCTTCAAACGTTTTTCCTAGTGCATTTAAAGCAATAGCGCAATACCAAAACTGGTCTCCTATTTCTTCAAATAGGTTCACCTCGTCTAATTCTTTTCCATAAAATATATGTTTTTTGATAGCATCTGTCATTTCAGCACTTTCTGTTTGCATTCCCATTATAGCGTGAAGTAGGTCGATTGATTTTTTTCTAGTGTCCGAGATGTCTCCGTTCCAGATTATCTCTTTTTCATGCATCCCCAACAATCTGCTAGAAACACCATTATAGTCAGGTGTGTTTGTTCTAAGTGCCTTTTCCATGTATGTTTTGCTATCCATTAAGTTCTCCTTTACATACACAGTATCATTAAAGAGAAGGTTTAGTAACACCCATTTCTGATTTGCCTCTGTTTTGTTGAAAATCTTGAACAGATTCGTGCGATTTGTAGTCTTTATGGTCTCCAGCAAAATGGTCGTTTGTAAGACCAGACCCAACTCTCCAGGAATAGGCTGATTTAGAGTCATCTCCTCCAAATTTCTTAGTCATGTAGTTAGCTGCTGCTGTTGCAACTTCATGTTCGTGATCTGGATTAGCTGAAACTGAAGCACTTAACTTGTCATCAGATACGCCTTTGTATTTTCTGTTTAAAGGGTGATTTTCTCCCAGAGCATCTAGTCCGCTTCTGGTGACATCATTTCTCATGTTGTATTTTCCGTTCCCACTAGTATTACCTAATGCCATGGTTTTTAGGAAAGATCCTGTCTTTTTGTCTTTAAACGAGGTAGATGATTCAATTTGCCTAGATTGACTCATTTGTGGCTTTTCTTTAATATCGTCCTTTGGACTCATAGAGTGAAGACCTGCAATCAAGCTTAAAACAGATACTCCCTTTGTAAAAGCGTGTCTGATGCCCTTTTCTAGCTCTTCTTCTGTACAGTGTGGGTATTTAATGGAAAGGCTCTGTATGCTCTTTTTTAAAGCTCCTAGAGCTTCTTCTTCTGAGACTGAGGGGATCATTTGTTTTATTATACTTTTGTACATAGTAATTCCTATATATTGCTCATGAAGTACTTGTTATAATAGACCTTTCTTAGCTGCCCTACTAACTTGTCACGCTTCGCTTCAAGTTGTTGGATTCTATCGTTGAAGTGCCGGGCGCCCAATCCGGCGCTGCTCTGTCCCAAGCCATCGTGATTTACAGACTGTGAAATGTTCTTAATTTGGGGACCCAAATTACCTAATATCTCCAATGCAGCGTTAATGCCTACTAGTTGGTTTACAAGAATTGGCACTGATCCTGCCTTGCTGCACACACCTGTGATGTACTCTAGTTGGAAATATGCTGGAATCCACGACACATTTCCAGAAATCGCAGCAAGAAAACTTAAACCCGCCGCTCCGTTTGTGCCCAATCCAGTTGCTGCTGCTGAAGTTTGAAGAACAGTCAGTGCAATAACATTTATTTGACCTTGAAAGAACCTTGAGCTTTCTATCCAGGATGATGGGATTTCCCATATATTTAACCCGTCAGATCCTACGATCTTAAAAGACTCCAAACTTATGATTGGTCTAAAATCAGTCATAATATGAACAAAACTTCTATACAGGTTTCTATCAAAAGGGAATTTTTGCTTTTTTAACTCAGGAATAAGAGGAACTCCTAATTGAATTTCTGTCTCATTCATAGCTATTGTGATGTGGTCTTTTAACTCATCGTCTGAATAACTGTTTAAATCCAGCCCCTTAAGGAATCTTGAAGCTAGCTTTTCTGGAGTCAATATAGGCTCAATTCTTTCAATAAGATGGCTAGATTTTTCATTTAATACAGGATATGTTGCTGTTCCATATTTTTTAGGATAATCACTCATTAACAGCTCCCACTCTCTAACAGATCTACAGTTATAGCTTGTTGGACTACAAAAAGAGTCTCTACTCCATCCTGGGTCAATTTGAACTTAACAGCGCCAGAATTAACCACCTGAGCAGCTGTGAGGGTTACACACCAGAGACTAAGGTCGTCTGAATATGGGTTAGTTGCTGTTTTTACGATCTCAGCGTCTGAATCTATGTCTAAAAAGGTAACTTCCATAGCATTTACAGTGCCTTGCGGTATATATCTTATATCTTCTTTTAATTTGTCTATTGTTTTAAAATATAGAGTGTTTTCGCTACCTTCACTAATGTCCCAGTGGCTAACATACTGAAAACAGTTAACATTTGCTACATTTTTTAAAAACTTTACTGATAATTTCATCTAAACTCCTATTAAGTAAAGATTATGATAGTTTTAGGAGATTTAAAATGCCTGACCCAGAACAGATCAGGCATTGTTTTGTTTATTTGTTATAGTTCTGCTTCTGCTGTCCAAGTGTCTTTAAACAAACCTGTCCCGGTCGCAGTTTGTGTGTGCTGTATAACAAACCCTGATACCCTTAGGTCGACTCCTGATGGTGTAGTAGACATGTTT
>Ga0164313_10004170_pt1 | contig 12912 bp, 13 predicted proteins | sample GuaBasSedimGuay4_FD_113735 | JGI IMG/M metagenome (GOLD analysis project Ga0164313, IMG submission 113735) | Subseafloor sediment microbial communities from Guaymas Basin, Gulf of California, Mexico - Guay4, Core 4569-4, 0-3 cm | ecosystem: Environmental > Aquatic > Marine > Hydrothermal vents... | reverse complement strand
GTACATAGCGACCGTAACAATGCCATTGCATTGTCGGTGTCGGTAAGTTTTGGCACTCATGTTCACGCAAAGCATGATATGCCGATCATCTTATAATTGGGTACTGCGCTTCGTCTTATAATTGGGTATTGATAGCACAATAACAGACTCATCGCAATGATCTACGACAGTCTACCAGACTTGTTGTTGGGGGGAAATCCTTCTTAAGCGGACATATATTGGAAATTCGTTTCTCCGCTTATCAGGACGCAATATGTGAAAATTAGTTGAATACTTCAAATTTCATATTAAATAAATTCATCATATGATGTCGATAAATACTGAAAATACGGGGAATTCGAGTGATCAATTCATGAAAAATTTATGCATCACAGACATAATTCCTGAGAATGTGAGGCTATATCGGGATGTCTGAAAGAATCGTGTTAAATTGATTTTTATTTCAATTAACATAACTCCAGTTTGATATGATTCACCCAGGGTTTCGCGGTATCAGGACAACAGTACTTCTTCTATCTATCTGTGTATCTGCAACTTATGCTCAAATCACTCCTGCTGATGTTGTGATACAAAATGGACTGATCTACACCGTCAATTCTGATGTGCCATGGGTACAGGCCCTTGCCATCAAAGACGGCCGCATCCAGTCAATTGGCACGAATGAAGATATTCAAGAGTTGATCGGCCAGCAAACACGTGTGATAGATGCCAAAAATAATTTCGTCATGCCCGGTTTTATTGAAGGGCACGGGCATTTCGGTGGTTTGGGGAGTAGCCTTCAGAATCTCAATTTTCTAAAATCAAAGAGCTGGCAGGAAATTGTAGATGCAGTAGAGGAAAAAGTCAAGGATTCAGAGCCCGGCGAGTGGATAATCGGTGGTGGATGGCATCAGGAGAAGTGGGCGGATACACTCATGCGGAATGTCCTGGGTTATCCCTATCACGAGGCCTTGAGTGCTATATCACCTGATAATCCAGTCATGCTGAGACATGCGAGCGGCCACGGGCTCATGGCAAATTCCCTGGCCATGCAAAAAGCAGGTATCACCGGAGAAACACCAAACCCATCAGGCGGCAACATCGTACGTGATATGCAAGGAGAAGCCATCGGTGTGTTTGAAGAAAACGCCATGGGGGCTGTCACGGATGCATATCGTGAATACACAACAACTCTGTCAAAAGAAGAGATGCTCGCCAAATGGTACGAAGGTGTCGCATTAGCCGAAGCTGAATGCCTGTCCAATGGTGTAACCTCCTTTCAGGATGCGGGATCCAGCCTGACTGAGCTGGCCAGATACAAGCAACTTGCTGAAGACGGAGAACTCGATGTAAGGTTGTGGGCGATGATACGCCACACATACGCGTATCTCAACGACAAGCTCGAAGGTTACCCGATCATTGATGCGGGTGACGGCTACTTTACCAGCAGGGCTATAAAACTGAGCATTGACGGGGCTTTAGGCTCTTACGGTGCCTGGCTACTCGAGCCTTATGACGACAAACCAGGCGCATTTGGACAAAATACCAGCAGCATTAAGGAATTGTACAAATTGGCTGGCCTATGCACAAAACACAAACTGCAATTGTGCGTACATGCGATTGGTGACAGGGCGAACAGGGAAGTTCTGGACGCGTACGAAGTGTCATTTCGCGAAATTTCTGCTCATCCCGAGAATTTTAGATGGCGCATTGAGCATGCGCAACATTTGCATCCTGATGACATTCCCCGATTCGCTGAATTTGGCATCATCGCCGCCATGCAAGGCATACATTGCACATCTGACGCACCTTTTGTTGAGAAACGTCTGGGAGCTCAAAGGGCCAAAGACGGCGCTTACGTGTGGCAAAGTCTGTTAAAGTCAGGTGCAGTTGTCACTAATGGCACAGACGTTCCTGTAGAAGATATTAGCACAATCGAGTCATTTTATGCCTCTGTGACCAGAAAACGCGCTGACTCAGGAATGGAATTCTATCCAGCACAAGCAATGAGCCGGGAAGAGGCCATCTACTCATACACAATGGCTAACGCATATGCTGCATTTGAGGAGGAACACAAAGGTTCAATAAAACCAGGTAAATATGCTGATATCGTAATCCTTTCTGAAGACCTGATACGTTGCGACGAACAGGATATCCTCTCCACCAAGGTCCTGATGACTCTTGTGGGAGGCAGTATCAAGTATTCTTCAGGTAAATTGAACAAGTAGAGCGTCTTCAGTTCACAAAAGAATGCAGTCAGTAAAAGCATATACAATATAACATATGTGTATTTTACTGTGTCTGTGCAACTTATAGAATCCCTTGAAAAATTATTGCCATTTCCAACTTTTAGCATAATGTCTTGTCATTATACACAGGAAACACACCGGACGTGTTAAATATCCAAACTTCACAAGAAAAAGAACTCGTGCAGCGAGTTCAACGGGGAGATCGTAAAGCGCAGTACATCATGTACAAGCAGTACATAGATGCCATGTACCATACTGTGCTGCGCATTATGAATAATTCCACCGATGCACAAGATGTTGTGCAGGAGTGCTTTGTGAAGGTATTTGAAAAGATTCATTCGTATCGGGGTGATGCAACAATTGGCGCCTGGATCAAAAGGATTGCGATTAATACAGCAATCAATGCGCTACGCAAGAAAAAACGAAATCTCGAGTTTTCAAGCGATGAAATTTCAGAAGCGCGATACGCTGAAGAAGAAGACGTAGCTGATAATTTATTAAGCAACAAAAAGATACATGATGCAGTCCTTAATCTGCCGAACGGATGCCGGACAGTATTGAATTTGTATCTATTTGAGGGGTATTCACATAAAGAGGTTGCGACAATATTGGAGATCACAGAATCGACGAGCAAGACACAATTCAGGCGTGCGAAAATATTACTTCGAGACACACTCAAAAGTAAATATGTCTAACATGAATATTGATAAGCATATACAGGAAAACAGGGAATCATTTGATCACATGGAACCCGTACCTTCAGAGGCAATATGGATTGGCATTCAACAAAATTTACGGACGCGTCAACGTCGAAAATTGTTTATCAGGTATGCTGCTGCCGCCGCAATTATTTGTACATTTTCAGCCCCCTTTTTATTTAATTTGAGCAATCCAACAATACCGGAAAATAAAATAGCTACCCCCCCACTCATACTTGCCCAGGAAAAGCAATACTACCAATTAGCCTCTGACAAAAAGGACGAACTGGACTTTCGCAATCTCGATCCGGCCATATACGGTGAAATATTCTCTGAACTCGACATTTTGGACAGCATGTACATGGACCTTAAAGCCGAACTTACAAATTCGCCTGACGCTGAACGAGCCATCGGGACGGCCATCAGATTTCATGAGCGAAGATTGCGCATTCTGGAGCTATTAGAAAAAGAAATTGAAAATCAGAAAAGAATCGAAGAACATGAAAGCACTATTAAAATATAGTCTTATAACTGCCATTCTGATTGGCTTCGGCATTGGAGTCCATGCACAGACCGAGCGCACTAAAGACTTTAACGAGTCCTGGGATGGCATACACAAAGTAAGCGTGGATCACCGGCATGGCACACTTGAAATCATCCCATATACAGGAAACAAAGTAAAACTCGAAGCGCACATCCTGGTGCATGCCAAAGAGGAAAATGACGCCCAGACCTTAATTGATCACTTTGAGATCAAAGTCAACACTTCAGATGATAAACTTGAAATTGAAACAAAATTTAATACCAGGAGCTGGGTGACCACAAATAATAATACTAAAATTAAATTTACAGATGGCAGCAAAGTTGCTGGAATAAAGAAAATTGACATTAAATACAAACTACATGTGCCGGCACTTGAATCCCTTGAAATTTCAAACAAATACAACGACATCGAAATTACGAATGACTTTGACGGAGACCTCATCGTCAGACTTTACGATGCAACATTAAAAACCAGAAATATAAGTGGAAAACTAGATTTAAACCTCAAATACGGAAAGGCATATATTGAAACTATCGGAGACCTTGAATTAGAAATATATGACTCAAAACTAGAACTTGTTGCCGCCGATAATATACGTATGAAGTCTAAATATTCCGGAGCAAAATTGGGGCAACTTCATTCCGCAAGAATAGACTCATATGACGGCTATTGCAACATCAAATCGGTAACCGGAGAGCTGCATATTATTGACAAATACTCAAATTATGAGATAGGAAGTGTCGCAGATGCCGACGTGACCATGTATGACGGGAAGATGCACCTTGACAAGGTCACCAGTTACATTGGGTCCAGTAAGTATTCCGCCTATGACATTGATGAGGCAGGGAGCATAGCCCTGAAGGCAACCCATGACGATCGCTTTAATATCCAATCCCTTGGAAGTCTGGCTTGCGACGATTCGAAGTATACCAGTTATGAAATCGAGACCCTCTCGAAAAAGGCAATAATTAAGGCATCTTATGATGACGAGTTCGTTGTATCTACCGTAGATGCTTCTTTTAAGCATTTCGAAATCGATTGCAAATACACATCTGTCAGGCTACCTCTGTCGTCGTTACCAGGTTATGAGATCAATGCCAAGATGAAATATGGAAAATTGAGCTATGCCGAACCTTCGGACAATATTGTACACAAAGAACACAATGGAGAACTGGAGTTGCGGGCGAAGGTGGGTGATGCTAATTCGGATGCCAAGGTGATCATTAACGGTTATGACAGCTATATCCGGCTGAAATAAGCGCGCGGTAGTTTCAAAAAATATTATCAAAAATTGAGAATATGCGGCGATAGCCTCACGGTTATCCCCGCTTTTCTGTTTCAGGTCGTATCTTGAACAGACTTTCCTTCACGCGACAACATAAACCAACATGAAAAATACATGCCGTGAATGTGGTGAAGGCTTTATTGGACGATCTGACAAAGTCTATTGCTCTGATCAATGCCGTACGACATTTTACAACCGTCAAAATAGCGATGCGACACGTTTCGTGCGTAACGTCAACAATATCCTTCGTAAAAACCGGCGTATTCTGGCCTCTTACAACCCCGAGGGTAAATCAAAAATCCCAAGGGCCAAGCTTTTGGACAAAGGATTCAAATTCAGTTATTATACCAACACATACACCACAAAATCAGGCAAGACCTATTACTTCTGCTATGAGCAGGGGTATTTGCCGATTGATTATGATTACTATGCTTTAGTGATCAGGGAGGATTATGTGGATTGAATCTTGATGATATCTGCACTTCTGAAGGGAAATCTGCACTTCTGAAGGGAAATCTGCACTTCTGAAGGGAAATCTGCACTTCTGAAGGGAAATCTGCATTGTACGGTTGGGTCGTGACCCGCCCGTACAATGCAGAGCCATCAGATGATTAATTATTTCCCAATATCAACGGCAGTCCATCTTCACCACCGCCTACTACAATCACTTTCGCATTTGGGGAAGAGGCTAATGTCAGGGTTGCCTCTATACCTTTATCCCTTAAGATATTGGCAGTCAATGACTTGTTAAGAATATTATTCGCTTCTGCCTTTGCCTGAGCTTCAATGATTTTGCGTTCAGCTTCTTTGCGTTCACGAACCAGTCGGAAGTCAAACTCGAGCGCCAATTGTTCTTCCTTCAACTTACGCTCAATGGCTTCCTGTAAGGATAGAGGGAGTGTCACGCCCCGGATAAGAATCACATCAAGAATGACATTCTTCTTAATAATTTCTTTGGCGGTACGTTCGAAAATCTCAACCTGAATTGCTTCCCTTTTACTAGAGTATAATTCTTCAGGCAAGTACTTTCCAATGACTTCCCTTGTCGCTGAGCGAATTTCAGGCATCACGATGCTCTCCAGATAGCGTGTTCCAATTTCATCGTGCAGATACCCAATCTTCTCTGGATCAGGTCGGTACCTGAGTGACATTTCGACGATAATTGTCAATCCATTCTTGGAAAGGACCTCCATTTTTTCGAAGTTTTCCGCCACCCTGATGTCGTAGACATACATCTTGTTCCAAGGTGCTATGACATGAAATCCCTGGCCATAGACTAAGTCTTTCTCCAAACCACCGCTAAACCGCTTAAAGAGCACACCTTCGTGCCCCGGTTCGATTGTGAGGAATGTTGTTCTCGTCAATACGAGGAAGGCAACCAAGATCAGTGTTCCGAGCGTCGCTAAACGCATTGTTTTATTCTGGTTCATTATTTTGCTTTAATAGATAAATGCGTATCGTCCTAATTAGTTTCAAAATTAACGATTCAGCCGACAATAGTATCTGATAAATCGACCCAAGTACGTTCAATCGACTTAGGTAAGGGTTAAATCGTATTTGCCAACGCTGCAATCCTGTCAATATCGAGTTTTCTGATGCACTTAAAATGCCCCTTGGGACACTTATTGTAGCCAATTTTTGAGCAGGGGCGACATTTCAGCCCCTCCACCTCTACGATATGCCATTCAGTGGAAGAGTCAACTTTGTAAAAAGGTGTCATCCCAAATCTGGGAACCGTATTACCCCATACTGAAATCACGGGGTGATCCAATGCTGCACCCATGTGCATAAGGCCCGTATCTGGTGATATGAGCACCCTTGACTGTTTCAAAATCGACGCTGAGCCTTGCAATGACGTTTTTCCAGCAAAATTTACTGCCCGATCTGAGTTTTCAGCCAATTCCTCGGCGAGTTCTTGCTCCGCCGGACCGCCAAGAAGTGCAACTGGCCTCTCTATCAACTGCAAGAGTCGCCTAAGCTGGTCGTGCTCCAATGCCTTGGTAGGCATACTCGCACCAATAGCTATTGCAACATACGCATCCGGCCTCAATACGCCTTTTGTAGTGCTTTCTACATCGATCACATCTTCGTCGGCAATAAAAAAGTCCATGCCTTGCCCATCATATGTAACACCCAGTGATTTTGCTGCATCCATGTAGCGATAGACGATATGTGGATCCTCACCCATTCTGTCCATCTTGAAGGTTGTCAACAACCACTTTTGTACGTTGAGCTTATGAAAAGAGGTTGACGGCAGATTCAGTTTTTTCTTCGTGCGCAGTGTTCTCAGGTTGTTGTGCAGATCCACGATATAATCATACTTCTCGTCCAATAGTGCTGCAGTGACTTCGTCGTTGATATCCTTATCGATGGTGTACACCTTGTCGATATAGGGGTTGTGCCTGACGGTCATGGCAAAAGCCTTCTTTGTGAGCAAATGCACCTCGGCATCTATTTGCTGCTTCAGGGCCCGGTAAACCGGTGTCGTCAACACGATGTCTCCAATTGAGCTAAATCGAATCACAAGAATTTTTGGACCTCCTGACATGTGCGCAAAATATAAAAAATGCTCTTTGCAACATCTTCTTCGGAAGTTGTAATTCTTCCGATGCATTGTGATCTTTGTCCCATGGGATTAAAATCTGCACTTCTTAGCCCTATCGCAAGGCTTACAACTCAACGGCTGGAAAGTGACTTGCGGCAGGCGGTTTTGAAGCAGAAGCAGATTTTTGACAAACTGATCGTGACAGGTCGCAAGACAGAGTTTGGGAAGCATCACAATTTTAGTCAGATACAAACCCATCATGACTTTTGCAAGCAAGTGCCAATCCGCGACTACGAGTCGTTGCGCCCCTATATTGAACGCATCAAAGAGGGGCGAAGTGATATCCTATGGCCAGGACGGCCAAGGTATTTTGCCAAAACATCAGGTACTACTTCTGGTGTAAAGTATATCCCGATCACAACTGCAAGCATCCCAAATCACATCGCTAGCGCGCGCAATGCGTTGTTTAACTACTACACCCAGACTGGAAACGGAAGATTTTTTGATGGCAAAATGATCTTTCTGAGTGGTTCACCGACACTGGAGGAAACGGGAGGCATCCCAACAGGGAGGCTTTCAGGAATTGTAAATCACCTCGTGCCGGGCTGGATCAGACAAAGCCAGATGCCTTCGCACACGGTGAATTGCATCGAAGATTGGGAAGAGAAGGTCGACAGAATTGTGGAAGAGACGATCCATTCTGATATGCGCCTCATCAGTGGCATCCCTCCCTGGGTCCAGATGTATTATGAGAAGCTTCTCGATGCCTCTGGTAAAAGCAGTATTACAGATCTGTTTCCCAACTTCAGCGTATTTGTACACGGTGGTGTCAATTACGCTCCATATGCAGCAAAACTGGAGTCGCTGGTTGGTAAATCAATTGATACGCTCGAAACATACCCCGCTTCTGAAGGATTCATTGCATACCAGGACAGATGGCCATTTGAAGGGCTCCGACTCAATGTGAATTCCGGTATTTTCTTCGAATTTGTCCCACTTGACCAAATGGGAAGTGCCAATCCGGACAGATTGACCCTGGAGCAGGTAGAGATTGACAGGGACTATGCCCTGATCATCAACAATAACGCCGGTCTATGGGCGTATAACATAGGCGATACCATACGCTTCGTATCAGTAGATCCTCCCCGGATAGTCGTGTCAGGACGGATTAAGCACTTCATCAGTGCATTTGGTGAGCACGTTATCGCAAAAGAAGTAGATCAGTCTATGGCCGAGGCGTGTGCATTAACTGGTGCATCTGTTGTTGAATTTACAGTTGCTCCGCAGGTTAGCCCAATGGATGGGGAGACGCCGTATCATGAGTGGTTTATTGAGTTTTCAAATCATCCTGAGGACATGAAGGCCTTTTCTAATGCCCTGGAGTGGTCTATGTTGCAACAGAACACCTACTACAAGGATCTCATCGATGGTAAAATTCTTGGGCCTCTTCAGATCACAAAAATTGAAAATGGCGGATTCAGGAGCTATATGCACTCTGTTGGCAAGCTCGGAGGGCAAAACAAGGTGGCGCGGCTGATGAATGATCGTCGTGTTGTTGACTTATTGGATGCGTATATAACGGGACAATCTCCGGAGGCATAGAAGACAAACATTCTCTTTTTACATGTTGCGATAAAATGCCTGTTCAAGCGGCTGTGCGGACTATGCGCATGATGTCCGGGATTAGAATACCAGGGTTCTCAAAATCTTTATTCTTTAGTTCACATCAAAAGCATCTTTTCCCTCGTTCATATCTGACACCTGTTAAGTAGATTATGATCAAATCACGTATCTTTGCACGCTTATGAAAATCAGGGGCTTGCGAGTTGTACTGGGGATGGCATTAATTACGGTTCTGGCAATGGGTTGCCGGAGTGAATATGAGCGCATCAGACTGAGTGGTCATCCTGAAATTCAACTGGCAAAAGCGCTTGAATACTATGAGGCCAAAGAGTACATGAGAGCCCAGACATTGTTTGAGCTGGTACTAAACCAATACAGGGGGCGCCCGGAGTCTGAAGAGATGTTTTTTAAATACGCGTATACATTCTACTATCAGCGGCAGTATACGATGTCGGCACATTACTTTCAAAATTTTGCTGCCACATTTGGGTATAGCGAATTCAAGGAGGAGGCCGAGTTCCTTTCGGCGTATTCGAGCTACAACATGTCGCCTATATTCAGGCTTGACCAAAAGCCGACGATTGAGGCACTACAAGGATTTCAAGCATTTGTCAATGCATACCCCACGAGTGACAGGGTACCTGAGTGCAACAAGCTGATGAGAGAAATGCGCTTGAAACTAGAGGAAAAGGCCTTTGCAAATGGTAAAATGTACCACGACCAAAAGAAGTACCAGGCGGCCATTCAGTCATTTGAAAATATGCTTCGCGAGTTTCCAGAATCTGATAGATCGGAGCTCGTGCAGTTTATGATTTTGGAATCTGCGTATCACTACGCTGTGAATAGTATCTTTGAGCGTCGACAAGAGCGGTACAAGCTCGCATTGGATAAATATCGCGACTTTGTAAAGAAATATCCAAGCAGCCAATACCGCCCGGATGCGGATGAACTTTATAAGAAAGGAAGAGAACAATTGAAAAATCTTATCAAATGATAGATATTAAAGCTAAAGCCCAGGGACTTGATCCAAATTTGACCGCACGCGATGTAGCAGGTATCGCAGGTCAAACCGGGAATGTTTACAAATCTCTCGCGGTCATTTCTGCACGTGCAAGACAACTTTCGAATGATATGAAGGAAGAATTGCACCAGAAGCTGGAAGAGTTTGCTGTTGTTTCTGACACTATCGAGGAGGTGCATGAGAACAAAGAGCAAATCGAAATTTCAAAATTTTACGAACGACTTCCGAATCCAACGATTATCGCCTTGCATGAGTTTGCAAATGAGGAGTTGGAGCACAAAGCTCTCGGCGCCACAGAGGAAGATGAGTCTGAGGAAGACGAAGAATAATAGCCAGGAGTCACTGGTATCCTATGCGGGATAAAAATATCATCCTGTCTGTGACCGGAAGCATTGCTGCGTATAAGACAGCGATGCTCACTCGCCTTTTTATCAAGGAAGGCTGTACAGTTCAGGTATTGATGACATCTGCTGCCAAAGAGTTTGTATCCCCTCTCACATTTTCGACCCTTTCCAGGCGCCGGGTCTTAAGCGACATCATTGCTGAAGACGAATGGAACAGCCATGTAGATTTGGGATTATGGGCTGATGCAATGATTATTGCACCTGCGACAGCAAACACACTCTCCAAATGTGCAAATGGCCAATCCGATAGTCTTATCGTGGCAACGTATTTGTCTGCTCGTTGCCCTGTGTTTATCGCACCTGCAATGGATCTGGACATGTGGCATCACGAGAGCACCAAGGAAAATATTGAGAAATTGGAAAGCCATGGTGATCAATTGATTCCGGTCGGACACGGTGACCTTGCAAGCGGTCTCACCGGTGATGGGAGGATGGCAGAACCGACTGATATCATTGCTTTTGTAAAAGATTATTTTGATCAACGCACACCGCTAAAAGGCAAAAAGGCTGTTGTGACAGCCGGACCAACGCACGAAGCAATTGATCCTGTACGTTTTATCGGAAACAAGTCTACAGGTACGATGGGTATAGCGATTGCAGACGCATTGACAGATTTAGGTGCTGAAGTGGACCTTATCCTGGGGCCTACACACAGATCCCCTCTGTCTAAATGCCGCGTAATTCGGGTAGAATCAGCAGATGAAATGTACCAGGCCACGGTTTCCAGCTTTGAAAAATCTGACATCGCCGTGCTGGCAGCTGCAGTAGCAGATTTCACACCTCGACACGCTTCAGAGTCGAAAATCAAAAAAGGTGATGGACCAATGCAAATAGATCTCCAGCGAACAAAGGATATTGCTTTTGAGCTGTCTAAAGTAAAAACAGCTGATCAATTCATAGTGGGATTTGCGTTGGAAACAGATAGTGAGTTTGATAATGCCGTCAAAAAACTTGAGCGGAAAAAATTTGATTTCATTGTTCTCAACTCACTAAATGACCAAGGTGCTGGTTTTGGTCCGGATACCAACAAGGTTAAATTTATTTTTCCTGACAATTCATTTAAAGATTTTGAGTTAAAATCAAAGCGGGAAGTCGCAGAAGATATCGTTAAACAAATTGTAAATCAGGTCAAATAGAAATAATGAGAAAAGTACTCACGATACTCGTAATAAGTCTGATTGTCTTAAAAGGCATTGATGCCCAGGAGCTAAATGCGACCGTGAGGATTACCGCTCCAAAGTTGCAAACAACCGACCCCCAGGTTTTTAAAACAATGGAGCGTGCGGTTCTGGATTTCATGAATAATACGCGGTGGGATTTAAGCGCTTACGAAACAGAAGAACGAATTGAATGTGCGTTTCAGATCAATATCACAGAAGAGCTTTCGACGAACGTGTTTAGAGCGGACATTGCATTTCAAGCCTTACGGCCAGTGTTCAGTTCTGATTACAAATCCCCACTTGTTTCGCATGTTGACAAGGATGTGGTTATTACTTATGAGGAATATCAACCCATCCAGGAAAGCAGAGACGCATATAATGATAACCTATCTTCAGTACTGACTTTTTACGCATATACGATTCTCGGATACGATGCTGACTCCTTTTCATCCCTCGGAGGTGACCCATATTATCGAATTGCGCAAGGCATCATCACGAACATTCCTCCGGCTGTCATGGATGCAGACAAAGGATGGAGCTCACTTAATAATCGAAATAACAGATTTTGGATTATTGAAAACATGCTGAGTCCGAAAATGCGTGAATACCGGATAGCGATGTACCAGTATCACCGACATGGACTGGACTATATGGCGGGTGATGTAGTGCGAGGGCAAACAGCAATGCTGGAAGCCCTCACGGATGTTGACAAGGTCAGGAGCACTTATCCGAATTCAATGGTCCTGAGAATGTTTGCAAACACAAAATCTGACGAGGTCATTGAAGTTTTCAAAGCGACAGATCGCACTACCAAAAACACAATCTACCAGGTCATGCGTAAAGTTGATGTTGCCAATGCATCAAAGTACAACATCCTCAGATCCTAACTCTGTGAAACACAATATTGCCATTTTTGCGTCTGGAAGCGGATCCAATGCCCTGAAAATTATTGAATATTTTGCAATCCACTCCGAGGTTTCGGTAGCATTGATATTAACCAATCGCGAAGATGCGGGAGTTTTGGATCACGCGGCCAATCATCAGATTCCTTCCCTGGTTATTACCAAAAAATTACTCCAGGATGAAGACTTTCTATTGGCAAAGCTAGGGGCGTTCAACATTGATTTCATTGTTCTTGCAGGATTCCTGTTGCTGATTCCAAAGTTTTTAGTGGAGAAATTCGATCATAAAATGGTCAATATTCACCCTGCACTTCTCCCCAAATATGGAGGACCGGGCATGTACGGTAAAAATGTACACATAGCCGTAAAGGAAGCACGTGAAACTGAGAGCGGCATCACGATTCACTTTGTAAATACAAAGTACGATGAAGGCGGTATTGTTTTTCAGCACACTGTACAACTGGAAAAAGACGATACGCCGGAAGAGATTGCAAGCAGAGTC
>Ga0164313_10004169_pt1 | contig 12913 bp, 15 predicted proteins | sample GuaBasSedimGuay4_FD_113735 | JGI IMG/M metagenome (GOLD analysis project Ga0164313, IMG submission 113735) | Subseafloor sediment microbial communities from Guaymas Basin, Gulf of California, Mexico - Guay4, Core 4569-4, 0-3 cm | ecosystem: Environmental > Aquatic > Marine > Hydrothermal vents... | reverse complement strand
TGGGGCCCTTTTGAATGAAGTGTGAATCATTACGAAAAATAAATTGGGAATGTGTTCCAGTTGGTTACCTGGTACAGCTTCTTGAATTCACCGAGAACTACTGTTTGGGGCTCCGGAAGGGGTGGTCCTGGATACGCGGCATGAGAATTTAAACGTTGAATCGGAAATTGATGATGTCGCCGTTCTGGACTTGGTAGATCTTGCCCTCCAGGCGTACTGTCCCCCGCTTGCGGGCTTCTGCGTGGCTGCCGGCATCCATCAGGTCGGCATAGGCCACCACTTCGGCCCGGATGAACCCTTTCTTGATGTCGGAGTGGATAACATCGGCCGCGTCCACCGCATCGGTGTCCTTGCGGATGGTCCAGGCCCGGACTTCATCCTCCCCAACTGTGAAAAAGGAGATCAGCCCCAGAAGATCATAAGAGCGCCTGAGGACCCTGTCCATGGCGGAGGCGGTGATGCTGAACTCGGCCAGAAACTCGGCCGCCTCTGCGTCCGTCATCTGGGCAAGCTCCTGCTCCAGTTTGCCCCTGATGACCATGTGTTCTCCAAAAATGTCAGCGGCCGGTGTTCCGGGTGGTTTTTCATCATCGTCTTCGTTGTTGAACAATACCAGGACGGGTTTGGCGGATAGGAAGGCATAGCCCCTCAGGAGCTGGGCAGATGCGAGTTCGGGAACATCGCGCAGGGGGATTTCATTTTCCAGGTTTTCCAGGCACTCTTTGAGCAGGGAGAACTCTTCGGGGTTATATTTTTTACCGCGCCGGTTTTCGTGTTCCAGCCGCTCGAGCCGTTTTTCCGTCACCACGAGATCGGCCAGGATCAGCTCCTGGTTTAATGCAATGACATCGGACCCCGGGGTAACCTCGGTGTGGCCGGTCCCCAGAAAATTACGGACCACATGAATGAGGGCATCGCTTTCCCTTACCTTGGCCCAGAAACTCTGATCCTGCTTGTTGTCTTTGGCATGACCCACGGAACGGGGCAGGAAATATTCAATCTGGGCGTAGATGGTTTTCCGGGGCTTGTGCATTTCGCTGAGAACATCCACACGTTCATCGGGCACCCGGACCATACCGATTTTAGTTTCGTTTTTATGGGATGCATCAGCCGAGCTGTGCGTCAGGGCCTCGAAGATGGTAGACCGGCCGCTTCCGGGCAGTCCAATAATGCCGAGTTTCATGGCGATATACCTTTCAAAAATAAAAGTGATGTGCGCAATCTACTGTCAGTATGCAGAACGATTTTTCACATACGGGGTATTCATAACAGATGACCCTGCTACCGGCAAGATGGTTTCATATTTGGCTGTATTTGCCAGGATGCCCTGAATGGCAATTTAGGGCATGCATTAAGAGATGATTGCCATAGCAAATGTGTGAAATTATTTACATACTCAAAACGGGATAGATATAGAATTCTGATCTAAGCATCAGGAAAGATTGATAAATTATAAATATTTCATTTTGCGCATACTTTTTGCATAAGCTAAGTGAATGTTGATTGAAAGTTGGCGAGAATTGGTAGCAGGATTCAAGTTCATATGGCGTGGAAACAGATTTGAGGTGGAATAATGGGCTATCATATTGGATTCATATCGACCCGGTTCAGCGGCGCGGATGGTGTAACACTGGAGGCCAGTAAGTGGTCGGAACTTCTAGAAAAAGATGGAAATACCTGTTTCTGGCTGGCGGGTGAGCTAGACAGGCCCGCAAAAAGGAGCCTCCTGGTGCCCGAGGCGCATTTTAAAAATGAGCACAACCAGTGGGTCAACCGCCAAATTATTGGCAGCACCAGGCGTTCTCCCGAGGTTACCGAACAGATCCATACATTAAGATCTTTTTTAAAAAATCAAATTCATGGGTTTATTCAGAAATTCAACATTGATATTCTGGTGGCCGAAAACGTTCTGACGATACCCATGCATGTCCCCCTGGGGCTTGCTTTGAGCGAGGTCATCGCCGAAACCGGGCTGCCCACCATTGCCCACCACCATGATTTTTTCTGGGAACGGACAAGGTTCGCGGTCAATGCCGTGGGCGACTACCTTCAAAACGCTTTTCCACCGAAGCTTCCGGGAGTGCAGCATGCAGTGATCAATTCGGAAGCGCGGGAACAGCTGGCCTTGCGATCCGGCATCGCCGCCATGGTCATTCCCAACGTTCTCGACTTCGAACACCCCCCCCAGGTCAACAACGCGAGGGGGCGGTTGTTCCGCCGAACCATGGGCCTCGAGCCTGAGGATAAAATTATTCTCCAGCCCACACGCGTGATTCAGCGCAAGGGTATCGAGCATGCCATCGAACTGGTCCGGGCACTTGATGATACGCGGTATAAACTGGTGGTTACCCATGAAGCCGGTGACGAAGGCTATGAGTACGCGGAATGGCTGAAGTCCCATGCCGCCGACACCGGTGTCGACCTGCGGTTGGCCCCTGTTGCGATCGAGGACCCCTGGTCCGGGCATGGGGGGGGGGATGCGGCCGTGGGAAATGGTTACACGCTGTGGGACATCTATGCCCAGGCGGATCTGGTTACCTACCCCAGCCTTTACGAAGGGTTCGGTAACGCTTTTTTGGAGGCGGTCTATTTAAAAAAGCCGATTCTGATCAATCGTTACCACACCTTTGTCAGAGATATTGAGCCCCTGGGGTTCAAGCTGGCGGTGATGGACGGCTTTCTTTCGAAATCCACGGTTCAGCATGTCAAAACGATGCTGGCATCGCCGGCACTGTGTGCGGACATGACCGAGCATAACTATGCCATCGCAGCCGACAACTTTTCATATGGTGTATTGGAAGAACGGCTGGCTGCCATCATGCGGGCGGCGACAGGGGATGCCGGCTACAGAAAACGTGGTACCGCACCCGCCCGCCGGAATATAGTCTACCTGGACAAAGGTGCTGGTTTTCAACACCATGATCTCGATGACCGGCGCCATCGCAGGAGTCTGTCCGTGATCTGAACCTAAAACGTAACACGTAAATCATAAAACGATCCCTATAAAAAGCGGTAGTCTCTATGTACCCACCAGAGCTCTGGCAAGCGATACCACCGACAGCATCATCAACAGCATCATCACCCTCTTTTTGAATGTTTCCGGTTCGGTGTGGAAAAAAGAGCGGCTTCCCGTTTGAATCCCGATGATCAGCGGTAACAGAAGAATCCCGGCAAAGATCAGGGTTGGCTGGTGGACCAGGCCCCGGGCAATACAAAACAGTGAGGCCAGGATATCCGTAATAAAGAAATAGGCGATCAGGGATGCCCGGGTGATGTCCACACCGGGCTGGGAAGAGAAGAAGAAAAGAATAACCGGCGGGCCACCGATGGTCGCGGCACCGTTCAATGTGCCCGATACCAGGCCGGTGGAGACGGTTGCCGGGGTTCCGGGCTTTTTCTTCAGCCTGAAGCCGCTTAACAGCAGCAGCACCAGCAGAATCACGACAATGGAAATGGCGGCCCGCATGGACCGAGCAGGTACATTGACCAGAACAGCCACCCCGATGGGTGTCCCCAGGGTCATGCCAAGGCAAAGCCATGTCAGTGCACGCCAGTCTACCTTTTTCCAGACCTGCGGGAGCAGCCAGGAGCTTGCGGCAATTTCCAAAAGGAGTACCACCGGGACGACTTCCACGGGTCTGAAAACCATGGAGAGACTCACGACGGTGATCATGGAGAACCCGAATCCGCTGTAGCCCCTGATAAACCCGGCAATTACCACTGCCGTGGATGCAAAGACAATTTTTGAAAGCGGTGGAAATAAAAGGGCTGCTTCGGTCATGACCGTTTGCCGGTGTATGTGCACAGTTTATTCATGAGGCAATCGGGGCAGGCGGGTTTTCTGGCCTTGCAGAATTCCCGGCCGAAGTAGATCAGATGCAGGGAGAATACGTCCCAGTGTTTTTTGGGGATCTGCTCCATGAGGTCAAACTCGATTTTCACGGGATTTTTGTTGTCCGTGAGGTCCAGGCGCTGTGAGATTCTGGACACATGTGTGTCCACGACAATCCCCGGAATATTGAAGGCGGCCCCCAGAACGACATTGGCTGTTTTTCGCCCCACACCCGGAAGCTTCACCAGTTTTTCCAGGTCGGCGGGTACTTCTCCAGCGTGTTTCTCCATCAGCATGCCGGCGCAATTTTTAATGTTTCGGGCCTTGTTGCGATAGAATCCAGTGGAGTGGATCAGGGTTTCAAGGGTTTCAAGCGGGGCTTTGCTGAAATCGTTTGGTGTGGCCAGCTTTTTAAACAACTTTGCGGTTACGCGGTTGACCTGTTTATCCGTGCACTGGGCCGACAATATGGTTGCCACCAGCAGTTGGAAAGGTGTTTCATAGTCAAGCTGTGTCTTGACTTCGGGGTAGAGGGTTCTTAGTATTTTACGAATCCTGGCAGTTCGTTTTTTGTCTGTATTCATAATAGATTTTCTCTCTCGGTTTTGTACTACGAAGTATGAAAAAAGAATTGCGCATTCGCAAAATTAAAAACGCTCCGTTCAGCTGAAAGTCAATTATTACTAATAGAGGCGCGTATGAATATCAATCAAAAAGAATCAAAGGGACTCGGTCTCTGTTCCGGCGGGCTTGACAGCATCCTGGCCGGGATCGTCTTGCGTGAACAGGGCATCCATGTTGAGTGGATAACTTTTGAAACGCCATTCTTCTCGGCGGATAAAGCCCGAAAAGCATCCAGGATGACCGGGATCCCGTTACGGGTGGAGAGAATTACGCAAACGTATCTTAAGATGCTCAAGAACCCGCCCTGCGGGTATGGCAAGCATATGAATCCCTGCCTGGATTGCCATGCGCTGATGTTCCGGTTGGCCGGCCAGGTAATGGCGGCGGAGGGCTTCGATTTTCTGTTCAGCGGGGAGGTCCTCGGCCAGCGTCCCATGTCCCAGACGCGCCCCTCCCTGCGATACGTGGAAAAGAATTCCGGCCACGATGGTTATCTGATCAGGCCGTTAAGCGCCCTGCGCCTTGAAGAATCCATCCCTGAAAAAGAGGGTATCGTCGACAGGGAGAAGCTGTTGGGAATTACCGGCAGGGGGCGCAAGGACCAGATTCGCCTGGCCAAACATTACGGCATCACCAATTATCCTGCCCCGGCAGGCGGGTGCCTGCTCACGGACAAGGGTTATTCCAACCGTCTGCGGGACCTGTTCCAGCACCAGGAGGATGCCCCCGAAAGCGAGCTCGAGATGTTGAAGCACGGGCGTCATTTTCGCCTGGATGAGCACACTAAAATTGTTGTGGGGCGGACCAGGGCGGATAACGAAATGATCGAGCGTTTTTCCAACCCCGGGGAAGATACCATCCTGAAAACGGTCTCGTTTCCCGGGCCCATGGTCGTGATGCCCAAAGGCGGGGCCCACGCAGTGGTTATGCTGGCCGCCGCCATATGTGCCGGCTACACCAAGGCCCCTTTCGACCAGCCGGTGAAGGTCACGGTGGCGTCACCGTCCGAAACCTACACGGTGGAGGTTCTGCCCGTCAAACCCAACAGTGTCAGCAAGCTTCTTCTCTAACCGGATTCGGTCCGGCCCTGTTATAACCACACACAAAGGACACAAAGAATGCAGGGCCGGGGCCATGGAACTGAGCGGCCAAGTGTATATTTTCCATAACCTATAATTGTCTGAACTAACCTTTTACTACAAAAACCACCAGATCTTCCAATGCCTGTATCCCTCGGGTTTCATTCGCCTTGATGTATAGGTATTGATTTTGTGTTAGTTCGACGTTTTCCTCCTCGCAAGTGAAAATTCCCCTACCCTGCAAAACCAGAAAAAAAATCGCATGCCCCCCCTGATGCGGTGGAATTTTTGTCCCTTTCCCAAGCGCTATACGCGCCAGCCCAAAATGCTCATGCTGAAGCAGCATGGTTTTAACGGGACTGTTTTCTGAAAATGTCAATTGATCTAAAACATTGTTAGTTTCCATGGTTCCTCCTAAGACAAAATTCTTGATTATGCTACATCATAAAGAACACGTAACCGTAATAGCTGGAGTATTTGCGGTAGAAGTCGATCTCCATGTGGACAGAATCAATTAAGCAAGATTTTCTCCGCATTTCACGGTCTGAGTGACCGGGCCCGCAACTGGCCGCAAGCGGCGGAGATATCCCCGCCTTTGCTGCGGCGGATGATCACGGTGTAGCTTTTTTCCAGCAGGATGCCCTGAAAACGCAGTATTGTATCTTCATCCGGGCACTGAAAGGGGCTTTCCGCGTGGACGTTAAAGGGGATCAGGTTGATTTTTGCACGGATGGGTCTCAACAGGCGTGCCAGCCGTTGGGCGTCTTCGGGTGTATCGTTGACCCCTTTGATGAGGATATATTCAAAGGTGATTTTGCGCCGATTCTGCAGGGGGTAGTCCGCACAGGCCGCGAGCAGTTTTTCGATAGGGTATTTGCGGTTGAGGGGCATCAGCCAATCCCTGGTTTTGTTTTCCGTGGCATTCAGCGAAATGGCCAGGTTGACCTGAATGTCTTTCCCGAGCCGGGCGAGGTTCGGCACCAGGCCGGCCGTGGAAAGTGTCACCCTGCGGCTGGAAATTTTGAGCCCAACATTACCATCGGTAATCATCTTCAGGGCGTTGACAACATTGGTATAATTGGCCAGGGGTTCACCCATGCCCATGAGCACGATGTTGGTGAGCTTGCCGGTGGAGTCCCGGTCATGTTTGATGTCGTTCACCTGGGAGATGATCTCGCCGGCCGAAAGATTACGGGTGAGGCCGCCGTGGGCGGTGAGGCAGAAATGACAGCCCTGGGCGCAGCCTACCTGGCTTGAAATGCAGAGGGTGTCGTGATTTTTTTCGGGAATCAGTACGCTTTCAATCAAATTGCCGTCGCGCAGTTGGAACAGGTATTTTTTTGACCCGTCCCTGGAAATCTCGGTTTTTTGTATTTTCAGGCGGTTGAGCGAAAAATGGTCCGCAATGAGCGCCCGGGTGCCTCGGGACAGATCGGTCATTTGTTCAAAATTTTCAACCTGATGAAGGTATATCCATTTTAAAACCTGGGACACGCGGAATTTGCGAACGCCGTGTTGGTGGAACCAGTCGGCCAACTGTTCGGCAGTGAGGTCCTTTATTTCCGGTTTTGCCCGGATTTCCCGGTTTTCCGGATTCTGTGGCTGGAGGGTCATAAGCGTCTGAAATCATTGAACGGCAAAAGAAATGTGGAATATATTTAATGCTTGACATACAATCAATATAATATTACTTTCTAGGATTCCATGAGTGCGTATGATGGTTCACCTGGGCATAGTAGGCACTACGTAACCTGAAGTTTTGTGAGCGGTTGTTCTATGTTTGACAATTTAAGTAACAAGCTTAACACAGTATTTAAAAAACTGAAAGGCCACGGAAAGCTTTCTGAAAAGAATATAATGGATGGTCTGAAGGAGGTCCGTATGGCTCTCCTGGAAGCCGACGTCCATTACAAGGTGGTCAAAAAGTTTGTGGCTGACGTAAAGGAACGGGCGTTGGGGCAGGAGGTCATGTCCAGCCTCACTCCCGGACAGCAGGTCGTCAAGATTGTCAACGAGGAGCTCACCGAGCTCATGGGGGGAGAGCACCGGGATCTGACCCTGACAGGCGCCAGGCCGGTGTCGGTTATGCTGGTGGGCCTTCAGGGTTCCGGCAAGACGACAACTGCTGGCAAGCTGGCCGTATATTTGAGAAAAAACGGGCATAAGCCTTATCTGGTCCCGGTGGATATTTACCGGCCTGCGGCCATCGATCAACTGAAAAAGCTGGGCGAACAGCTTCAAGTACCCGTATTTCCGTCTGAAACGAGCATGGACCCGGTGGATATATGTCTGCAGGCCAGGGTGGCCGCTCAGCAGGAGGGTTGCGATACGCTTCTGCTCGATACGGCGGGCCGGCTCCATATAGACGTGGAACTTATGGGGGAGTTGCGGCGCATTAAGGAATCGGTTGTACCTTCGGATATTCTGCTTGTTGCCGATTCCATGACCGGGCAGGATGCGGTCAACATTGCTAAATCGTTCGACAGTGAACTGGATATCGGCGGTGTCGTGCTTACGAAAATGGATGGAGATGCCCGTGGCGGTGCGGCTATTTCCATCAAAACGGTAACCCGGAAACCGATTAAATTCATCGGTGTGGGCGAAAAGTTGAGCGAGCTGGAGCCGTTTCACCCGGAGCGAATGGCATCCAGGATACTGGGCATGGGCGATGTGCTGACCATGATCGAAAAAGCCCAGTCCGTCATGGATGAAAAAAAAGCGGCAGAACTCGAAAAAAAACTGCGTAAAAACCAGTTCACCCTGGAAGATTTTCGCGACCAGATGGTTCAGATCAGAAAAATGGGTTCTCTGTCCGATCTGGTCAACATGATCCCCGGTATGGGCAAGGTCAAGCAGTTGAAAAACCTGCAGGTCGATGACCGGGAATTTATCCGCATTGAGGCGGTTATCAATTCCATGACCCCTCATGAGCGGCGCCAGCACACCGTTATCAATGGAAGCCGGCGAAAAAGGATTGCAAAGGGCAGCGGAACCCGTGTACAAGATGTAAATAAGTTATTGAAAAATTATGCACAAATTTTAAAAATGATGAAAAAGATCAACAAAGGTGGCATGCGCGGACTTGGCCGCGGAATGCTGCCTTTCTGAAGGAGAAAATGTATGTCAGTTAAAATTCGTCTGGCCAGACATGGTGCCAAAAAGAGACCCTATTATCGTATTGTTGTCGCTGATGGTGAAAGCCCCAGGGACGGCAGGTACCTGGAAGCCGTCGGCAGCTACAACCCGCTGCACGACCCGGTTGAGGTTACCTTGAAAACCGACAGGGTGAAGTATTGGATTGACCAGGGTGCGCTTCCATCAGACACCGTAAAAAGCATATTGAAAAAGGAAGGTTTGTTCGCGAATCCGGAATAGTACCTCTACTCTAATTCTCAACAGCCAGTAAAGGAGCGAAGCGATGAGAGATCTGATCTATTACATTGCTAAAGCGCTAGTGGACAATCCGGACCAGGTAGCTGTAGACGAGGTTGAGGGGAACCAGACTTCCGTACTGGAGCTAAAGGTGGCCAAAGAGGATCTAGGGAAAGTGATCGGTAAACAGGGCAGAACCGCGCGGGCGATGCGCACTATTCTGAGCGCTGCATCTGCAAAGATAAAAAAACGAACAGTTCTAGAGATCATCGAATAATTTTGTGGATAATGTTCGCTTTTTATCGATGGGAAAGATCGTCGGCGCCCATGGCATCAAAGGGACTGTAAAGGTCTTTTCGTATGCCGAGTCTGTGTCCAGCTTCAAGCCCGGCAGTCCTGTATTTGTGGAAGTCGGCGGTTTGGAGAAAACGTTTACTATCGAATGGGTCAAATCGCACCATAAAACCATCCTGATGGCTTTCGAGGGGATATCGAGCCGTGACCAGGCCAAGGAACTTATGGGCCTGGAGCTTTTTATGGTCCGGAATTTGCTCGAGAAACCCGAAGCAGGGGTTTATTACTGGTCGGATATTATCGGGCTTTCCGTTTTTACTGTTGAGAACGAGTACCTCGGTCGTGTGGTGTCGATCATGCAGACCGGCAGCAACGATGTTTATGTTGTAAAAAATACAGAGGGAAAGGCGCCTGCCGAGATATTGGTCCCGGCTCTCGAATGGGTAGTGCGGGAGATTGATGTCGATCGGAAGTTGATGCGCGTTGATTTGCCGGAAGGGCTACGGGACCTCTGAATGGACTTTACTGTTTTAACGATTTTTCCGGATATGTTTCACGAATTCTGGAATTACGGCATTGTCGGCAGAGCCATTGCGCAGAAGCATATATCTGCTTCAACCTTGAACATAAGGGACTGCGCGTTGGATAAACATCGGGTAACCGATGACCGGCCTTATGGCGGTGGGTGCGGCATGGTGATGAAACCGGAGCCGCTGGCCCGTGCCATTCGCGAGGCAAAGCAGCAAGCACCATCATCGGCAACGATTTTGCTGACGCCGCAGGGGCGGCCGTTCAACCAGGAAACAGCCCGGTCGTTTGCCAGGGAAGATGGTTTTATACTGGTATGTGGTCGCTACGAGGGGATTGACGAACGGATTTTCTACGATCTCGTGGACCATGAGGTTTCCATCGGTGATTATATTCTGACCGGCGGTGAACTGGCGGCTATGATTGTTATCGAGGCAGTAACGCGGCTGATTCCCGGTGTGCTCGGTGGTGAAGATTCAGCCGAGCTGGATTCTTTTTCAGGTGACCTGCTGGAGCATGCTCATTTTACAAGGCCGCCTGATTTTGAGGGTCAGCAGGTTCCGAAGGTTCTGCTATCCGGCAATCATCGGGAAATTGAAAAGTGGCGTTTTGAAACGTCTGTCGTGAGAACGTTCCTGAAAAGGCCGGATCTGATGGAAAATAGGGCATTGACACGACAGGAAGTCGAATTGCTGAAGGAGTGGTGTAGCAGGATTGAAAGAATTGTCCAGGCCCAATCTGCATGTGGCACTGATTCACCATCCGGTCGTCAGCAAAAACGGAGAGACCATTGCTTCGGCGGTGACAAACCTGGATCTGCATGATATAGCCAGGACGTCAAAAACTTACGGGGTGCGTTCTTTTTATGTGGTAACGCCCCTGAAGGACCAGAAGGAACTGGTTGACAAAATTGTGGCCCACTGGGTTTCCGGGGCCGGCGGGTCCTACAACCCGCACAGACGTGAAGCGCTCCTGCTGATCCGGGTAAAGGCATCCTATGCGGATGTCCTGGCGGACATCCGGAAGACGGAAAATGCGGAACCGGTAACCGTGGCCACCAGCGCGAAAGCAAGGCAGTCGGCTCTGAGCTTTAAAAGTTTCAAAGCCTTGCTGGGCAGGGAAACACCGATAGTGCTGGCCTTGGGTACGGCCTGGGGCTTGGCGGAACCGTTTATCGAGGGATCTGATTATATTCTGGAGCCCATAAAAGGCGGTACCGCTTACAACCACCTGCCGGTGAGGTCGGCCGCTGCGATCATACTGGACAGGGTACTGGGACGTAAAGAGATAGTAGTCGGCAGTCGGTGATATGTGGGCGAAAGAGCAGAGACCAGAGATTAGGCTGGAAGCCAGAGATTGGATGAACGGAGAAAAATTTTGAACCGCAAAGGCGCAAAGCACGCTAAGAAGATCGTTTTTATATAAAATTATTGGAGTCGATACCATGGAAAAGATCAAGCAGTTGGAAAAAGAGATGATGCGGTTGGACCTGCCCCACTTTATTTCGGGCGACACCGTGAAGGTGTACGTAAAAATTAAAGAAGGTGAAAAAGAACGTATTCAGGCTTTTCAGGGTGTGGTGATCAGCAAACGCAAGGGATCCACCAATGCCTCGTTTACGGTGAGAAAGGTGTCGTACGGTGTCGGGGTTGAACGTATTTTTCCACTCCACTCACCCATCATCGACCGCATCGAGGTTATCACCCGAGGCAGGGTGCGGCGGGCAAAGATCTACTACCTCCGCAAGTTGAGGGGCAAAGCCGCCAGGATCAGGGAACGCCGTTTTTCCTGATTCACGAAAGATGACGGCCGACATGTGGGTGTTTGAAAACGCTGCACGGCAGGAAGGTTTCAGCACCATCGCCGGTATCGATGAGGCCGGTCGGGGTCCCCTGGCCGGCCCTGTTGTATCTGCTGCCGTCATTTTACCGGCCGCTTTGCAGATAGCAGGGGTCGACGATTCCAAACGGCTGACCCCGAAAAAGAGAGCGGCCCTGTTCGGCGAGATATACGGGCGTGCCATCTCCGTGGGGGTTGGTGTTGTCGGTCCGGGCCGCATTGATGAGATCAACATCCTGCAGGCGTCCCTGAAGTCGATGGCCATGGCGGTCGCCTGCCTCAACCCCCGGCCTGACTGCCTGCTCATCGACGGCATCTTCAAGATAGAATCGGATATTTCTCAAACCCCCATCCCCAAGGGAGATGCCAGGAGTGTATCCATAGCCGCGGCATCCATTATTGCCAAAGTGACCCGGGACAATATGATGGTGCAGTACCACCGTCAATACCCGCAATACGGGTTTGCGCAGCACAAAGGATATCCCACCAAGGCCCACAAAATTGCCATCCGGGAGCACGGCTGCACGCCCATCCATCGTAGGAGTTTCAGAGGGGTGCGGGAATATGTATAAAAGTATCGTTTTACGTTTTAGGTTTTACGTTTTACGTGGTGGGAAGACTTAAAGACTGGTGGCTGAAAATACGTACGCCCATGTAGTCCAGGGGTTTAGCCCTGCTGCGCTTAATGCTTCGCAACGAACGGCCACGTAGTCCAGGGCTTTAGCCCTGCTGCTAATGTCTCGTAGCAAAACAAAAACAGCTATTGGACAGGCTGCTTAACCCTGCCCAAGCGGGTTACCGGGCAACCCGTTCTGCATTGAACGTCCAACAGCGAATGATGAACAAAGGGTGAATGCCCTGAACTATATTGACCGAAGGATGGGTCGTGACGAACCGTAAACAAAAATTCGGTAAAAAGGGAGAAACAGCCGCGGTCCAATACCTGAAAAAGAGGGGCTACAGGATTATCGAACAGAACTACAGGACTAAAGCCGGAGAGATCGATATCATTGCCAGGGAAAAACGCACACTGGTATTTGTGGAAGTTAAATCCAGGAGTTCCAAGTCCTTCGGCAGCCCTAAATGGGCCATCACACCAAAAAAAAAGAGAAATCTTTCCAAGGCGGCGTTGTATTACCTCAAAATAACCGATCAATCCGGTGCCGACGCCAGATTCGACGTTGTATCCATCCTTTCGAATGAAGACGGCATGGAAATAGAGCTCATCCGAAATGCCTTTGACCTAGCCTATCCTTAACATCTTGTGCCTACCTTAATCAAGAATTCATTACGTCACTACATAAATATCACCATCCAAAATAGGTCCAATAAAATAAAGATTTCA
>Ga0164313_10004168_pt1 | contig 12913 bp, 9 predicted proteins | sample GuaBasSedimGuay4_FD_113735 | JGI IMG/M metagenome (GOLD analysis project Ga0164313, IMG submission 113735) | Subseafloor sediment microbial communities from Guaymas Basin, Gulf of California, Mexico - Guay4, Core 4569-4, 0-3 cm | ecosystem: Environmental > Aquatic > Marine > Hydrothermal vents >... | reverse complement strand
TTCCGGCCGATCAGGGAGCCACCAGGACTCCTGCGGAACCATCGCCCCGGACGGGCTTGGCCCTCGCCTTGCGAACCACGGGCAGGTCGGCTTCAGCCGATCACCCCCGACGGGAGTGAGCCCATGAAGACCTTGTCACGCGCCAGTGTCCTCTTCCTCTTCGCATGCGCAGTCGTGGCGCCCGCATCCGCCTCGGCCATCGAGATCACGCTGCAGAACGACAGTTTTGCGGGGGGAGCGGCTTCCTTCCAGGCGGGCTTCGTCACGGGCGAGGTCGCGGCTGCACGCTTCGATCCACCCGGCCCGTTTCCGATGAACCTCACGGAAGTGCAGTTCCTGTTCGGTGACCTCGCTGTGCAGGTGGGGTTCCTCCTGTACGTGTGGGAAGACGACCTGGGTGACAACTCGCCGGGCACGGAGATCTACAGCGGGGGCTTCCTGGCGACGGGTTCGTCGGCAGCCCTGAACTCCGTCGACCTGAGCGGGGCGGGCGTCCAGGTGAACGGACCCTTCCGTGTCGGGCTCGAGTTCACCATCGACGGGCTTCCCTCGATCGCGCGCGACACCGATGGCACCATCGACACGGCGAACAACTTCCTGCGGGCGAACGGGGTCGGCTGGTATCCGTCGAGCCTGTTCGGGTTGACGGGGGACTGGATCCTGCGCGCCAACGTGGAGGTCGTCTCCACAGATAGCCCGTCGGCTGGACCCGCCCGACGCGCATTGACCCTCGCCCCCAACCCCTTCAACCCGGCGACCGAGGTCAGTCTTGACCTCCCGGTCCCCGGCGCGGTGACGATTCGCATTTACGACATGCGCGGCCGCGAAGTGGACTCGCTCCTCGAGGGCACCTTCCTTCCGGCGGGCCGCCACTCGATTCCCTACCACGCCTCGCTGGCCAGCGGCGTCTACGTGATGAGGGTGACGTCGGGCAACTGGGCGGAGTCAACGAAATTCACGGTGGTCGAGTAGTGCAGAAGGCCCCTGGCGTGCAGTAGCACCCGGTGCCTGATGCCCGGGAGGGCGGAGTTCACGGTCAGGATCCTTGTCACCGGTGTGTTAGTCCGCCGAATTCACTCGGGCGTTCCGTGTCAATTGGCGACTGCAATCGCAGGTGTTGTGATCCGCACGACGCCAGCGAACTCCAGAATTCGGGAGCGCAGCGACAGAAGAGATTCTTGTCTGAATCTGATAGAGGAGAGTCACGTTTGGGGTACCAAACAACAGGGCCACCGAAAGGTGGCCCTGTTGTTTGGCAGGCTGTGCAGTCACGAATGGCGCCCAGAATCTGAAGTTGGAGTGTAGGAGTCATCTCAGCAATTTATCAGGCGTGTCTTAAGTGACCTTCTGCAGTTCGTTCAAGTTTGTGGGCACGTCGCGGATGGCTGTCAGATCAAGTCATGACCTCTACATTTTATGCTTGATGCAATCTCACCATAGCTGGCAATAAACAACATACCCCATTGAAACCTTCAGCTTCCATCGTGCGTCTCTGGGTCAGCATTTCGATTCAAACCCCATTCACCCGGGGAGACGACGTGGAGCTCACACTCAGGAATATCACCAAGACCTATCCCGGCGGCGTAACAGCCCTGGACAATTTGAGCCTGACCATCCCGACCGGGATGTTCGGTCTGTTGGGGCCCAATGGAGCCGGCAAGTCCACATTGATGCGCTCCATCGCCACGCTGCAGGATGTGGACTCGGGGACGATTACCCTGGGCGATCTGGACGTGCGCCGGGAGCAGGACGAGCTGCGACGTATGCTGGGCTATCTGCCGCAGGATTTCGGGCTGTATCCGAACGTCGATGCGGTGACCATGCTGTCGCACATCGCGGCGCTCAAGGGGCTGGGGACGAACGGCGAACGCAAGGATATGGTCGAGGCCCTGCTCCAGCGGACCAACCTCTGGAAGCACCGCAAGAAGAAGCTGGGTGGATACTCGGGCGGCATGCGCCAGCGTTTCGGGATCGCCCAGGCCCTGCTTGGACAGCCCAGACTGATCATCGTTGACGAACCCACCGCCGGTCTGGATCCCGAGGAACGCAACCGCTTCCTGAACCTGCTGAGCGAAATCGGCGAGAACGTAATCGTTATCCTTTCGACTCACATCGTCGACGATGTGAGCGAAGTCTGCAGCCGCATGGCGATCATCGACCAGGGCCGCGTCCTGATCGCGAATGAACCCCGCAAGGCCATCGAAGCCATCCGCGGCCAGACCTGGCGCCTGGAAGTCGTTCGTGACGATTTGCCCCGCATGCACCAGGAACACATGGTGATCTCCACGCGACTGGCTGGCGGTCGGACCATCGTTCACGTTTTTAGCGAGACCAATCCCGGGCCCGACTTCGAAGCCGTTGACCCCGATCTGCAGGACGTCTACTTCACCACCCTGGGCGGCAGACTGCAGGAGGCTTAGTGGGCATGTCCGATCAGCTCAAACAATTCGGCCATGTCTTCAGCTTCGAGTTGAAGTACCGCCTCAGGCAACCAGCCTTCTACGTGTTCTCGGCTTTGTTCTTCTGTCTCACCTTCGTGGCCACTTCATCCGATTCAGTGCAGATCGGGGGCGGCATCGGCAACGTGGCCCGCAACGCGCCCTACATCATCACCAAAACGATCAACGGGATGGGTCTGTTCACTGTCATATTGATGGCCATGTTCATGGCCACGGTCGTATCGCGGGACAAGGATTTGCAGGTGCGGGAAATCCTTTACTGCACACCCCTGAGGAAATTCCCTTTCCTGATGGGACGGTTCACAGCCACTGTCCTTCTGGCCGTTATTAGTTCATCGTTTGCCGCCCTGGGCCTCCTGCTGGCCAGTCTCATGCCCTACCAGACACCCGAGCACATCCAGGATTTCAGCGCGCTGCCATACTTGTACACGTTGGTCATTCAGGTGCTACCCAACTGTCTGATGGCCGGGGCGCTCTTCTTTTCCGTCTCCATTCTCACCGGCCGGGCCATGGCCACCTATGTGGCAATGATTGCGTTCTTCGCGCTGTACGGCTTCGCTTTCGCGTTCCTGGGCGATCTGCAGAACGAGAACCTGGCCGTGCTACTGGATCCCTTCGGTATTGCGTCCCTCGATCTGCAGACCCGTTACTGGACGATCATCGAGCGGAATACCTTGTTGCCGCCATTGACCGGCACGGTCTTGCTGACCCGGGTACTGTGGCTGGCGGCTGCCGGACTGTTGTTGGCGATTGCTTTCTTCCGGTTTCGTATGGACTTGGGTTCGACCAGGGGGGGAGCCTCCAGCACCACTTTGGCCGGATCTGTGGAACCCGACCAGGCCCGTGCTTCGGGCGCCCTGAACGCAGCAGGTCGAGCCTTCCCCGCTCTGAACCCCACATTCAATTTCCGAACCACCCTCGGCCAATGGCGCTCCTTGACCAACCTGGAAACCCGCACACTGTTGCGCAGCCTGCCCTTCCTGGTGCTGATGCTCTTCGGGCTGCTCAACCTGTCAGGCAATATGTCTTCCGAGCTGAATGGGCGTTTCCTGTATCCGGTGACCCACCGCATGCTGAGCGTCATCGCCGGCGGATTCGACCTGTTCCTGCTGATCGTAATCGTCTTCTACAGCGCCGAGCTGGTCTGGCGCGAAAAGAATCATCGATTCCACGAGATCCAGGGCTCGTTGCCTGTGCCCTCGTGGATATTCCTGACCTCCAAGTTCGCCGCACTGACGGTAATGATTCTTGTTTCCCTGACCCTGGCCATGGGTCTGACCATGGGCTTCCAACTCTTCAAGGGCTACCACCATCTGGAGCCCGGTTTGTACCTTCGCGGCCTGTTCGTGATGTCTTTCAGCGAATGGCTCCTGCTGGCGGTTATCGCCATGTTCACTCAGGTGATCGGGCGGCAACGGTACCTGGGCTTTTTCCTGATGCTCTTCTATTTCCTGGTCAACACCTTCGGGCCCGAGCTGGGGATGGAACATCACCTGTTCTTCTACCGCAGCACCCCGGCGATCATCTACTCGGACATGAACGGGTACGGCCACTTCGCTGAAGCTGCCCTCTGGTTCAAGTTCTTCTGGGGCCTGCTGGCGGTCATCATGCTCATCGTGGCGGCGCGACTCTGGCCGCGTGGCAGCCAGGATTCGCTCTGGCCGGCGTTACGAAATCTGCCCTCGCGTTGGCGTCCGGTCCATTCCTGGATGGTCACTGTGGTGGGGTTGGGTTTCATAGCCTGCGGCGCGTTCATCTACTACAACACGAACATCCTGAACGATTTCAAGCCCAGCGACGACGGCGAGCGCGTGCAGGCCAACTATGAAAAACAATTCAAGGAATATGAGCAGAATCCCTCGCCTCGGGTGACGGCCGTGGTCGCCGAAGTGGACTTTTATCCCGGGCAGAGACGCGTGGACATACGCGGCACATTCGAGCTGGTCAACAAGACCGGTCAGTTCATCGAAGAGCTGTACCTGAACATCAATCCGCTGCAGGAACTCCGGTCGCTGAGCCTGGACAACGGCCAGACGCTGACCGAACCAACGCTGTGGGATCAGGATACTGGCTTCCGGGTCTACCGCCTGACCGAAGCGGTTGCCCCGGGCCGGTCCGTGAAGCTGAGTTTCGATCTAGGCACGGACATCGATGGCTTCGTGAACCACGGCGCCAACCCGGAGATCGTGGCCAACGGCAGTTTTATCGACAACCTGAACTACTTTCCCAGGATCGGCTATTTGTCCGATCAGGAGTTGACGGTCCCGATGGACCGCCGCAAGCAAGGACTGGATCCGGAGTGGTCCATGCCCTCTCTGGATGATCCGGAGAACCTGATGACGAGCCTCATCAGCGACGCGGATCACATCACCTTTGAGGCCGTCGTCAGTACGAGTGCCGACCAGACGGCGATAGCTCCGGGCAAGCTGCAGACCCAATGGGAGCAGGACGGACGCCGCTATTTCAGCTATCGCCTGGACGAGCCCATCATGAATTTCTATGCCTTCCTGTCCGGACGGTATGAGGTGGAGGTCGAGCAGTGGCACGATGTGGATCTCGAGGTGTTCTACCACAAAGACCACGCCGTGAACGTGCCGCGCATGTTGGAATCGATGCGTGCGACACTGGACTACTGCACTTCCAGTTTCAGCCCCTATCCCTATCAGCAGCTGCGCATCGTGGAGTTTCCCCGCTACCGCCGATTCGCCCAGGCGTTTCCCGGTACGGTACCGTTCTCCGAATCGGCAGACTTCATTTCCGACCTGCGGGACACCGACAACATCGACATGGTGTTCTATATCACGGCGCATGAAATCGCGCACCAATGGTGGGCCCATCAGTTGATCCCGGCCAATGTCCCCGGCAGTCAAATGATCACTGAGAGCCTGGCCCAGTACACCGCTCTGATGGTTATGGAAAAGGACCTGGGCCCCTCTCGAGTTAGCAAGTTTCTGCAGCACGAGCTGATGAACTATCTCCGGGGTCGCGGCGCGGAGCGTGACGAGGAAATGCCCCTGTGTCGCGAAGAAGGCCAGTCCTACATCTACTATCGCAAGGGCAGCCTGGTGTTCTACGCCCTGCGCGACTATCTGGGCGAAGAGGTCGTCAGCGACGCCCTGCGCGAATTCCTGCTTGCCCATCTCGACCAGGGCCCGCCCTACGCAACGGCCTCCGAACTGCTGACCTGCCTGCGCAAACGCATACCCGAGCAATACGCCTACCTGATCGAGGATTTCTTCGAGACGATCACCCTGTACGACAATCGCACGGAGTCGGTGACCTGTGAGCGGATGGGGGACGGCCGCTTTCGGGTTATTCTGGACTATGTCTCGCACAAGTACCGTGCGGACGGACAGGGTCTGGAGCAAGAAATCCCTCACCAGGACTGGATTGAGGTGGGGGTTTTTGGAGTGGATATCGATGGGCATGAGATCGAGTTGTGCCGGGAGAAGCGGCGTCTCGAGACCGGCGAGGGAAGGCTGGAAGTTGTTGTTGATCAGGAACCGAAACGGGCGGGGATCGATCCGCGGAATCTGCTGATTGATCGGGTTGCTGGTGATAACTCGAAGACGGTCAGCATGGGAATCTGACCATTGAGGCAGCGTTTCGGGCGCACAGGGGATGTTGCTCGTCGCGGCTGAAACTGATAGAGGGGAGTCATGTTTGGCGTACCAAACATCGGGGCCACCGATAGGCGAAGTGAGTGGAATCCGCGCGAGCCGGGCTCAGATTAGCCGCAACAGGAGATGCTGCCCGGTGACGGCAGCGAGCAGCTTGTGCATGCGTCCGGGACCGGGGTAGGGTGCAGTATCCGTCTGATGTTGGCCCGGAGTACGGATACCAAGGCCAGTTTATTGCCGATGTCGCAGTGTCCGTTGACCTGCGCCAGCGGAGTGTCCACCTGACCCCGCGGCGAACGGAAGCTGCGGTCAGTGGCGCCCGCTGCAGGTGAATGTCGCATTATCCCGGGAGAAGGTCATGATTCGACGAGTACACGTACATTGCGCAGTCGCGATCGTCGGCCTCATCGTAATGGGGCTCATGGGTTGTGGCGGGGGCTGTTCTGACGACGACGATCTCGTGGGCCCGATTCAGGATTCGAATCCGCCCCTGGGGAACCGGGTCATCGTGACGCTGGCCGGGAGCGGGACTGGCCGGGTGACCGCTGATCCCCCCAGCACCATCGACTGTCCGGGCACATGCTCCGAATACACCGGGCAGGTCACGCTCACTGCCATTGCCGCCCCGGGTAGCTTCTTCGCTGGCTGGAGCGGCGATTGCGATGGAGCTGCGCCCTGTGACGTTTCACCCTCGGCCGCCGCCGGCGACAAGCGGGTCACGGCCCGGTTTATCCTGAGTTCACCGGGAGGTGCCGTGGCGTGGGATGGTGGTGGAGACGGATCGAGCTGGACCGATGCGCTCAACTGGGATGCGGACCAGGTCCCCGCGGGCAACGATGACGTAACCATCGACGCACCCGGTATCACCATTCGCCACGCCGCCGATGCCACGAGCTTCGTCAAGACACTGGTCAGCAACGCCACCATTGAGGTGGCGTTCGGGATACTGGAGGCCACCAACGGCGGCACGTTCGAGAACCTGGTGGTGAGACGGGACTTCTTGATCATGCAGCAGAGCGCGGAGCTTCCCAGGCTGCGTACCGGGTCGACCATCACCGTCAACGGCATTCTCACGGTCAGCGCCGGGACCATCGTGGGTGGAACGTTGAACGCCAACGGCCCGGCCAGTTTCGGAGCCATCAGCGAGACGGCGGAATTCGATGGCGTATTGCTGACCACGTCGAGTTCTTTCCCGACAAACGTTGAATGGGAGGTATGCCTGGGGACCGGCAGCACCTGGACCATTCCCGCCGGCGGAGTGGTTACTCTCGATGCCAACCAGTTCTCTTGCCTCAGCTCGGCCGAGCTGGCTTCCAACGGTCGACTGATCAATCGCGGTACGATGCGGATCGTGCGCGGGACCGTAAGCATCGATACGCCGTTCGACAACGAAGGCGTGGTCGATATCGTGGCGGGTGGACTGGAGCTGGGTCGCGAGGGAAACCACACCGGCAGTTTCATCCGGTCCAATCCACTATTCAATACGCAAATCACGGTCAGTCTACCGCCACCCATCCCGGAAGTGGTGGAGACCGTGAGTTTCATGGCTGGCTCGACGATCGAGGCCGGCACAGTAGTGTTCGAGTCCGGCCAGGCGCACGTCGGTGGCAACTACGACGTCGGGCTGACTATCGTGCGGGGCGGCCCGAACGTAATTTTCCAGACCGGTGCCAGCGTCAGTGACTGGAACTCGCTCCAGGTGCTGAGCGGCACGCTTCTGGTCGAATCCGGACTCGACCTCAAGTTCAGCAGCATTTTGCTTCGCGACACCCTCAATGTGGGCCATGTGACCGGCAATGCCTCGGTCTGGGCCGACCAGTTCGAGTTCGGTAGCGGTGTTCTCAAGGGCACCGGCAGGACGGTCATTTCCGGAGGCGGCCTGCTCCAGATATCCGGTGAAGGAACCAAACGCATCACCGATGGCCACACGATCAAGTTACTCGGCTTCGCCGCCTGGGGAGGGCCGGGTCTGGTGTTGGGAGGTGGGGCCAGCCTTCTTGAGATCGATACTACCGGGACATTCAACATCGTGCATCAGGGAGATCTGACGTGGGATGGCACCGCGGGAGACGGCGGCCCGATGCGGATTCTCAATAACGGTATTCTTCGCAAGGACCCCACGTCCACTGGAACCACCACGATGGCCGTGTGCTGGGACAATTCTTCGACCGGCACAGTGGAGGTGCTTGCAGGCAATCTGGATATTCAGGACCAGTGCCAGTAAACGAGTGCGGAGGATAGGCCATGCTGGCGCACGTTGCGCTGCACGGCCTCGACATTCGCCGTGCCGAAGGGCTCCCCGAACTGGGGATCGTGGGCGAGAAGGAGAACTGGATGATCGGGACGAAGGTGGCCGAATCGCCCTGACGAGGTCGCGAGCCATTCGTGAATCTCCGATGCTGCGGGGTAACCTGGCCTGCGTCATATTCAGTGTCGGGGGAGGGCGTGTCCAGATCGCGACTCCGGCCCGCTCACGCGGAACCGGAGGACAAATTCGTCGGGGCAACGCTAGAACACCCAGGCGCTGCCAACAACGATGTAGATCGAGGTGTCTTCCGGTCTGCGGGCAATGTCAACACCTGCCTGGAGTCCAAGTTTCCTGGCCAGACGGTAGCGAAACCCCAGCCCGCCGGCACCGACCGTTTGGCCTCTTATTGCCAACGAGTTGATGTCCGAAGTCCCGCCAGCGCCACCAAATAACGACAGCACCCAGCGTGGCGTGATTCCCCACAGGTATTCAGCTTCACCGGTGATGGCACTTTCCCCTTGATAGCGCATGGCCGGGATGCCTCTCATGAATATGAACGGATAGCCAAAGAACGGGGTATCGCCGCTGACTGTCTCGCCCGCGAGCCTCAGACCCAGGCTGGAATAGTCGCCGAGGCGTGTGTAATGAAGCAGGCTCCCCTTGTACCTGTTGAAGTTGAAATCACTCCCCCAGCTGTCACCGTAGTTCTTGTATTCCAGCTTGGCGGACAGGCCCTGTGTCGGTGTGAATATGCTGTTTCTACTGTCGTACTGAGCAAATATCCCGAGCCCGGCCAGATTGAAATCAAATTGTGGGTCAGGCAGTTCGGGCGGAAGAACAGCAGGCAGTTTGAAGGTGTTCATTGCATCAACAAACAAGTAGTTGGTTCCGAGCCACCAGTTGGATTCCTTCAGGCGGAATTGAATTTGCTGTAGAACAATATTACCATCGATATTGAACTGGATGCCATCACTGAGTTTGCGCCCGTCACTCTCCGCATCGGTGTAGAAAGTCATGTTGATGTTCGCCTTGGCCAGGGCGCCCACATAGCGGATGTGATCTGCTTTCCATACACCAATATGTGCGCCACCGTACAGGTAGGTACCGTTCTCGGTTATCGCCCCAAAGCCCACGCTCATACTCGGTGGCCCTTGGTGGGAGTGCTTTGTAGCGTCCATTTCTTTCCGGGAGTGGAAATAGGCCACGGCGAGACCCACGCCAAACCCCACTGCGGGTTCGCTGATGATTATCGGGACGGGCAATAACCCTTGGCTGCTCGCCAGATACTCGCTCACGTCCAGTTTCCCGTCCTGGGAGTCGATCACATTGCTGTCGACCCAGTCGGAGACGCGCGTGAACGGACCGGACCACGCCGCAGACGACCACACACCTGACACGATCAGGGCCATGTACGCGCCCAGCAGTATTGATTTCATCGGATCTCCTTGTGGTACATCCTGTTGACCCGCTGTCGCCCTTGTCGGAAACCAGCCCAATTCTCACCCTGGGAGTGGTTCGGAGGCACGAGTTGGGCGCTGGGGCGACGTTCCCGACTCCCGTGGACCGATACACCCTTGACAGGTCCTCCATCGCTGATGATATTGATATGAATCAGGATTCATAGCATGAATGTTGATTCATCACCCACGAGACCGCCCACTTCAAGGGCCGCGAGCAGGGGAGCGCAAGAAGGCAAATGGAAGACGGCCGCACCGCACAGAGAGAAATCCGCAAAGTCGCGGAACGTGAGTGGCACCAGACACGGATCCTCAGCGCCGCGTTGGAAGTCTTCGCAAAACGGGGTTACGGGAAGACATCGATGCAGGAGGTGGCAGAGACTGCGGGGTTCAGCGTCGGACACATCTACTCCGTGATCGGCAAGAAGGAGAGCCTGTTCGACGAGGTTCTGTTTCGGGGAGGTACGGATCTGGAGAACGCCCTCCGGCACAGAGTCGAGCAGCTGTCGGACAAACCCGCGATTGAGAGGCTTGACGCTCTCTTCGATGAAATCCTCGTGTTCTTCGACGAGTCCCCTCAGCTGTTTCAGCTATTCCTGAGCGGGGCAGGCGAGGGTTCAGTCGAAATTGGTACTCAATTCTCGGATCGGGTAAGGGGAGTCAGGCGTTGCATCCACGAACATGTTCAGAGTCTGCTCGAGGAAGCGCAGGCGGATCACGATGTCGCCCCCCTGGACCCCGTAGACATGACGGTTGCTTGCCTCCAGATCGTGAACTCGTTCCTCTCGCAGTGGGCACTCGCAGGGTACAGTCCACGGGCTCGCGGTAAGACGGAAACGATGCGCAGGATCATCTGGCACGGGCTCAGCCTCCAATCGGAGCAGCCAGATTGAATAACCTGAGCATCAAGGCTCTCGGCGCGCTTTGCATTGTGATGCGCTTGCTGGGGCCACCCGATGCCATCGCGGATGCGCCTCCGGAGATCCTCTACATGGCCGTCTCCGATGCCGTGCAACTCGCACTCGAACAGGGTGTCGAGGCAGATCTCGTCAGGGAAGAAGTCACAATTGCAGAGGCCCAGGTCGGAGTCGTCAGGTCCCTGGCCATCCCCAGAGTGAGTCTCGAGGCGGGATACAGGCACAATCTGATGCGCCCGGTGATCTTCTTTCCCGACGAAGATGGCAATACGCAATCCATCGAAATAGGCAGAGACTCGGACTTCCGCGCGGGCCTCACATTGCGTCAACCCGTATACGCCTTCGGTCGCCTGCGGAACGCGCTTCGATCTGCGAATACTGGTGCTGAGGCGACTCGTCTTGCGGGGGATTTTGCGGCTGCTGAAATTGCACTCGCTGTCAAGACTGCCTACTACCAGGCTCTCTTCGCCCACGAGCAAGCTCGAATTGCTGAACTCTCCCTTGAACAACTCGAACGCAGCGCCGATCAGATCGGTAAGCTCACGAACAAGGGCCTCCGATCGGAGTTCGAGAAACTGCGATCGGACGTGGCAGTTGCCAACCGGAGACCCGCAGTCGCCGCCTCGGCGAACGAGAGGACGATTGCGCTCGAAAATCTCAAGCGACTCCTCGGCCTTCCTCTGGACGAGGTAATCGTCCTCACAGACTCCCTCATGTACTCTCCTCTGAGCATCAGTCGAGAAAGCGCGGTCGAGCAGGCCATCGCTCTGAGAAAAGACGTCGCTTCCGCCCGCACTCAAGTCGCTGCGTCCGAAGAGATGCTTCGTGCCCAGGCTGCGAATGATCGCCCGCTGCTCTTCCTGGACGGCAACTACAATTGGCAGGGTCAGACGTCCACCGGGATCACTCTGGGAAATGACGAAATTGCCCAAAGCGCTTTCATCGGACTCAGTTTGTCCTGGCCTGTCTTCGACGGATTGGAAAATCGATATCGTACCCAACAAGCTCGCGCCAATTGGCGAAAGGCCGAATTTCGCCTCCGCAAGCTCGAGGACGAGGCGCGACTCGAACTCCGATCCACATGGACCCGGCTGGAATCAGTAATCGAGGAACTCGCCGGAACGGAGGAGGCCATCGCACTCGCCGAGAGGTCGTACCACCTGGCACAGGTTCGGTTCGAGGCCGGCATTGCGACGCTTCTCGATGTCCTTGACTCAGAGCTCGCCCTCACGCGAGCCCGGCTGGTTCGCCTTGAAGAACTGTTTCGCTACAGCGTTCTCCTGGCCGAACTCGAGACTCAAACAGGTCTGGGACCAGACCTTACACCGGGGAGGAGTGGGCATTGAACGAACCACATGGTCGACCGAGGGAAGATCTCACTCAGGGGAGGCCGGGTGTGAAGCGTCCACGCCGGCGCCGTGCTCGCATCGCAGGCACTCTGGTTGTGCTCTCCATCGTCGCGGTTCTCTTCGTCTGGCGATTCCAGGTACTCGGATCTTCCGAGACCGTGGCCAGCATTCGGTTAGTGCATCAGTCCGACGGCATACCGGTCGAAGTGGCTCTGGTCAGAAATGATGATCTCATGACCCGTACTACCTTGGCCGGGACAGTGGAAGGCATTGACCAGTACGCGATCGTGTCGAATAACCGATTGCGGGTGGATCGCATAGTGCATCGCGAAGGGGACTACGTAGTTCCTGGTGATCCTCTCATTCTTCTGGAGAAGACCACATCCTCACCCATGCAGCACTCCTACCAGAAGTATCTCGCACTGTATGAAGATGCAGAGAGGGACTTCCAGCGGTACGACGAACTGTACAAAGAGGGCGCCGTCTCCGGCCAGGCGCTGGACAAGGCACGGATGCAACTGGCTGTTGCCCGGACCAATCTTGAGGATGCGAGAGAGGCGACGGACCTGCACGCCCCACGCGCGGGCCAGATCCTGAGTGTGATGGTCAATGAGGGGGAGACAGTCGAGCCTGGTAAAGCACTAGCCTGGATAGCAACTACGGATTCCGTGTACGTGGTATCGACCTGTTCGGAAATGAAGGAGAGTTGTCCGATCCTATCGTACGAGCAATTACTATAGAAGGGGATATTGCCCCCAATCCCTTCTCCCTGCTAACTCCTGTTGATGGTGACACTTGTATCTTGCTTGACACAACTTTTACATGGGAATCCACCACGGATGACGACCTTTATGACATCCCGC
>Ga0164313_10004167_pt1 | contig 12915 bp, 9 predicted proteins | sample GuaBasSedimGuay4_FD_113735 | JGI IMG/M metagenome (GOLD analysis project Ga0164313, IMG submission 113735) | Subseafloor sediment microbial communities from Guaymas Basin, Gulf of California, Mexico - Guay4, Core 4569-4, 0-3 cm | ecosystem: Environmental > Aquatic > Marine > Hydrothermal vents >... | reverse complement strand
GTGTAATCAAGATCCATGTCACTCCGCGTACAGGATGGTGTCGTTGTTTTTTTCCGCAATTTCCATAATCCTGGAAATGATATGGGCTCGTTTTTTGATGAGATCGGGAAGTTTGACAAATTCCTCTGCCAGTAGATTTTTTTGCAGATCCGCCTTGAGCTTGTTACGGGCAGGGATGCTCTCCCAGAATCCGGTGAGTTTTAATTCCCGTTCTACCACCAGATAAATTTTCTGCGTCAAATCCACCAGATGACTAATTCTGTCCTCCTCGGTCATGGCAAATGTGGGTATGGTTTCCGCAATCCCGGGCTGAGCACTTGAAAACAGACCGCCATCCCCAAAAATTTCCCGCCTGAACATGCGAAACAGCGGCATCTGTTTTTTCCGGTGCAGGCCGTAGGTCGGCTCCTTTCGGGCATTGATGATGCGTTGTCGCAGTTTTTCCAGTTCCTCATAAATCTTGCGCCAATTTTTTTGAAAATCTTCCAGGATTTTCTTCAGGGCATCGGCAAAGGAGGCTTGCAGGTCGGGGTCGTCATCCAAGTCCACGTCAAGATGGTGGCGGATGGCGTGCTCAACCTCTGCAGCTTTAGTTTTGGTCCGTTTTCGTTTGTCAACCTGGCTTTCAAAATCCTGGTCCAGAATCGATATGGGAGCGACTTTAAGGTCGATACCCTTGGATTCCAGATATGTATCGGTAATACCCCTGAGCTTGGGCGGAATCCCTTTCATGCTCAGGCGCGCGTCGCGGAAATGTTTTTCCGCCAGTGCGTTGATTTCAGACAGCTTTTGATAATCCGGCATGAAGTCGAGAGCCTCCTTGGCTGGAAAGACAAGATTGAGGCTCTTGGTGAATTTTTTAAATGCCGCCAGGTACTCAAAGCGCAGGTCTTCGTCATAAAAAAGGTCGAAAAAAGCGTCATGGTCGTTGAGGTCGCTCAGGCCATGCTTTTCAAAAAAAGCCATAATCGCCCGATGGGTGGCCCGCAAATCATTCAGCTCTTTTTCCGGAAAGCTCAAGGCATCCAAAACGTCCTTCTGCTCGCGCTCGTCGGAAATTTCGATGGCCTTTTTTAAGTGGTGGCCAATGCCGACGTAATCGACCAAAAACCCCTTGTCCTTTGCCTCCCCGCCGACCCGGTTCACCCGGGCGATGGCTTGGAGCAAGTTGTGGGCAACGATCACCTTATCCAGATACATCACCTGCTCCACCGGTGCGTCAAAACCGGTGAGCAGCATGTCCCGCACGATAATGATGCCCATATCGCCGGTGACGCCCTCATCTTCGCCGTCAAAAGGAAGCTTGAAGCTCTTGATGCTCGTTTCATGTTTTGACTTGTCCGCATACGCCTTGATGCGCGGCAGATCGTTGTGCCCGCCGGAGATGATCACATCGGTTTGCAGTTTCTTAAGCCGGTCCAGATCGATACGGTTCGGATTGTGTTTTTCAAGGGCCGCTATGGCATCCGTCAGCGCTGCATCGATGTAGGTCTTGTACCGCACGGCCGCTTCCCGAGAGACGGCCACCACCTGTGCCTTGTAGCCGTTGGGAAAGACGTGGGTCAGGTAGTGTTTCACCATATCCCTGGCCTTGGCCTCGATGGTGGATTTGGCTTCCAGATAGGCATCGCGGGACCCGTAACCGAGGATCTCCATGCGCTCTTGCAAGTTGTATTCGCTGAACACATCGGCAAAGGCGGTATCCATGCCAGGTTGGTCCGCCACCTCGGCGTTGTGGGTGCGGCCTTCGTAAACGATTTCAAGAGTTACTCCATCCTCGATGGACTGGCGCATGGTGTATTTGTCAATATAGTCACCAAAGACCCGCTCGGTTTTGTCGATGGGGGTGCCGGTGTAGCCAATCCGGGCCGCGTGGGGGATACCCTTGTCCAGATTGGCTCCGAGCATGGCGTACTGGGAGCGATGGGCTTCGTCGGTCATCACCAGAATATGCGGGCTGGGATTTAGCTCCGGAAAGGTCTGCTTCAGGTCCGCCTCGCGGAACTTATGGATCATGGCCATTACCAGGTCTGAAGAATCCGAGCGCAAGAGTTCTTTCAGGGTGCGGATGCTGTCGGCCACCTTAACGGAAAAACCGATGCTCTGGCTGGTTTCCGAAAGCTGCTGCTCCAATTGGGTTCGGTCGGTGACAAAGACCACTTTCCATTTGGACAGGGAAGAATGGCGATACATCTCCCGTACCATGAACATCATGGTCAGCGATTTGCCCGAGCCCTGGGTGTGCCAGATGATACCGCTGCGTTCCTGGGGACTTTGGCCGTCAAGCAAGCGCTTCACGGCCAGCTTGACGGCCCGAAACTGCTGGTAGCGGCCCACGATTTTGATGGTCTCGCCTTTGTCGTTAAAGGAAAAGAGGGTGAAGGTGCGGACCAGATCAAGCAGGTTGTCGCGGTCGAGCATGCCGGCCACCAGGCGCTGCTGGTCGTTGGGACTGCCAGCGCCGTGTTCCAAATCCTCCACGGTGCGGGGATAGGGATCAGCCCAGCGGAAAAACTGCCGCTCGCTATGGGTGGTGATGGTACCGAACTTGGCCTCCTGGCGACAGGTAGCGACCACAAACTGGTTGTAATAAAACAGCGGCGCACTGCCTTCACCCCTGGCCCCGCGCTGCTCACTGTAACGCAGCATCTGGTCGATGGCCTCGACCATGGGCTCTTTGACTTTGGGAGATTTGCACTCGATTACCACAACCGGCAGGCCATTTAAGAAAAGCACGATGTCCGGAACAATGTGGTGCTCGGTGCCTAAAATTCGCACCTTGAACTGGCAGACCGCAATAAAGCGGTTGTTGTCCCGGTGTTTGAAATCGACAAAGTGCACCGTGGGGCTCTTGTCGCCCGTTTTTCGGTTTTCGCTGATGCTGGTATTTTCCAGCAGCAGGTTCAGGACATGGCGGTTGTTCTCGATCAGGCCGGTGCCGGGAAAACTGGCGGTGAGATGCTTAACCACTTCCTCGACTTGATCGTCTTCCAGCCAATCGTTGATGACCTTGAGCTGCTCGCGCAGCACCGGCAGCATTACCACCTCGGTGAAGGTCTCGCGAAAGGTGTCGCCGGGATGCTGTTTGTTGTCCAGGTCGATAATCTCCCAGCTCAATCCTGCAAGCTGATCGAGAAATGGCTTTTCGACGTGGTTGCGTTCGTCCATTCTCAAGTGTGAAGTTTGAGAGTTGAAGCTTGACGTCATGTTGTTACCTCTGTTCGCGTGGCGGACTTAATTTCACCCTTCAAACTTCTCCCAACTGGCCTCGTGTTATATTTTAGTCGTCATTCATATTCGTTGTAGCGTTTCCCATCATCGGCAGTTATCCGGAATTTCCGGATAGCTGATTCCGGTGACAGTTCGCCTTCATCAAAGATGTTTTGGATATGTTCGTTGACCGTGCGCACGTTTTTCTGAAACAGTTTCGCCATCCGCTTCTGGGTAAGCCAGACGGTTTCCTCTTGTAGAAGCATTTCCAGCCACGTCTGTCCATCCTCGGTCTGGTAGAGGAGGAATTCAGCGGGTTCGGGTTCGTTCTGCAATTTATCGCTCACCATGCCGACACCTCCTTGGCAGCAAACAGTGGTTTTCGACGTGGTTGCGTTGATCGAGTTTGATGTACTGGGGTGATTTATTCATGCACGTGATATCCTTTTGCCTTCGGCATGGCTAATTTCTATCATGAAAAAATGAGCATCTACTCTGCCGTTTCGGGAAGTTCGATAAACCCGCGTGTCCGCCATCTACGACCCTGAACCAATGACTCAAACGGCACATCATCATCTATCGTTAAGTTATCTGCGTGGTCAGTCACAATTAATTGCGGCTCAATTCCGGTTTCTTCCAGTGTCTCTCGGCAAAACCTAACCAACTGGGAATAAAGATTATTCACCGCCTGGATATCCTCGTCCACTGGTCGCTTTCGTGCGTCGCCCTCTTTCTCTGCAAGCTCTTTGGGAGAAAATTCAATTGCGTTGTCGAGCACACTAGGAAAATATACTTGACTGGGTTGATCTATGAACAGAATAGAGGGTACCAAACAGCGGTCGCCAAGACTGCAGAAATAGCGGTGCAATGCCAAAAACAAGGTTAGATGGCAGTAGAGCCAATTTGCGCCGCTTCCCATTGATCTAAGGAACACTTTCCTATTATTTGACTGGCGCCACAGGTCAAAGGTTCTTAATGAGAAATTCAGGTTGATGGGGAGGTAGGAATCCTCGAAATTGAAGCGATTACCAATATCCGCCATTATCGAACATATGTCTTTTTCGGCAATATCGAGCTTCTTCTCGACGTTGTAATTTCTCTTCAAAAAATGGGTCAGCTCCGAAATTTTTCTTTTGACTTTTGCAAGCTGCTCTTCAAACTCCTGGTAAGGTTTTTCAAGAAGCTGCTCTAAGATTGTTTCTACACGAAGTTTAGCTTTTAGTGCCAGTTCATATTGAGTTCTGTATTTTTCTAATTCTACTATCTGATTATCGATACTGCGAATTTTCTGATTTGCTGCTTTAATCTCAGGGAGCAAGTCGTCAAGTTCCAGTTTTGTTTTTAGTTCTTGTTCTTCAAAAGATTCAAGCAGGTACCTCGATCGGCCCAGTTCCTCGTTCAGCCATAAAATCGCATCATTTAGTTTGTTTGCTTCCTTTTCTATAGACGAATGTTGTGCCTGACAGAAAGGGCATTCGGATACTTGTAGCTCTGCCTCCGTTGGAACAGATACAGCCTCAGCTTCTTCAGCGTAGATTTTCGTGAACTGAATTGAAGATTTAATCGCTGCCAACTTTTGCTGTTTCTTGCGAACTTTTGCGGTCAATTGACCGCGTTCTCGTTCAGCTTTTTGTTTCAATTTCACATGCTCATCGGATATTGCAACCACCTCAACCTTTATCTGTCGCAAGTTGTCGAGGGCTGGCCTGGTGTTCGCGACCACATCAGGAATATTACCAATTAGCAGTTCATTGCCACTAATTGCTAAATAGTCATCAAGCGCGTCTTGTAGTTTTTCTGAAATCTGTTTTTTAGTGACAGCCAATCGTGGAATCTGCCACTCTATTTTTCTTTGCTCTGCCTTTAACAAATTCAACTCTTGAGACTTTATAAAATATGTTTGATCTGCAAAACTTAAAAACACCTTAAAGTGTTCAATCGCCTGTTCGCGTTTCTCCTTTTCATCAAAGCGGTAAAATATTGCATGTTTATTAGCGACTAAATTCTGGTGTTGCAGCATGAAAGACATATAACTTCGAATCGATGGGCTCGGACTCTTACTTCTGCGATACCCACGAGCGGTTAGATCTTCTTCCGCATCTGTAATACGTAATCCGAATTCTCGGTTCAATGCCTTTTTAAACTCATTCAATGGCAGGAAATAATCATCTTCGAAGTATGAACGTATAAAATGATGTGGCTTGCTAACAAAATCATCATCTTCCTCAACCTTAATAAAGGCTTTGCCTTTATGACGACGCGCTAAGATTAAATTAGACTCCTGTACTCGTATTACAATGAAATATATGTCAGCATACTTTGTTATGACACCCTCCGGGACCGTGAAGTCCGAACTTCCAAAGCAAAAATCAAAAATATCGATTAAGGCACTCTTTCCAGTGGAAGATTTCCCTGTCACTACATTGACACCGGGACTGAACGTCACTGCATGGACTTTATTGTCGTGGTCGACAACGCCAATGTGGCGGACAAAAGCTTTCATAGTCTTTTTACTCCAAGCATGCGATAAATGGTTGGGATATCAAAGGGCGCAAATAAAATACCCAAGCGATTTGCTGCCTTTAATGCATCGGCCGGACACAAAGGGTCGGCTGGCCAGCTACAATTGACATAAACCGAAAGATCATCGGCTAACCTAAGCACGCCGATCTCTATGGCATATTGAACAGATGTATTTGTGAGTTTCCGAAACTCAGCAATGCGCTCATCAAGACCGTATAGCCGATCTCTCTTTTTCACCATTGTACGAACAGAACTTGTTGACCTGGCCCTCACAAGGAAGGTATTCGATTCAGGGTAAAGCACCAGGGGCAAGATGAGGTATGAAAGCAAGATGCTTTTGGGCTTCTCTCCAAGCGATTCATAGAAAGGTGGGAACAAAGGACCGAAAATAAATGGGTTGTTATGAAGGACCCCAAAGCTTTGGATGGCGCTACTCATTTCTTTTCGATCCTCCACTGTAGGTTTTTTTCATCATCATCCATTTGTGTATGGAGCAAGCCATTCCGAAAGGCATCTGGCGGTCTTTCAAAGCCTTCGAATTCGCGAGGCTCTTCTGATGTAAGGTTGTCATAAAAAGTCTGGGAGTCTGAAATAATATCCATGCAGTTCCTGCAAGCAGTACGATAGCGGGTATTGTATAGCCGAACCAGTTCGGTGGTATAATTTTTCGTACGACTCACGGGAACTTCGTAATTCTTAAATTCGTCATGAACAGTTTTAACCGCAGCCACATAATCATTGATTGCATCAGGAATAACTACGAAATATTCAATATCCTCAATTTTTTGAACAAAAACATGGTTGCAATGTTCATCCAACAGTTGGCCGTTGGGCTTTTTGGGATCATCGAGATATTTTCTTGGAAACACCCTTGTTTCACGATGATATAGTGACGTTAGATCGCCAACCTTTCTTTCGAACGCCTCGTATGAAATCTCCCAATTTTGACCTCGCTCTGATTGTGGTTGGGTTATAAATCCGATTAATGCATTAAGGAAGTCATCCTTCTTTCCATCTAAAATTCCCTTAATGTATCGCTGCTTAATGATTGCATGGAGTTCAGGTAATTCTGGGGAGCAGGCCTCAATGACAAATTTGCCTATGACGTCACGTAGTTTTTCTTGACGCGACGCATTAAGGACAAACCTCTGGTGTGAAAGTGAATCTGGTATTTTTGATTTTTTTTCAGATGTTCTTTTTGTTCGTGCTGACTCTCGCTCCTCCGAATTTTTATGAATTTTTCTCAAAATTCCAAGGCGTCTCTCCAAACCTGAGTTATTCCATTCACTGATGGTAGCCATTTTACCAAACTGTTGAGGAGTGTAAAGGATGAGTGATATATAGGGGCTTGAGTCAAAGTCGTCTTGTATCCAATTGTGGAGTGTATTCCAAAAGTTAGAATGATTATCAGTTAAGTGATCGCTATAATACTTCGTTTCCACCTGTTCATGGCCCTCTATAGTGACATCTCCCAAGCTTTCTACAAGCACCTTCTGCTCAGCGATCATTTCGTAGCACTTTTGTACTGCGACACATAGCTGATATATAATGCCCCTTGTGGAGTCCGATGCGTCTTGACTGAGTTTATTCGTACGCATTTATGTAGCCCCTTCCTCCTTGTCAATTAACAGCTCAACGACGCGCTTATTGCCGGTGAGCAGGTCTTGCATTAGGGCGGTTTTGAGCGAGTGGAGTTTTGATAGTTTGGCGGATTGATTACCCAGCTCATTATCTAATTGATCAAACACGGCGTTTAGTTTTCTTTGTTCGGGCAGGGGTGGAACCTTAATAGGAACTGCAGCAAGTTTTTCTTGTGTCAGATGGGCAATGCTTGTCTGGCTCGTATAATCAGATAATAGACCCGCCCTGATGCACCACTTCATGAACCTTGGAAAAAGACCTGGCAAAAATTGCTGATCAATCGGTCTTAATCTATGTACCGCCTTTTGGTAATAACAGTTTTTAACTTCTCCACGCCAAATGGCTGTCCGACCGACCTCCCCACCTTCACAGACAAGAATATCATTAAATTTCAGATCGAACTTACGGCGTTCACGTTCATTAAAATCCATCAGTTGCAATCCGGATGTATCGACACGATCCCATTGCACGTTTTTGTTTCCAAGATAGAAAAAAGGGGAGCGCCCTTCAGTGGCTTTCTGACTCAGCATTTTGCCTAACTGAATTTCAAAAATATCCCCGATTCTTTTTAACGCCCACTCCACCGGTATCCTGCCAAGCGGCGAGTCTTCGAATTGGTGGGTTTGTTCGGAGCGGAGGTTGCCGTGTTCGTCGATGCCGCGGGTGAGGAGGTCCTGCATCAGGCCGGTCTTGATGCGCTGCTGCTTGGCAATCAGCGCCGCGGTCTGTTCAATGGCTCGGTCCACCGTCGATAGAATCTCGGCGATTTTGGTTTGTTCGGGTTTGGAGGTCGGTAGCGTTAGGGTTATTGATCTGAGGGCGCTTTGATTGAGTTTGGATCGGGTTCCTCCTACGATAAAGGACTGGATATCTTTATGCTCGAGATTGTAAAAAATTGCGTCTTGACAAAACTCCTTTTTTACACGCAGCACATGAGCGTGATTGTTTACCCAGCTTTTTCCATAAATGCGGTAAGCAATCGGTCGAGATGCAAATTCGTCAAAGCACCCACCGTCTTCCGCAATAAGAATTAGAGGTTCATCAAAAATGAAGCCGTCAATATATCCCTGAAGTCCATTAGCTCCGTAGTAAGGGATTTCACCGATCCGTTTTTCTCGGTCGACTGTATTTATCGGAACTCTTTTGCAATCAAGAATTTCGCAACACTGTTCTACTTTTACTGTTTCCCAACCTTCCACAGCCTTCACTTCACACCCCTCTCTTCACCTGCCGTTCTTCATCCCACATGTCGCGATAGGCATAGACATACGAAGCGGTTGCCCTCGGGTCTATGTCAAAGTAGTAGCGGCAGAGCTTTTTATATAATCGAACCATCGCCGCATCAAAGCCAAAATTGAGCATGCCGTCAAGCAGGTGTTCGATGCGCAGGGGATCGCGGTACTGGGTTCGCAAGATATCCTCTATTTCAGGGGCATATTGTTTTTCAGCCTGCCGTGCAAGCCGACGGCCTGCCCGCGCAATTTCGCCGATAGACTGAACAAGGTCATTCATATGCGGTTCCGTTTTACTTTCCATCGGCCTCAGTGCCGTCCCCCAATGCCTTCAGGTTCACTGTCGCGGTAAGTGTCCTCATTTGACGAATCGCAATTTCATTGAGTCGTTTCAGACGTTCACCCTGGGTCAATCCCATGTGGATGAACTCTGCGTTCATCCCTTCGATGTTGGCCAGAACCAGTAACTGTTCGATGCTTGCATAATCGCGCATGTTGCCTTTGAGCTTGGGATTGGCATCGCGCCATTGTCTGGCGGTATGACCAAACAGTGCCACATTCAGGATGTCCGCTTCCGTCGCGTAAGTTATAGCAACCTGATCCGGCGTGACGATGGCTGGAATGAGGTGTGCCTTGATGGCGTCGGTGTGGATACGGTAGTTTAGTTTCGACAGGGTGCGGTTGAGGTTCCACGATAGGGAGAGTCGTCGGTTTTCATCGTCCTTGAGCCGCTGGAATTCTTTGATCAGGTAGAGTTTGAACTCGGGGCTAAGCCAGGATCCGAACTCGAAAGCAATGTCCTTGTGGGCATAGGTGCCGCCATAGCGACCAGCGCTGGCAATGAGTCCTGTGGCGCGGGTAAGCTTAATCCACTTTTTGGCTGATAGATAGAAGCTGTTTCGGCCGGCCTCGTTTTTAATTCCCTCGAATTCGAGGGAATTAAAAACAGGGTTATTGAGCTGTTCCCAGATACCGAGGAAAAGAACCGTGTCTTTGTTTTTCAGCCACTGCTCGATAAGGGCGTTTTTACCGTCAAAATTTCTTACCATGTCGGTGAGCGAGATAAAATCTCCTTGTTTTTTGGATAGAATCGCAATATCAGTGCCTTGGACTTCAATGACGGTTTTTTTGCCTTTGCTCATTTTATGCCCCCCTTTTCCCCTCCATGCCCTCTGGAAGATAACCAAGAGCTTTCAAAAATCCATCCAGTGTCTTCAGTGTCTCTGCCCGGCGGCTTTCCAGTTCGCGGCTGGAATCGGCGTATTTGTTCCATAGGTTTTCCACCAAGGCGATGAGCCGCCGCTTTTCGGCATTGAGGTAGCGGTTGAGTTCGTTGGTCACCAAATCGTATATCTTTTTCAGGATGAGTTCGCGGGCTTCGGCCTCGGTGAGTTGACCGCCGATGGCAGTAAGTATCCCGTCAGTTTTGGCCAGGCGCGCCCTTAGGGCCGCCTTGTCCTTTTTCAGCACGGCGATTTTTTTCTTATCCGCTTTGTTCTTTAAATCAAGTTGGGCCAGTTGGGCCTCAACCTGCCGGATCAGTTCCAGGCTTTCGGCCTTGAACTCGTTGCCGCCCAGGCGTTTGAGCTGAAGTTTGAGGGCCAGTTCATCGGCCCTGGTTTTCAGGTCGGCCTTGCGCTCTTTGATGCGATTTTCAATGGTCTTGATTGCCTTGTCCTGGGCCTGGAGGTTTTTCAACTCCTTACTGGCGGAATCGCCTTCGCTCCCCTTGAGGTCGTCGATGAGTTCCTTGAGGGCATTCTTGATAACGGTGGCGGTGACTTTTTCGTTCTCCTCCGGTTCGTAACCGGCGACTTCCTGAGCGGTTTCCACGGCTTCGGCCAATTCGCTCTGGGCCTCGCTGATCCGGGTTTCAATGGTTTCAATATCATCGGCTTCAGCCTGGAAAAAGGCGGCGATCAGGTAGCCATCGGGAATCAAGCTGTGATGCCAACCGGTGGAGACGATGGTCTTGAGGTCATAGCGAATCTGCTGCCACCAGTTGACAAAGACCCCGGCGCTTTTAAATTCGTCCAGCACGGATAAGGGGATGAGCTTATCTTTTAAGGTGGTAAGCAATTCAAGGCGGACCTCGGGCATCTTCCTGCCCCCGTTTTTAGCATGGCGCAATTGTGCAAAATCATCCCGGGCAACAGCCCACCATGTTACCAGTGAATTTTGGTGGGTGCTGAGGGTTTTATTGAGTCCGGGAGCAGCTTCGAGGGTGGTCTTGATGTCTGGTTTGGCATCGATTTCCGGAACAAAAGCGAGATAGCCGGGCCGTTCGGCCTGAAACAGCGTGGCGGATTGGACACTGAATTTGGCAAAGTCGGCCTGTCTGGCTTGGACCTCGGCCTCGGGTATGCCGCCGATGAGGTGGGCCTGCACATCTTCCGGCTCCGGCTCGGGGGTGTTGTCCACATAGCGTCGGATGTTGAGGTTGTAGTCGTGGGTCTCGACGATCTCGGCCTTTTCGACCAGACGGCTGTATTTGGGCAACTCCCGTTTGTGGATAAAGACGAAATCGATTTTCTCGATGTCTTCGGGGCGCAGCTTATTTTGGGCCTTGCCTTCGGCGTATTCGCGGTCGGCGTTGATAAACAGCACTTTGTCGCGCAGAACGTCGGGCTTGTTCTTGTTGGCTACGATCACGCAGGCGGGAATGCCGGTGCCGTAAAAAAGCCCGGGCGGCAGGCTGATGATGGCCTCGATCACATCATCCTCGATGAAGATTTCGCGAATGAGCTTTTCCTTGCCGCCTCGAAAGAGCACACCATGGGGCATAATGGTGGCCATGTGCCCATCGGATTTAAGGCTGGCCAGCATGTGCTGGACGAACATGAGATCGGCCTTCTTGCCGGTTTCGGGGCACCATTCGCGAAAGCGATTGGGAAACTTCAGGGTAGCCCGGCTGTAATTCTGGGAGAATGGCGGATTGGCAAGGACGCGGTCGAACTTTCGGATTTGGCCGTTTTCCAAGATCAGGGGGTCTTCCAGGGTGTCCCCGTTTTCAATGGTAAAACGGGTGATGTTGTGCAGGATCATGTTCATGTTGCAGATCGACCAGACCGTGCCGTTGGAGTCCTGCCCGTAAAGGGCCAGATCGTTGGGGTCCTGTCCCTGCTCCTCCACGTACTGATGGGCCTGGACAAGAAATCCGCCGGAACCTGCGGTGGGGTCGTAGACCTCATTGCCCGCTTCGGGCCTGGTGATCTGCACCAGCAGTCGAACGACCTCGGCCGGCGTATAGAACTCGCCGCCTTTCTTGCCCGCGCTGTCGGCAAAAAACTTGATCAGGTATTCATAGGCCGCGCCGAGCAGGTCGGGAAACTCGAAATTGTCGTTGACTAGGACAAATTGGGGCTGGTTGAAGTGGTCGAGCAGGTCCTTCCACTTCTGGTCGAGGATCCTGGTCTTGCCTTTGACGGCATTGAAATCAATGTTATTTTTGAGCACCCCGGCCAGGGCGTCGTTTTCGTCTTCCACGGCAGCGATTGCCTTGTTGAGCATATTGCCGATATCGTGCTTGAGGTGCTTGAGCGGGGGGACCTCATCGCCGTTTTCATCGCTCCACGACTCATGCCAGCGAGCGCGGGGCGGGATGAAAAAGGTCTCACCATAGGATGTTTTTTCTTCAAGGAGTTCTTTTAACAGATCCGGCTGGTCCTTTAAGTGGGCAAAGGCCTCATTTTTGAGCTGAATGCGCTTGCGATCGAATTCGTCCGACAGGCGCTTAAGAAAGAGCATCCCGAAAATGAATTCCTTGAACTCCGATGCGTCCATCTTACCACGCAGAATATCAGCCGCCTTGAAGAGGAATGATTCAAGCTGAGAGAGGGTGATTTTTTCCGATTTCATTATATGATCCTGATAGCAATTATTCTGTGTGAACGGGGACAAACCTTGATCAGGGACGTGGGACTTGCGCCCCTCAAATAATAAGATCCTTCCTTACCCATTAGATTCATTTGCTAAAGTAGCTGAGTCCTTGGGCACGTTCATGCTGAACGTGCCTTAACCCCTCATCAATAATCCGGGACATATTTCGGAACACTTTGAATTTATGCGTTTTTCTATCTCGAACATTTAGAACAGCGGTGACTTGAATTCTTAGTGAAAAACTCAGGTTGGGAACGTCCTTATATTATCGGACATACTGTGAAGCGGCAGCAGGTGGTCATTACGACAGGAGAATCAAGGGGCGTTCCCGATATTCTCCCTGCTTAAAAAAGCTCTGAAGGTCTATAATTGATTTTTTTCCCGTATTCAATTATAGACCTTCAGAGCTTTTTTAAGCAGGGAGAATATC
>Ga0164313_10004166_pt1 | contig 12915 bp, 7 predicted proteins | sample GuaBasSedimGuay4_FD_113735 | JGI IMG/M metagenome (GOLD analysis project Ga0164313, IMG submission 113735) | Subseafloor sediment microbial communities from Guaymas Basin, Gulf of California, Mexico - Guay4, Core 4569-4, 0-3 cm | ecosystem: Environmental > Aquatic > Marine > Hydrothermal vents >... | reverse complement strand
TTTTACCTCGAAACGGTCTTCAGCCTCGATCTGTGACGGCCACCCCTGGTGGTCGCAGATATTATCGGGAGGGCCGTACATTTCCTTCCTGATTTTGCGTTTTTCAATACCCAGGCTTTCGAGTTCCGGGAGGCAGAACTCATACATCCCCTGAGGCCCACAGAGAAAGAATGTCATGTCTGACATGCTGCCGGGAATTTCCCGGATCAAGGCGGCGTTGATGAACCCGCAGGCACCGGTGTAGGTTTTACCCGGTTTTTCGATGACAGGGATGTAAGTGATGTTGTCAAACCTTGCGGATATGTGTTCAAGTTCCTCGAGGAGTATAATGTCATCCGGCTGCCGGTTGCCGTAAAGGAGGGTGACGGTCCGATCCAGACCGCATTCCACGATTTCACGGATCATGCTCATAAAGGGTGTGATGCCGCTGCCCCCGGCGATGCACACCATGTGCTTGTCATGGTACAGGGGATTGTAGTGAAAATTTCCCTGGGGACCGGCACTGTCGAGCTGATCACCGGTTTTTATACGGTCCATAAGATAGTTGGACACCAGGCCATCGGGGACGCGCCGCACTGTGATGTCGTAATAACCGGTCTGGCGGGGCTGGGACGAGATGCTGTAGGGCCGGCTGGTTCGGATGCCGTTTATCTCGAGGAATAGAGGAATGTATTGCCCGGCCAGGAAAGGGGGCAGCAATGCATCGACCGGTGCCAGGCGCAGGGTTTTGGTGGAAGCGGTTTCGGCAATGACATCCACGATCCGTAGCTTCAATTGCCGGGGGTGGAGCTGTCGGATATATTGACCGGCCATCAGCCTGTCGAAAGAGCGTTCTTTGCCGGCTTTGAAACTGAACTCTATTTCCTCGGCAATTTCTTCATATCCGTCGAATTCCTGCCAGATGCCCTTTTTCATAACAGCCTCCATTTATTTGTTGGTCTGTTTCAGGATCGATTTAGCAGCAGCCACACCGGAACGCAAGGTGGGTTCGAAGCCGCCGTCGCCAGTCCAGCCGCCTGCAAAACAGAGGCCTTTCACAGGAGAGTGGCGGCCGGGTTGAAAGAACAAAGAATCCCTGGTGCGATGCTCAAAACCGTACACCGATCCGGCCGGATGCCCCAGGTAGCGCATATGCGTAAGCGGCGTGGCGACATCGATTTCCTCGATATGCTGCCGTATCTCGGGATAGATTTTCTCCATACGACACAGCATGGATTCGGCACAGCGAAATTTGACTTCATGGTACCGGCCGGGGGGGATGTCCAGCCAGGGGTCGCCGTATTTGAGCGTCACGAGATTGACCTGACATGTCCCCGGAGGTGAAAACGAGGAATCGGAGACATCATAGCAGCTCATCACCAGCAGTTCGTCCTGGATATCGATCCGGTTCATGCGGTCGTGATTCGTACGCGTAATATCCGTGGAGGACATCAGGAAATTGGTCGACTCTGCAATGTTAAGTGCTTCGGGTTCGCAGTCAAAACCGATGAACATGGAAAATGCGGAATTGCTCAACGTTCTACTGTTCATCTCCTGCAGGGTGTTGTCAGGGATCAGGTTTTTGTCGATCAGGTTGGTGTAGGTCTCCACCGGGGAGATGTTCGCCACCACGTAAGGAGCCTCGACAATGTCACCGTCGTCGGTGACCACGCCCCTTACCTGGTTGTCTTCGGTGAGAATGCGCTGCGCCCCGCAATTGAAACGGGCCCTGCCACCGGCAGTAAAAAATGAATTCAGAATGGCGTTGGAGAGCGCCTGCGAACCACCCTTGACATGATAGGGTTTGAATTCGATGTATTGGAAAAGAATCATGGCCAGGTAGGCAAAGGCCATCTGATCGGTGGAAATCCCCAGATAGCCCCAGTACACCGATATGACAGCTTTGAGCCGGGGGTCTTTGAAGAAGTCGTCCAGGACCGCTTTGACGTTTTTAAAGGCGTAGCGGTACATGTTGGGGTATTTTTCACGGGATGGTTCCGGATCACGAAAAATAAAGGCCCCGATCATATCGCCGGCGTATTTGTAAACGAGGTCGAAAAAACCGTCTATGCCTTCACTTTCATGGGGAAATTTTGTTTTGAGTTCGGCGATGATCTGGTTTTTATCCGGTTTGAAGGAGGCGTGAAACCCGTCCGGCATGTGAACGCTGTAAAGATCCGTGATTTCGACGAATTCGAGGTTTTCCATGACCCCGAGACTGTCAAGGGTCATGCGCAGCGGGCCGGGCTGCTCGGGTGTCCCCAGGCCGCTGAGCTGGTGCAGGGCAACCTCGAATTCAAAGCGCCCCCTGCAGAAGCTGGTGGCACATCCCCCGGGGATGTTGTGGCGTTCCAGCAGAAGTACCTGCATCCCTTTACGGGCCAAGGCCGCAGAGGCCGTCAAGCCGCCATTTCCTGCTCCGATGACAATGGCATCATAGTCCATGGCCTACCTTCTCCTTTCACGAAAGCTGATGATTATTCAGGATCGTAAATGTATTCCAGCGATTTTCTGGGTTTGTCATTTGGCCTTCGGCCGATATTTATCCTTCGGATGTAATTTACGCTATCGCGTGTTATTTGCGCTTCGCGCGTCAGTTGCTTCGCGTCATTAATTGTGGCCTCTGGCTTATTAGCTGCGAACCTACGGCTAACAGCCTGCGGTTGTTCAATGACAGCGAAGCGTAATGACTATTAATGACGCGCGAAGCGCAAATTACATGCCGCAGGCAGATCACATCCGCAGGATAAATTACGCACGTCAGTGCAAATGTCGGCCGAAGGCCAAATGACGTGCGCAGCACTAATTTCGCGCCGCAGGCGCTTAAAGCCCCATGAATTTGGCCGCAATGCCCTTCATGACCTCGTTAGTGCCGGCAAAGATCGACATCACCCGGATATCGCGCCAGGCGCGGGTGATGGGATATTTTTCAATGGCGGCTTCGTTACCCACCAGGTCAAGACCGCGATCGGCAACCCTTTTGGCCATTTCGGTAGTCCAGTATTTGGCCATGGAGGTTTCAACGATGATCTCCTGTCCTTCCATGTGATCGGCCACCAGCTTTTCCATGAAGGTTCTGCCCAGCTTGATATCGGTGGCCATTTCCACAAGGGCAAACTGGTTGGCCTGGAATTTTGACAGCGGTTTTCCGGAGATCTTGGTTTTTTTACAGTAATCGGTCACCCACTCCACGATGCGCTCGGCTGCGGTTACGGCCCCGATAGAACACACGAGGCGCTCTTGCTGGAGTTTCTGCATGAGCATGAGGAAACCCTGGCCTTTTTCACCCAGGCAGTTTCCTGCTGGGATCCTACATTTAGAAAAAAAAAGCTCGGCCGTGTCCTGGCTTCTCCAGCCCATTTTGTCTAGGTGCCGACCTCGCTCGAAACCCGGTGTTCCGGTTTCGACAACATAGAGCGACAGTGCCTGATAAGGGTTTTCGACGGCCGGATCTTTGGCCGCGATAATAACGATGTCGGCGTTGATACCGTTGGAGATAAAGGTCTTTGACCCGTTGATGACGACTTCGTCACCTTCCTGTTCTGCGGTGGTGGCTATGCCGGCCAGGTCGCTGCCGGCACCGGGTTCGGTCATGGCGACAGCACTGATGATATCCCCGGACACGCATCCGGGGATAAATTTTTGTTTCAGTTCTTCATTACCAAAAGCACTGATATAAGGGACCACCACATCCGAGTGCAGCCCGGCGGCCAACCCCGTGTGGTAGGTGTAGGAGAGCTCCTCGGTGACGATGATCGAGTAAAGGAAATCTCCGCCGATGCCCCCGTATTCCGGCGCGATGTCGGTGCACAGAAATCCACCCCGACCCATTTTCTGCCAGATTTCCCTGGGCTCGATGCCGTCCTTTTCCCATTGTTCGACGTTGGGGGTGACTTCTTCAGCAAGAAAGGCTTTCAGGCGGTGCCTGAAGGCTTCGTGTTCGGGGGTGAAGTTTAGTATTTGCATGGGTGTATTTAGTGTTTTGTGTTTGGTAATTAGGTTGAAGGTATAAGGTAAAAGGTAAAAGGTCGAAGGTAGAAGGGCAATGCCGTTAACTTAAGCCGTTGTTACTTTTCGAACGTTCTTTTCGATGGGTTCTCCCAACATGAAATCCCCTTCAGTCTTCAGCCTTCAACTTATTCCCTTTCACCCTGAATATACTAGCGGCGAAGCTGCGTACACAAATACAATTGATGCCGCTCTTTGCATCAATTGTATTTGCCGATAATGGAAATACTACAGACATTCATGGCCGGAAAACCGCCCAGGTTGTGCGTCAACCCGTAGGTGGGGTTGTCGATCTGGCGTTCACCTGCGCGGCCGTGCAGCTGCAGATACATTTCGTAAAGCATACGCAGGCCGGATGCACCGATGGGGTGGCCGAAACATTTTAGACCGCCATCCACCTGGCAGGGCACCTGGCCATCCCGGTCATAAAACCCGTCCATGATATCCTTGACCGCCTGACCTCTTTCGGAAATGTGTAGGTCTTCGTAGGTGACCAGTTCGGTGATGGAAAAGCAGTCGTGAACCTCCATCATGCTGAGTTCCTCACGGGGGTTTTCAATTCCGGCTTCCTCGTATGCTTTCAGACTGCACTTGCTGGTAGTCATGAAGTGGTCGCCGTCCCAGTCGTTGTAGCCCATCTCCTCACCGCTGCTCAAAGCCAACTGCAGGGATTTGACTGTGACAAAATCTTTTTTGCCCATTTTTTCCGCGATTTCAGGCGTAGTGACGATGGCGCAGGCAGCGCCGTCGCTGACACCACAGCAGTCGAAAAGACCCAGGGGATGCGCAATGATGGGCGAGGCCATGACCTGATCCTCGGTCACCTTTTTTCTCAAGTGCGCCTTGGGGTTGAGCACGCCGTTGGCGTGACTCTTGGCCGAAACGTGGGCCATGGCACGTTTGAGATCCTGGTCGGGAACCTTGTATTTGGCCGCGTAGGCGCTGGCCAGCTGGGCAAAAGCGCCTGGTGCAGTCAGGTTGGGGAACCACTGCCAGGTCAAGGTGCCCGAGTTGGATCCGGTAAAACTGGGCAGCCCCCCGTATCCCGTATCCTTTAATTTTTCTACTCCCAGGGCAAGACAGATGTCATAGGCGCCGGAAGCGACCGCGTAAACAGCCCCCCGGAAAGCTTCTGTTCCGGTGGCACAGAAGTTTTCAACCCGGGTTACCGGGATCATGGGCAGACGCAGGCTCAGCGACAGGGGCAGGGCGCTTTTGCCGACATTGATTTCATCCAGACAGCATCCAAACCAGGCCGCCTCGATGTCGTGTTTTTCAACTCCGGCATCTTCCAGGCACTCCTGAAAGGCCTCCACCATGAGTTCCTCCGCACCGACATCCCAGCGTTCCCCGAATTTGGTGCACCCCATACCGATGATTGCTACTTTATCTTTTATTCCAGTGGCCATGTTTTCCCCCTTATTAAAATTTGCGCAGCAAATTTTACAAAGTGAACAGCTGTTCGATCAGCTGAGATTTGAGAATGTCGCCTTCGATCTGCAGTTTGCCGGATGTGTAGGCCTGCATGGCCGGCAATTTTCCTGTCATCATGCTTAGAAAATCGGTGTCGTCCATCTTGAGCGTGCATTTGGGTGCGTCATGCGTCCCGGCCGCGATGGTGCAGGTCTTGTCTTTCACGACACAGTACCAGTCACCGCCGCCGCTGCCGGAGATGTTGAACTGAAAAACGATATCGATTCCTTCGGCGGCATCCGCCTTGAAGATTTCGCCCATCTTCTGTCCGAAGAAGGTCTTTACATCCAGCTCGCCGGCACCCTCGCCGGCACCCTCGTCTGCACCCTCGTCTGCCTCCCCGGCTGTATCTTCCTGCGGTGGCGCGATGAGGGCGAAGATAGCCTCATTGGCGTCGGCCATCTCCTTGGCTCCTTCCAGGGAATTGATGGCGTCCCAGTTATCCCGAACGGACTCAGGCGTCGGGATGTTATCCTGCTCCCCAAGCTGAATGCCCTTGCCGGTGTATATGGCAGCCCGGTTGAAATAGCCCATGCCGGTGTTGAATATACCGCCTGTCTCTTCACAGGCCTCACTGGCCAGATGGATTACCATGGGGGCTACGAACTCGGGTTTGGATTTTTCAAAAAGCTCCGGCGGCATGACATCTTCGGTGAGCCTGGATGCCGCAATGGGGGCGATGGTGTTGATCTTGATGTTATATTTTTTGCCTTCAATTTTAAGCGTGTTCATCAGGCCTACCAGTCCCATTTTGGCAGCCGAGTAGTTGGTTTGGCCGAAGTTCCCATAGAGACCGGCGGCCGAGGTGGTCATGACGATGCGGCCATAGCCCTTTTCCTTCATCACACGCATGGCCGGCCGGCTGACATGGTAGGCACCGTTCAGGTGGACCGAGAGTACGGCGTTCCAGTTTGCGGGATCCATCTTCACAAAGCTCTTGTCGCGCAGGATTCCGGCGTTGTTGATGATGATATCCACGCTGCCGAAGGTGTCCAGGGCAGACTTGATGATGGCTTCGCCACCTTCGGGCGTGGCCACGTTGTCATAGTTGGCCACAGCCTCACCGCCCAGTTCCTTGATTTCAGTCACAACTTTGTCTGCCGGTGTGGCCGATCCTTCACCGGATCCGTCTCGGGCACCGCCAAGATCATTGACCACGACCCTGGCGCCCCGTTTGGCGAGCTCGATCGCATAAACCCTCCCGAGGCCGGCCCCGGCGCCGGTAACCACGGCAACGCGCCCGTCGAATGAAATTTGGTCGGTGGCTGTTGCCGCTCCGGGAACGGGTACGGCTTTCCAGAAGTAGTTGCTGAACCCCCGGTCCGGATCGACACCTTTTCTTTTGAATTCCATCTGCATGGGCAGACCCACGCTGATTTCATCCAGTTCGCAGTCGGTGAAGTCGGCTACCAGCCTGCCGCCGCCCTCGAACTGCACCATACCGTAGATGGCCGGAGGATCCACTGAAACAGCCAGCATGTCGCCGGTAAATGTTTTAACCTTGGCCGTGACATCGGCAAATTCATAATCGTCCTGGCTCTTGATGGCGCCGCACTTCGGGTTGACGCAGATCTCCGAGCTCGGGTACTGCGGTGTGCCGCATTCACGGCATTTGCCGCCCACCAGCCCCAGAATCATCTTGTTCTTGCGCCACAGGACCGTGGTGGCTGTCTGGGTGGGGGCTTCCGCACGAATGCCCATTTCCGTCTGAATCAGATTGCGGAACTTCAGCCATTTCTCGTAGTTGGTAATGGTTTTCTTGTTGTCCAGGGTACCCTGAAATCCGTTTCTGGGCGGGAGCGCCGTGATGTTGTCGGTTACCTCGAACAACAGGGCATTGCAGCCCTGGCCAAAGCCGGCCATGAGGATTTTGTCGCCGGGTTTGGCACTCTCCAGTGCCGCCATCATCATCAGAAACGGGTGGGCCGTGCCGGTTTCACCGCAAACATCATGTAGATTGTCCACCAGTTTTTCCGGAGTTGCTCCCAGCTTGGCGGCAATCTTTTTGTGGTCGCCTTTGAAGAAGCAGGGATAAACCAGCTTGTCCACATCGTCCATGGTCAGGCCAAGTTTATCCAGCAGCCCGTTGACCGCCTCGGGGATGATTTTTCCATACCCGGCATCCCGGGTCCAGCGCTCTTCCCACATGTAGTCGATGGTTTTCTGGGCGCCCCGGTAGTGATCAACAAAGTCGTGGGAAACGCTGAAAGACCCCTTGTATTCAGCGATGACGTCGGTGCTTCCAACGGTGAAAGCGCCGGCACCGTCACCGAACCACATCTCATAGAAGTAGGCGGCTCTGGTTTCGCGTTTGTCGGAAGCTGCCACCAGCACGTTTTTGCGATCACCGCTTTTCACGGTTTCAAGCGCGGTGATGAGCGCGGTGCTGCCGGCCTTTTGTGACGCGCTGAAGTCGGACGTGATCAATTCACTGCCCAGGTTCAGTGCCGCAGATACGATGCCGGCGTTCTGACGGTCGGCAAAGGGTACGGTGGTAGACGCCAGGTAAAGACCGTCCAGGGCTGTTTTGTCAACGCCCTTCAGGCAGTCTCTTGACGCCGCAACGGCCATGGTGATGGTATCCTCATCCCAGTTACACATGGACCGTTCCCCTTGCGCAACCATCATGATGGCGGGCGCAAACCAGCCCATGGATTGAAAGATGGACATCCTGTCCAATCTCAGACGGGGGATATATGCGCCGTATGAAGTAATTCCGATCATAGTATGCTTCCTCCTTATTCTGGATAAACCGGAACCACAAAGGCACAAAGGACACAAAGTTTTTCTTTTTTTTCTCCTCTATGTCTTTGTGGTTGAAAAAGTTTTGCCATAAAAGCCATAAAATTTATTTTTTAGCGATTCATTTAAAATGTCTGTTTTGTAGCGGCGAAGCCGCGTACAGTAATTTTTGCCCGGCAAAAATTACATCTTGAAAAGTTTTTCGATAAGCTGGGATTTCATGATATCGCCCCCGATTTTCAGTTTTCCCGACGTATAGGCCTGCATGGCCGGCAGTTTACCGGTCATCATGGCTAAAAAGTCCTTGTCTTCCATTTCCAGCGTACAGACAGGTTTTTCATGCTTGCCGGCCTGGATGGTACAGGCACCGTCCTTGATGTCGCAGTACCAGTCGCCGCCGTCGCTGCCCGTGATAATGTACTGAAAAACAACCTCTACACCCTGGGCCGCTTCGGACACAAAGGCGTTCGGCATGCCCTTGAATATATCGCTGACGGACATGCCGGTGGGTTCGGCTGTCCCCGCATCGGCAGCGGGTTTGGAAAATGCCCCGATGAGATCACCGATTTGATCGTTGAGCTGGAAATATGTTTTGGCCCCTTTGAGGGTCGTCACTTTTTCCCATGCTTCCACAAGTTCTTCAGGGCTTGGAACGGTCCGGCCGTCACCGACAACCGCACCCGGGCCGGTGACAATCGCCGCGCGGTTGTAACAGCCCATGCCGGCATTGTAGATGTTGCCGGTGTCGGCGCACTCCTCGGAACAAAGGTACAGGGCCAGGGGGGCGACGAATTCGGGCTTCAGCTTGGCAAAGAAGTCCGGTGGCAGCACATCTTCGGTCAGGCGCGAAGCCGCTACCGGTGCAACGGTGTTGACGTGAATGTCGTATTTTTGCCCTTCCAGCTTGAGGGTGTTCATCAAGCCGATAAGCGCCATTTTGGCGGCCGTATAGTTGGTCTGTCCGAAATTACCGTAGAGTCCTGCGGCCGAGGTGGTCATGAGGATTCGTCCGTAGCCCTTTGCCTTCATGACGGCAAAGGCCGGACGGGTTACGTTGTAGGCACCGTTGAGGTGCACGTCCAAGACGGCGTGCCAGTTCTGCGGGTCCATTTTCAGAAAACTTTTGTCCCGCAGGATGCCGGCGTTATTGATCAGAATGTCCAGGGTTCCAAAGGTATCCAGGGCGCTTTTGACGATGCCTTCACCGCCTTCCACGGTAGCCACGTTGTCATAATTGGCTACGGCTTCTCCACCCAGCGCCTTGATTTCATCCACAACCGTGTCGGCGGGGCTGGCGGACCCTTCACCGGAACCGTCACGTGCGCCCCCCAGGTCGTTGACCACAACCTTGGCGCCGCGTTTGGCCAGTTCGAGGGCATAGACGCGACCCAGGCCGGCGCCGGCCCCGGTCACCACTGCCACCCGGTCGTCGAAGCGAACTTCGTCCTTGGGGATGTCGCCGTATTCAAATATGCCGTTGTCGATGACGATCTCCTGGGTCTCTACATTCTGGATGCGCCAGACAGCCTGGCCTTCACCCGTTTTCCAGATCAGCACCCTTAGCGGCATGCCCGGGTAGAGCGGTCTCGAAAACCGGCAGTTCATGCGCCGCGCCTTTTCCGGTTCACCGGGAATGAGGCTCTGGATCAAGGCCCGACAGGCATAGCCATGCGTGCAGAGACCGTGCATGATCGGTTTTTCAAAGCCGGCCATTTTGGCGAATTCAGGATCCACATGCAGCTGGAATACATCTCCGGAGAGCCGGTAGATGAGCGGCTGATTTTCTGCGGGAGACGCATCGACCGTGAAATCCGGAGCCCTGTCCGGGAATTCCACCGGTTTCCGGGGGCGGTTTTCACCGCCGAAACCGCCGTCCAGCCGTGAAAAAATGGTCATGTTGGAGGTGAACAGCTTCTGACCGTTGGAATGCCGGGTTTCGGCTTCGGCAACCACCAGAGCACCTTTCTTTTCACCCTTGTCATAGTAGTTGAGGATCTTTCCTTCCGAGATCATGGTGCCTTCGGGTGGAATGGGGTTGTGAAAAATAAGCTCCTGCTCACCATGCAGTATGCCGGCCAGGTTGATATTGGTCAACGTCATGGCCTCGGGCATGATTTCGTAGAGCGTGGTGATCGCGAAGCTGGGAATAACCTTAAGGTCTTTCTCGTAACAGTACTCCAGTTCGGAAAATCCGGCACCTACGCCAAGGGCGTACAATACGGCATCTTTCCAGGTATAATCCTTGGAAATGGGGCCGATTTTTTTTCCGACAGCATCAAGATTTAACGCCATGGGTCCCCTCCTTTAGTTTTAGTCATTGTAATTTGCTTGAAGTTTGTTTTTTGAAATTTGAAAATTTATTTTGTAAATGCCGGCACCATCATAAATTTGACTGTCTCCTTGACGACCGCCCGGTAGCCGTCGTGGTCCACGTTCAAGATCGGTCTGAAAAAATTTTCACCGGATATAAAATTGAGTACACAGTTCCAGACCGCCAGTATGCGCGCCTTGGCCTGCACGGGCACGTGGGTCTTATCTTCGGCAAGATCCATGGCAACGGCAATTCCCGAGGTGTAGTCGCCGATTTTAATGCCGGGAACGTTCCCGGAATCTGTTTTGTTGAAATAGCCGAAAAGAATCAGATTCGAAACTTCCGGATGGTTGAACAGGTACTCGGTTAAAATATCGATGGATATTTCGAGGCGGTCGGAAAGGGATCTGCCCCTGGCCTGCTGTTCGACTTCTTCGAATTTGAGCAGAATTTCATCGTTGAGGTCGGTGATCAAAGCTTCGTAGAGGTCCAGCTTTTCTCCCCAGTGATAGTACAGCGTGGATATATCGATGCCTACATCACCTGCGATCATGCGCGTGGTCGTGCTGTTGTAGCCGTATTCTCCAAACAGCCTTCTGGCGGAAGCCAGAATACGGGCTTTCATGGATTCAGGATCCTGGCGGGCTTTTTCAAGCGGTGAGGGCACTCTTACATCCTTTTTCCCAGCAACATTATCCCACAACGTGTTTCCATCAATTGATGGAGAAAAAGATAGTTCAATTACCTCTCCATTGTCAAGGTAAATGTCGATGTTTTTTTAAAAAGCGAATTTTGTTGAAAAGGGGACAGTTTTTTTGTTTATTTTAACCATAGATCCTGCTATCAGGGATTTCTGCTCTAACAAGGTATAGATCGGTTAATCTATGTTGTTTTTGCAACGGCAGGGAGTTCAAATTTGGGAGGTCATTCCCAATGCTTAACATCATTAAATCATTCCTCGCGCTTTTGATCGCCACGACCTTTCTCACCATGGGCATCGGCCTTCTGAACAGTCTGCTCAGCATCAATATGCGACTTCAGGGCAGTGGCAATCAGACCATCGGCCTGGTCATGTCCTGCAATTACCTGGGAATCATCATGGGGATCTATTTCTGCCAGCCCATTATCCAGCATGTGGGCCATATCAGGGCGTTTGCAGCGTTTGGTGCCGTTGTGACCGCCATATCGCTGCTGCACGGCCTATACATGTCGCCCTGGTTCTGGGCCGGTTTGAGGATTGGTTTCGGGCTGTGTGTCACCGGGCTCTTCATGGTGATCGAAAGCTGGTTGAACGAAAAGGTCGAGCCGGTTTTTCGAGGCCGGCTGCTGTCCATCTACATGATTCTGGTCTATTTTGGACTCGGCAGCGGCCAGCTTCTACTCAACTTGAGTGATGTGCAGGGCAAGAACCTGTTCATGATCGCCGCCATCGTGTCTGCCGTTTGCCTGGTGCCTATTTCCATAACCCGGGCAGTTAATCCGCAACCCTTGGAAGTGCCCCGCTACAACATGGTCAAGCTGTTTCAATTGGCTCCTTTAAGCATGGTGGGAAGCTTCACCGCCGGTCTGATCAACAGTTCATTTTACGCACTGGGGCCTATCTTTGGATTGGACATCGGTCTTCAGGTTTCTCAAGTTTCCCTTTTCATGAGCATCACCGTCTGGGCAGGGCTGCTGTTTCAATATCCGGTCGGCCTGCTGTCCGACCGTCTTGACCGTCTCACAGTTTTATCGGTACAGGGATTTCTGGTTGCCGCTGTGAGTTTGGGTATTGCGATGCTGGGCAGATCGAACCTGGGTACGCTGCTGCCGATGACAGCCTGTTTCGGAGTGGTTTTTACTATCTACCCGGTGTCCATGGCACGTGCCCAGGACAACATCGAAAAACAAGACATTGTTCCGGTCAGTGCTGCCTTGATTCTATTTTTTGGTATCGGCGCCTGCTTCGGCCCCGTGACCTCATCTCTGATTATTTCAAAGGTCGGCCCATGGGGGCTTTATTACTTCACCGCCGCTTGTGGCGGTATACTGGGGGTGGTTGCCTGGATCTACAGGCATAAACTGCCAAGCAATGTCGAAGACCAAGTCGCCTTCGTTCCCATACCCAGGACGTCACCGGTGGTCAGCCATTTTGACCCGCGCGGAGAGGCTGAAGGTTTCTCCAACGATAACGATGATAATTAAAACTTACGGCCACCCTTTCGAACGAAAGTCGAGTCGGTACTCTTTAACACCACGACGCAGAACAATGTCATCAGGATTGATGTGGCTGATTTGATACCCTTGGATATCATCTCCCTCTCGTAAAACCTGATTGCTAATGACCACCAGTCTTTCTTCGCGGGGTTCTCTCCATGAAATGGCCTGTATCTTAAGGCCGACGCTTTCGAGCCGGTCCATCG
>Ga0164313_10004165_pt1 | contig 12916 bp, 16 predicted proteins | sample GuaBasSedimGuay4_FD_113735 | JGI IMG/M metagenome (GOLD analysis project Ga0164313, IMG submission 113735) | Subseafloor sediment microbial communities from Guaymas Basin, Gulf of California, Mexico - Guay4, Core 4569-4, 0-3 cm | ecosystem: Environmental > Aquatic > Marine > Hydrothermal vents... | reverse complement strand
GACGGCGGCTGCGTTCTTGAGCTGCGGTTTGACGCCGGGCGGTACCACCACTCCCAGTTGTGCCAGCATATTCTTGAGACTTTGCACAGTGAATGGCTGACTGGAGGAATCGCCGGTACCATCAAGTCCGACCACCAGCCCATAGCCAATCAATTGATTGGTCCGGACCCCTGCAATTGAGGCGAGATCCTTGATACGTTCTGCTGACACGGTCATCGGTGCCAACAGCATTGTCAGTATCAGCAACCAGACCGGCATCTGTTTCGTAAAATTCTTTTTCATCATAGTGTCCCGGTGTATTCCTCAAAAGGGCCAGATGGGTGTATTGAAGAACCGTGCCAGCCAGCCCATCGAATTGGCTTCGGCCGGAGCCCCCTTGCCCCGATAGGCAATCTGCGCATTGCCTACCTGTGTCGATAGCACTGTATTGGCCGGTGTAATATCTACCGGCCTGACAATGCCGCGCAACCGCACATATTCATCACCCTGGTTAATGGCTATCCACTTCTCGCCCTGCACCACCAGGTTTCCATTCGGCAACACCTGTGAAACCGTGACGGTGATACTGCCTTGCAGCTTGTTGCTCTGGGAACTGTCCGACTTGCCGGAAAAATCATTTGCTGACTCCAGGCTGGTACTCAGGGGATTGCCACCCAGGGAAATATCCTGACCGAGGATTGTCGGTGCACTGATGCTGGTCGAATTATCCTTGGTTATTCCGGTGCTGGCCTGCTTGGTTGCATCTGTCTGCTCATCAAGGATAACCGTCAACAGATCGCCTACCTGGCGGGCTGTGATATCCTCAAACCAGGTCTTTGAGTAACCGGCCAGATAAATAGAACCGTTCTCCTGAATGACGGGTGCATACTCAACCGGAGGAGCAGGCGCAAATTCTGTCTCACCCTGCTGAACCAGCATGGGTGAACCACACCCCACCAGCCCCGTTATCCAGAAAACCCGGGTAACCAGGATCAAAACAGATTTAACAGTACTCTTCATAGCTGGCTTCCGGATCTGTTCTCAGTCGTTAATTAAAGGGTATTGTTTGCAAACTCAAGCATCTGCTCTGCCGTTGCAATCGCCTTGGAGTTCATCTCATAGGCACGCTGGGTTTCGATCATATTCACCAGCTCCTCAACCGTATTCACATTTGAAGTTTCCAGTGAACCCTGGGCCAGGGTCCCCATTCCATTGAGACCCGGTTCCCCTGTCAGAGGCGATCCACTGGAGCCGGATTCCAGGAACAGGTTCTGGCCAATCGGTTGCAATCCTGCCGGATTAACAAAGTCAGCAAGCTGAATGGTGCCCAGCTCAGTCACGGTCGCATTGCCCGGCTGCAGGGCAGAAACGATACCGTCACCGCTGATCGTAATACTTTGCGCATCTTCAGGAATGGTGATTCCCGGATCCAGGGTAAAACCCTTGGAAGTCACAATCTCACCATCTGCATTAATCTGAAACGTGCCATCACGCGTGTAGGCACGCGATCCATCCGGCGTCAGCACCTGGAAGAAGCCACGACCCTGAATAGCCATATCCATGCTGTTACCGGTTTGCACCAGATTGCCCTGGTTGAAAATCTTCTCGGTCGCCACAACACGTACGCCGGTACCCACCATGAGCCCCGAATTTAACTGGGTATCTTCTGATGACTGTGCACCTGCCTGACCGTTATTCTGGTAGAGTAAATCCTCGAATACCGCCCGGCTGCGCTTAAATCCTGTGGTATTGACGTTGGCGAGGTTATTGGCGGTAACCGCCATGCGTGTTTGCTGTGCTTCCAAGCCCGTCTTTGCGATCCAAAGTGCCTGATCCATGTCCTTCTCCTTGATCTATCGACTAACCATTAACCCATGCGCATCAGCTGCGCTGATGCCTGGTCATTTTCTTCAGCGTTTTGCATCAGTTTCACTTGCGTTTCATACTGGCGAGCCAGCTGAATAAGATTAACCATGGCTTCCACCGTATTCACATTGCTCGACTCAAGTGCACCCGCCTGAATCCCCACGCTGGCATCAGCTTCTGCTGACCCACCACCTTTACGGTGTATTAACCCGTCAGCTCCCTTGATCAACTCGCTGGATGGCGGGTTTACCAGTTTGATCCGGTCAACAACGGCAAGGGCATTTGCACCCTGCCCCAGCGGCCGTATGCTAATCGTGCCATCACCGGCAATTTCAATCTTCTCAAAGGGTGGTACCGCAATGGGGCTTCCATTCCCCATCACGGGGCGACCGGTACCCGTCCTGAGCAACCCAAGGCTGTCCACCCGTAAATCTCCAGCCCGGGTATAGGCTTCATTGCCATCCGGTCCTTGCACTGCGATCCAGCCATCACCTTTTATGGCAATGTCCAGATCACGACCTGTTCCCATTACAGACCCGGGCGATGCATCAATGCCCTGACCTTCTGCCACGCCATAGACACGACTGGCAAAACCGGGACCATTGACCGGCAGACTCTGGAATGACTGCAGATCAGCACGAAAGCCGGTAGTACTGGCATTGGCCAGATTCTGCGCATTTACTGATTGCGCCTGCATGGTTTCCCGTGCACCGGTCATCGCGACATACAGCAATCTATCCATGATCTGTCCCTGTCCTGTTTGAGGTAATGGTCAGCGCGATAGTTAACGGCCTATACCCATAATCGTCTGCGTAATGGTGTCAGCAGCCGAAATCACCTGGGCATTGGACTGGAAACTGCGCTGTGCCGTAATCAGGTTGACCAGTTCCTCGGTAATTTCAACGTTGGAGCTCTCCAGGGCACCTGACTGAAGGAATCCAAAATTACCTGCGCCAGGTTCGCCCAGTCTTCGATCACCTGCTTTAAAACTGTCACCCCAAGTGCTGTCTCCCAATGGCGTCAGTCCCTGCGGATTGGCAAAATTAGCCAGCGCCACTTTGCCCAGCGCTGCAGTTTGACCATTGCTGAATCGTGCCTGCACCACACCACTCTCACTAATATCCAGACCACTCAGGCGCCCCGTTGAGAAACCATCCTGAAACAATGAATTAACAGCAAAGGAACTGCCATACTGTGTGGCTCCGGTAAAGTCATAATCAACAGCCATCTGTGATGCACCATTACCGGGGTCATAAGTGCCAAAATTAACCGGCTGGGGCGAGGTCAACTGTCCCAGCTGGTCAAAGGTCAGTGTTTGCACCGTTGTGGTTTGCGTATCATCACCGTCCGTCACCATCCGCACATCCCAGGTACGTGCAACTGTATCTGTTTTTCTGAAGTACAGTGCCGATGTGTGGCTCTGTCCCAGGCTGTCATAGGTTGTCAGTGAAGTTGAATAGTTGTATGTCGAGGCATCAGAAATATCAATGACACCAGCCCCCAACTCTGTAGAGTCTGCCTGTAGATTAAGGGAAATATCTGCAGTTGAAGAAGGCCGGGGCGCCGCATCCGATGCGGTCAACTGCAAATCACCCAGTGATGCGGTACTGAAATTATTACCCTGCGGATCCAGAGCCGGGTAGGCCTGCAAGCGTTGACCGCTCACATTAACCACGTAACCGTCACGGTCGACGGAAAAACCACCGGCGCGACTGTATACATTGGACCCCTGGTCACTCAGGGTGAAAAACCCTTCCCCATTGATAGCAAGATCCAGTGAGTTACCGGTAAAATCGATGTTGCCCTGGGTAAACAGGGATGTCACCGAGGCAAGCCGCACACCGGCACCCGTATCCAGGGAACCGATGCTGCCAAATGCCGTCGCGTACACATCGGTAAACTCTGCCCGTGACTGCTTGAAACCCGTCGTATTCGCGTTAGCGATATTGTTGGCCGTCACATCCAGCGTTGCCTGGGATGCCGCAAGACCACTTAATGCAATTCGAAATGACATAATAGTTCTCCTTGTCCAATGACTACCTGATCTGTCTGATTTCTGAAAAATCCACTTCACCCAACCCGGCAAGCTCCATCGTTAGTGGCTTACCCGCAGCAGGCAATGAAACACTTTGTACCTCGTCGGCAATCAGTACTTCATATGCCTCGTTGGTCCCGCCACTGAGCCCCTCTGCACGCATCTCATAGCGACCAGGCGGAACAGCCGTACCATCCGTGGCAAGGCCGTCCCAATTAAAGGCCACCATCCCTGGTGACTGACTACCCAAACTGACATTACTGACCAGCTGTCCGCTTAAATCGTAAACTCCAATATTCAGGCTTGAGACAGAGCTCGGCAGATCAACAGCGCCTTCAATGGCACCGTCCTGTTCCAGTACACCTTGATTAGCCGGGACTAACACTTTATGCCCCAGCATGCCGGCTGCCTGCATGGTCTGATTTGAAACCAGCGAACCGGCCAGGTTCTGTATCTCGGTCTTGAGACCCGCAATGCCTTCCACCGCACCAAACTGCGCCAGTTGACTCATGAATTCAGCATTATCTGCCGGCTTGAGCGGATCCTGGTTCTTCATCTGGGTTGTCATCAGCATTAAAAAGTCTTCCTGCTCCAGTTCGTTACGCTTGCTGTCATCCTGCAAGGAACGAGACAGCCCCAGATCTTCATAAAGCTTGGTGTCTTGAATAGTGTTCATATCACGGATACTCCAGTTTATTACCCGGTGTTACTGCCCTAGCCGCAAGGTTTCGAGCAACAATTGTTTTGAGGTGTTGGCGACTTCAACGTTGCTCTGATAGGAACGTGAAGCAGAAATCATATTGGCCATTTCCTCGATCATGTTGACATTGGACATATAGATGTAACCGTCACTGTCTGCATCCGGATGTTCCGGGCTATACTGCTTGTTGATGGGTGCATCGCTTTCGACAATGCCATTGACCTGAACAGGAACCGATGCCTGGTTTCCACCGATCGCCTTCATAACGGCTGAGAAAACCGGTTGCCGTGCATGATAGGCACCGGCTTCCGTACCACTGACAACGTCCGCATTGGCCATGTTGCTGGCTACTGTATTAAGTCGCACGGTTTGTGCGCTCATCGCCGAACCCGCAACATCGAAGGTGTCAAATAACCCCATAATCATTCTCCCCTGATGGCCGTCATCAGGCCCTGTATTCTGCCACTAAGAAAACGGAGACTGGTGCGGTAGCGCACTGCATTCTCGGCAAACTTGTTCTGTTCAATCTGTGTGTCCACGGTATTACCATCCAGCGAAGCCTGATTAGGCGTCCGATACAGCACCTGCGCCCCGCCAACACGTCCATGTGGCTGTATGTGACCTTTCTGTGTGGCTGCCATGGCTGTCATGTTCTGTGCCTTTGCATCACTGAGGGCCGCCTTGAAGTCCAGATCCTGTGCCTTGTAATTGGGGGTGTCCGCATTCGCCAGGTTGGAGCCAAGCACCTCACCACGCCGTGCCCTTAATTGCAGGGCCTCGGCATGAATCCCGAAAAGGCGATCGACGGTGTTAGGCATGGTGTATCTCCAATAAATTCCTTTGTCTTCACAGTAGCAATCTGCATGCCAAGTAATGCTGTGACGGTGCCAGTAACCGTTTCATGACCAGTAACGGGAGCGTTATACCTTATATATGTAAGGACTAAATATTGACCAGGAGAGCGGACATGCCATCCAGGGCACGGGCCATAACCACCTTGTAGAAACGCAGTCACGGCATGCGAACAGGCAAAAGCGGCAACACCCTGCCCCTGAGAGCGGCAATAGATTGCCGCCGGGGTTGTGCATCAAAATTGGCAGTCCTGAATGATCATTGAAAATCCGTACTCATCGCATGAATTCGACCTATACAGACTTTACTCACCTGTGTTGGCACAGTAGTTGCTACTGAATACAAGTAGAGTCACAAGAACGAAACAAGTACAGGAACTGAGGATGAAACTTAAATATTTTCTATACGGATGCCTGGCATCACTGACGGTCTTCGCTACACCCGTTGTAGCCGACGCCATACAGAGCCACGAGTCCATCCAGACCACCGCTGAAACATTCATCGCGGAAACGGTATTGTCCAGTCATGGCAGAGCACCTGTCGCCAGTGCCAGAAGCCTTGATTCGCGACTGCGCCTTAAAGAGTGCGACAAACCACTGGAGGCCTTTCAACCTGCAGGCGGACGTACATTGGGTAATACCACAGTCGGTGTCCGTTGCCCGGGTTCACAACCATGGACGCTTTACGTCCCGGTGAAAGTCAGCATTCTTGAAACAGTTGTTGTTGCTGCACGTCCCTTGTCAAAAGGAATGATTGTGCAGGATGAAGATATACAAATGCTTGAAAGAGACCTGGCAGATATACGCTCGGGCTATTACAAGGACCGGTCACAGGTGATCGGCAAGCAGGTGAGTCGTACTGTCTCCATGGGTGCCGTGATTACGACGTCCCAGGTGAAATCCAAAACACAGATCAAACGAGGCCAGCTGATAAGCCTGGTTGCCGTATCACATGGATTGAAGGTACAAATGACAGGGGAAGCACTGGCAGATGGTGCATCTGGTGAACGTATACGGGTGCGTAACCTGAACACAAAAAAGGTGCTCGAAGGAATTGTGAAGTCTGCAACAACGGTTCAAGTTTCCCTGTAAGCGCCTGGCCTGTAAATACAGAACTGCAACACGAGAATTAACTGAAATCTGATTTAACACAAGGAGTGAATCACAATGAACATTAATATCAACAACTCATACGCAGCACCAACAAACAAGACCATTACCCACCAGGAATCCCGACCTGCACACGGCGATCCTGCTGCAGAGAAAGGACCCATAAGCCCGGCTAATTTCGATAGTGTAACGATCTCGAACGCAGCCACTCTTGTTGACGGCGCCATCCGGGTGAACAACCAGGAACCCGTATTCGATACACAGCGAGTAGCAGAACTGAAGAATTCAATCCGTGAGGGTAATTATGTGGTAAACCCTGAACAGGTTGCGGAAAAGCTTCATCAGTTCACAATGAGACTACAGTAGGAGAGCCGCACCATGTCAACAGGTCCTGGTATATCACATATACGTATAAGCAAGCTGCTGGAGGAAGAACTTGAATCCAGCAACCAGCTAAAGCAGATATTGTCTGCCGAGCAGAAAGCAATCACAGGACATGACATTCCGGCTTTCGAGGAGATCATTAACAAGAAACGGTTAATACTGGAACGTCTGGCCCAACAGGAGAAGGCACGAGTATTCCTGCTGAACTCCAACGGGATAAAGAACGGTCCCGAGGGCATGAATGATTGCATAAACAGGTGCGATGATAACGGCAGTCTCTCAGACCTGTGGCAACGGTTGTTGTCGATTGCAGCTGATTGCCGCGATCATAACAGGCAAAACCATCAGCTTGTGGAACTTTTCAGTGCCCACACCAGAAAGGCACTGTGTGTATTACGTGGCGAACCCATGGATCAGAATGTGTATGGACCAGATGGCGATAAAAGTGATCCACATAGAAATCGTTCACTTGCTATTGCATAGCTTTGCGTATAAACCACCGGTGTAATTCAGAACAATCTGCCTGTCGAAGTCCATTGTCTGCCTTCACTCCCCTTCCTGGCCTGCTACTTTGTAGAAATCCACCAGTCTTCCCCTGACTATTGCCTCTCCCTTATAACCCACGGCTCTGTCAACCGACTGTATAGTCGAAACTACTAAATAATCCGGATATTTCAAATAATATTCACCAAAGTAAGAGTTTTTGTTCTTATTGGAATCAGACATCTTTACTGCAAGCTCTTCATTGACATGTAGCCGCAGAAGAACAAAACTTCTGGCCCCGGGAATTCCGCCAGAAACAGGGGCATAACAATCCACAAAGATTCCGTTCTGCAAGTAGTACAAGTCATGCAGAAAACACTCTGACAGAAAGTTATATTTTTTATTTACAGAAACGTATCTCTGGAGGTCGTAGGTTAAATGCCTTTCCTTCTTCTCTTCAGGTGGAAAAATGATTGCATCGTACTGTGCAATTATTAACTGTAATATTGCCGCCTCTTTTTTCTCTATTTCCTCTTCGAAAACTTCCAGATCACTCTGTTCCACTTCGAGGGAATATTCAGTACTTTTACCACAGGCATTAACCAGCAGTGTCAGCAGTACAAGAAACACAGCAGTGATACTGCGAGACTTTAGTAGAATAGACATATATGCCCTCGTGACAGATTCTGCAAATAACGGCTTGTAAAGATATAGCAGTCGTTGTCACCTGGCCTGTCATTACATGCCGCAGCCTTGTCCCTGCGCGACCCCATACCTGCCATACAGGCAATCATTTCATGCGTATTTTACCTAGTATTTACAGTAACTTAGCACCATCAAGCAACAAACCTGAATGCATCCACTGGCACGGAATGCAGGCAAGCTGGCACTTTCAGACAAGCGCCTCGATGTGCTGGTCTGTAAATACCGCTATTAGTTACGACCGGTTTCTTTCTGGGGACAGCATCAAGATAGACGCCTGTTACAGGGTATTGAGATCTTTCAAATGAGCAGTTACTGCTTGTCAGCCGGATGGTGCACTATTTACCAGCATCCAGGCCATCACAACCCGGACATGGGTCTTGCAGGATAAGATTCATCTCATTATCAATAGCAACCGGCATTGCAAGAGGGGCATACTCCGGCAGCCCAAATCCTTCCTGATCCTTTGCCGACAAATCATCACCATAAAGAAGCGTCACCTCGACACGCCGGTTTCGGGCACGTCCATGGCTGCTGTCATTTGTATCCACCGGATTTGTATCACCATAGCCTTCCAGGTGGAACCGGTCTGGCGGAATACTGCCCTGCTGCATTAATTCATGCAGAACAGTCACCGCACGTGATGCCGAAAGCTCCCAGTTTGAGCGATACTGTCCAGTGGATATAGGAACAGAATCAGTATGGCCCGCCACCACTACAGCACCGGGATTATTTCCAATTGTTCTGGCCATCTTCACCATAAGGGACCTGAAAGGCTCTATTAATTCTGTACTGCCGGATGTAAATGAACCCCTCTCCAGAATACGTATCACGATCGTCTCATCGACAATTTCTACCTCGACAAAACCGTCATCGATCTCTCCTGCAAGTGCAAGTCGCAACCGGTTTTTCTCATCTTCCAGGACATCCCTGACAGCATCCGTATCCGGTATTTTCAAATATTGCCGGAAATCATCAGTGGTATGCTGGCGTACTTCGTTCCTGAGCGTATCTGGGTCAGGCGTGCCCGCACTGAACTCCTGCGCAATAATATTGATCCCCTTCGGCGGTTCCCTGACTTTTATTTCCCGCTGGATACCAAATGCGTCCTTCATTGAACCTGCAACCTGTTTGTATTTTGCTTTATCCATTTCTGAAAATGAAAACAACAGTACAAAGAATGCCAGCAGCAGAGACATCAAGTCGGCAAAGGTCAGCACCCAGGCGGGAATCCCCGCAGGACATTTCGGTTTTGGTGGCAACCCTTCGCAATCACATGACATGAGCTACTTCCCTGCTTTCCCGGTAGTTAGGCTGCATCCGGTTGTGGTTCGTCTTTTTCTTCCGTGATCCGCTTGCTGCCCGGCAGATAGGTCTTCAGCAAATCATCCACTACACGCGGGTTAAGACCTTCCTGTATTGCTGATATACCCTCCACGATCAGCGACTTGGTAATCCGCTCCTGCTTGCTGCGCAGGGCCAGCTTATCTGCGATAGGCAGTGCAAACACATTTGCAATAACAGCCCCGTAAAGCGTCGTCAGCAACGCCACGGCCATTGCAGGTCCAAGCGCCTTGGGGTCGTCCATATTCGCCATCATCTGCACCAGGCCGATCAATGTACCGATCATGCCCATCGCCGGTGCCACATCAGCAATTGATTTGAAAATGCTTTGACCTTCTTCGTGACGTTCAATCGTCTGATTGATATCCGTGTTCATCATCTTGCGAACAAAATCGGGATCACTACCATCGACAACAAGCTGCACGCCCCTCTTGAGAAATTGATTATCAATTTCAACCTGCTCAAGACCAAGCACCCCTTCCTTGCGGGCAATAGTGGAAAGCTCTACACACTTCTCAATCAGATCAGTGGGTGTCTGCGTCTTGTTAAGGAAGGCTTTGCCTGCCGCCTTCATTGCGTCTGCAGCAACAGAGAGGGGATATTTCATCAGAACGACTGTCATAGTCCCCGCGCAGACAATCATCAACCCGGGAGCATTGATGAAGATATCGATTGGGCCGCCCATTAGAATAGCAGCCAGAATAGCGGCTACCGTACCTGCCAAACCAATTAAGGTTGCGAGATCCATTCGAATACTTCTCCTTGACTGCTATAACTCCACAGGGTGGCAAACAATTGCCGCTTTCCCTGTACAACCCGGCAGGCTTATTCCTGCCGCACTTATCTACACCCTTGAAACACCCTATTTGTCGGTCATCCACACTGAAACTTAATACCTTCCCGGCAGTTCGGCTGGTATTAGCCATAGCCACTTGCAGAGAGCATTTTTTAACCCGAGAACGGACAGGTTGGCCTGTAATTTGCCTTATGTTTAATGAGCAAGATGAAAATTCCGTAGAAAACAATCTACACAAACCACAGGAGATAAAACCATGGCAGGGAACAGCCAATTAGACACCGGATACAACAGCGCATCATCCACTGTTATTTCTGACACACAGCAGGATGCATTTATCGTACTTGATGAACGACTCGACATTGCAGAGGCGGCAAGACTCTATAACCGTCTGATGATGCTGACGTCACAGGGACACGACGTGGTCCTTGACTGCTCAAATGTAACCGTTATAGATACTACCGTTCTTGAGATGGTGGCATCATTTGTATGGCAGGCGACTGAAAACGGCTCAAGGGTATCTTGGGGAAGCCCCTCGGCGGCCTTCCATAGATCTGCAAAAATGCTGGGGCTGGAAACACTGATGGGGATGGAATCGATTTTAACTTGAGTTGTCTGTATCAGGGTTTCGCCCCACATTATGGCCATGCCTGTCGTGGGGCGAAACCCAATATCTCGCCACCCCGTGATATATGTGGGCTAGTCTTCCGACCAGACCTTCATGTAGATATAAGGTTTGGCTTCGTTAAAAAGAGGCTCTTTCAGGGTAACTGCATCAGACGGGTCAGGGCGATTTTCCTGAATAAGTTCGACGGTCAAATTCGCGTCACTTGCTTCCTGATCCACCCCGGTGATTAATTTATCGATATATATTTCATCTTTATCACGGGTCTCAGGCTCCACACTTACTGCTACAACCAGGTCATAACTTTCACCCTGGGCAAATGCTGCGTTAACGATAAAAAAACAACCTGCAACCACAACCATCCGTTGAATGACTTTCATCCCTGAACTCCTTTTCATCCCTGAAATAAATCTTGTCCATGAGCTTCAAACGATGCCTCCCCGGACTACGTATTAAACTATGCATCAAGACATAGCATGGAGAAGCAATGTCACATATCCGTGTGACGCCAACCAATCGTTCGAACTCCTGCCAAAAAAATATGCACTTACTATGCCAGCCGCAACATATACTGTTATTTCCTGGTAGTTCCAGAGCAATATTATAGGTGCCGCACCCTATATGCATGTATTTACTGGTTAATATTACTGTGATGGTTAGAGGGCACGGGCAATTAATTACGTACTGACATGCGTATAGATCTACATCAGTGGACTGAATAGTCTTAAAGAAGACTTTGGCTTGAGTGTTTAGCCAGAATATTGGCGCGCATCCAATCGCACGCTGCCATTATCCTTACTGTGCTGGTTGAACCGGCGCCAACACACCGTACGGTTGTTGTATTAATGGCGGGTACACCGGCGAGTACGCCGGACCTGGCATTAATGGCTGATACGGGTTAGGTGGGTAGAACGCGGCGGGTGGCGGAGGATAGGGTGGCGGGTAGCGGTTGTACGGTGAATATTTGTTGCTATTGTTCCCGAATGAGAAACAAAAAGAAAAGGCCTGTACCGGTGTAGAAAAAACAAGCACCGCGATGACAGGCAACAGTAACACTGCACATCGGATCTTCTTTTTCATATCGCCTCTCTTCACATGAGTTGATACGGCGTCTCATCTGACAAATCAAGCACCCGTGAAACGATGCTTATCGATTCATCGGTAAATTTATCCAGATCACACCATTGGTCGGAATGGCCGATCACTTCATCGCCATCACCCATCATGACACGCATGGCCAGTTCTTCACCGCTACCCCGCTCCGCTGTGACATACAACCCCGGCTCGGGATTTTCACCCTGGATAACGGCCAGAATGTAGCGGTACTGTCTCTCATCCTGGCTCTCGATATCACCCAGCACGGTCAGGCTGAACTCGCCAAACTTGTAGCGGCGCAGCGGGATAGCCGTCGATATAGAAGGTTTACTCAAAACTATAGTCCATCCTGTCGAAATCGAGGGCATCATCATTACGCATCAGACATAAAATCACAATCGCCATATCTATTTGATAGATATCATATTCTCAATTATTGTGAATCAATATCAGCGTTTATCCCCTGGTTGGCGCAGGCTCCCGGGGAGCCCGCGGCATTGTAGAACCCTTCCGTAACCAATATCATAGCGAGCTTCGGAAAAATGCACCCCTAACAACAACCTGTATTTTCTACACTCCGTCCTTTATTACTATGCAGATAAATTACTTACAGGTCGACAAGCAACAGTTGGCCAACGATGTCGATGAGATCAAGAAAACCATCGGCAACCCTACCTTTGAGGATTTCCAGCACCTGAAAAAGGTGGAGCGCTGGGGCCGGTTTTCAGCCTTTCTCGGCTATTCCATGGCCTGGATTTTCCCCCTGAATATTCTTGGCGCCTTCCTCATCAGCATTGGCAATGTCAGCCGCTGGGCTAACGTCGCTCATCCCGTGCTGCACGGCGCCTACGACAAGGTGCCCGGCATCCCCAAGCGCTACACGCGTAAAGGCTTTGCCAGGGGATGGCGACGGGCCATTGACTGGCTGGACTGGATTGATCCCGCT
>Ga0164313_10004164_pt1 | contig 12916 bp, 13 predicted proteins | sample GuaBasSedimGuay4_FD_113735 | JGI IMG/M metagenome (GOLD analysis project Ga0164313, IMG submission 113735) | Subseafloor sediment microbial communities from Guaymas Basin, Gulf of California, Mexico - Guay4, Core 4569-4, 0-3 cm | ecosystem: Environmental > Aquatic > Marine > Hydrothermal vents... | reverse complement strand
GCGGCTGGGCATGCGGCCACACCGCTTGTCACGGGTCGTGCCGCCCTGCAGCGCGCGTCGCTTCGGCATGCCACCCCGCAGCGCGCCCGCCCTACGGCCCCTCGCGCCCCAGGGTGCGCACCAGGGTCATGGCACCGAAGGCCGTGCCGTAGGGCCGGTGATAGCTGTTGATGTAGTAGTCCCACATCGAGCCGTCCGCCTCCTGACACTTGACGATCTCGCGCGCCAGGCGCCCGCGATAGCTGACCTGCTGCGCCGGTTGCAGGTGCTCCAGCACGCACGCGGCGTAGTAGTGACCAAAGAAGTAGAAGTAGCCGGAGTTGGCGTAGTAGGCCTCGTGCGGCACGGGCTTGCCGCGCGCGATGTCGAGGAAGCGGTGGTGCTCGAAGAACTGGTCCAGGCCGTCGATCAGGTCGGCCTCGTCGATCAGCTCACTGCCCGAGAGCAGCAGCGCCAGGTTGCAGGTCTGGATGCGCGAGAGCGAGCCCTTGAGCTGGTTGATCCCGGTGGCGCGCCCCACCTGCGGCAGCGGGTCGACCGAGTAGCTGTAGGCGCCGTTGGGCAGGCGGCAGCGCTCCAGCGCGCGCCGCGCGGACAGGATCATCGCGTCCGGCACCTGCACGCCGTGCGGCCTCACCCCCACCAGCTCGATCAGCACCGCGGCGGTCTGGAAGCTGGTGGCCCAGGACGGGCGCCGGGTGGTGACGTCAAAATCGTAGTAGCCCCAGCCGCCGTCGGGTGACTGGGTCTCAGCCAGCCCCGTGACGCAGCGCGCAGCCAGCTCCAGCAGCCGCGGGCGCAACGCGTGCTGCTGGGTGTGGCCGTGCGACAAGGCCGCGTTGAGCCCCGCCAGCATGTAGGTGAAGCCCCAGGTGTGGTCGGTGTCCCAGTCGCTCGGGCGCTTGAGCGCTGGCGAGTCCAACAGGAACTCGAGCCCGCGGTCGGCGGCCGCCAGGGCCTCGGGCGCGTCGCTGCCCTCCAGCAAGGCGGAGATCACCAGCCCCGTGGTGGCGGCGATCCAGGCGTGGTGCGTGTGCGGGTTGCTCCAGAACTCGTGGGCCGGGTCGCGCCAGCTGCCCCAGGCGCCATTCGGCTCCTGCGAGGAGATCAGGTAGGCCACGCCGCGCTGCAACGCCTCCTGCATGGCGCGGCGGTCCGGGATGGGTGCCAGCGGCGCGCGGCCGTCCAGCTTCAGCACCTGCTCGGGCGAGAGCTCGAGCAGGCTGGGGGCTGGCTCCTGGTCGCTGGGCGAGGGCACGACACCCGGGCTCTGCGGCGCAACGTCCTGGGCCGCGGCGGCTGCGCACGCGAGCAGGCAGGCCAGCCCGAACGCCACGACGCCGCCGGCCGCGCCGCTCACGCGCCGCCGCTCCCGAAGGCCTGACCGATGCGCTGACGCTCCGCGTCGCGACGGTCGGACTCGAGCCGCAGCCGCTCGCGGCCCAGGCGCTCCAGCCGTCGACCCGAGCCGGCCTCCTCGTGGTCGATGGCGCGCACGGCGGCGGCGCGCGCCATCACGCCCAGCTGCAGCGCGCGCTCCGCGTTGGCCAGCTGGACCTCGTGCGCGGCCACCTCCGCCAGCAGCAGCTCGCGCTCGCGGGGCAGCTCGAACTCCAGCAGCTCGACGCTGGCACGCTGGCGCAGGGTCAAGGCCGCCTCGGCCCGGACGATCGAGCGCCGCGCGCGCTCCATCACGATCTCGGCCGTGCTCTGCCCCAGCTCCGAGCCCGCATACATCAGCTCCAGCTGGGCCAGCTCCTCGCGCTGCTCCAGCAGGCGGTCGTTGGCCGAGGTCAGCTCCAGCGTGTCCTGCGCCCGGCGCCGGGGCGCGCCCTCGGCGTCGAAGTGCGTCAGCGACTGGCGCGCGTGCTCCAGTTCGAGCCGGGCACGCGACAGATCCAGAGCCTTGCTGACCTCGTCGCTGGCGTGCTTGAGCGCGAGCTGTTCGCGCTGATGCACCAGCTCGGTGGCGGCGAAGCGCGCCTCCGCCAGCTCCTCCGCCAGCTCGCGCTCGCGCTCGTCGAGGGTCTCATCCTGGCCGCGCTGCTCACGCGAGCCGCTGGCCTGGTCCTGCACCGACGCGGCGCGGGCCTGGTTCTCAATGCGCTGGTACTCCTCGGGCGAGACGCGCTTGCCGCCCGGCCCGCCGCAGGCCCCGAGCACGCCGATGGACAGCAACAGCAGCCCCGGGATCGAGGGGCAGACACAGCGCTTGCGATGAGACATGGAACCCTCCGCCGAGTGGTGCGGGGCATGGTAGCGCTTGGCGAGGCCCGGGGCGCCGCCGCTTGCATCCGCGCCCGTCGCCCGCCCGTCGCCCGGCCGTCGTTCGTGCGTCGTGGCTTGACTCCCTGCGCGTCGTCCGGGCGTCAACGGGCGGCTGGCGATCGCCGTTCCGCCCCCCGGGCAGGCCGTGGCCAGGCCGCGGGGTCGGCTGCTAGGCTGCGGGGCTCGCATCCTGTGGCAGAGGTGCTCGCGCGCGCTGCCCACGGGCCCCACTCACTGGAGCGCAGCATGACCATCCTGCAGAGCTACCTGGCCGGCCGCTGGCAGACCGGCACCGGCCCCGGCACGCCTCTGGTGAACCCCACCAGCGACGAGCTGCTGGCCCACGCCTCCAGCGTCGGGCTCGACCTGGGCGAGGCCCTGCGCCACGGCCGGCAGGTGGGCGGTCCGGCCCTGCGCGCCATGTCCTTCGCCGAGCGCGGCGCCGCGCTCAAGGCCCTCTCGGCCGCCATCCACGAGCAGCGCGAGGCGCTGATCGCCCTGGGCGTGGCCAACGCCGGCAACACCCGCGGCGACGCCAAGTTCGATATCGACGGTGCCACGGCCACCCTGGCCGCCTACGCACACTTCGCCAAGAGCCTGCCCGACACGCCCTTCCTGCCCGACGGCGACGCCATCCAGCTGGGCCGCGCGCCGCGCTTCCTGGGTCAGCACGTGTGGGTGCCTCGGCGCGGCGTGGCGCTGCACGTCAACGCCTTCAACTTCCCCGCCTGGGGCATGGCCGAGAAGGCCGCCTGCGCCCCGCTGGCCGGCGTGCCCGTGCTGGAGAAGCCCGGCACGCCCACCGCCATGATGGCCGAGGCCATCGCGCACATCGTGGTCGACTCAGGCATCCTGCCCGAGGGCGCGTTCCAGTTCCTGTGCGGCGGCGCCGGCGACCTGCTCGACCACGTCGAGACCCAGGACTGCGTGGCCTTCACGGGCTCATCCACGACGGCCGCCATCTTCCGCCGCCACGACGCCTTCGTGCTGCGCGGCGCGCGGCTCAACGTGGAGGCCGACTCGCTCAACGCCGCCGTGCTGGGGCCGGGTGTCTGCTCAGACGACGAGGTCTTTGACCTGTTCGTGCGCGAGGTCGTGCGCGAGGTGACCCAGAAGGCCGGCCAGAAGTGCACCGCCATCCGGCGCGTGATGGTGCCCGAGGCCATGCTGGGCGAGGCCTGCGAGGCCATCGCCGCCGGGCTGGAGGGCGTGCGGGTCGGCGACCCCGCGCAGCGCGACTCGCGCATGGGACCGCTCACCAACGCGGCGCAGCTCGCGTCCGTGCTGGAGGGCACCGAGCGCCTGGCCAGCGTCGGCGAGGCCGTCACCGGCGGCGACGGGCGCCGCGGCGACGTGGGCTGCTTCGTCTCGCCCACGCTGCTGCGCGCGAGCGATGCCGACGCCGACGTGCTCCACGCCGACGAGGTCTTCGGACCCATCACCAGCGTCATGCCCTACGACGGCACGGTGGCCCGCGCCGCCGAGCTGGTGGTGCGCGGTCAGGGCGGACTGGTGGCGTCGCTCTACTGCGACGACCGCCGCTTCTCCGCCGAGCTGGCCCAGGAGCTCATGCCCTGGACGGGCCGCGTCTACGCCGGCGACTCCAAGACCGCCGAGTACGCCACGGGACACGGGCTGGTGCTGCCCGCCTGCACCCACGGCGGCCCCGGACGTGCCGGGGGCGGCGAGGAGCTGGGCGGCCTGCGCGGGCTGCAGTTCAGCATGCAGCGCTGTGCCTTGCAGGGCGGCCGCGCCCTGGTGGACGGCTTCAGCAGCAAGGGCTGAGCGCCGCGGCGGCGGCCGGGATGACACCGTACCGATCCTGGTCTATCCTGCGGTCGGTCGTACCGTGTCGCATGCACTGGCCCGGATACGTCTGCTCAAGGCCGGGCCGCCTTCGGCCGATGAGACTCGCGGCGATGTTCCGACCCCCTGGAGCCGCATTTCGTGCAACAGATCCACTGCGTGCGTGTCTTCATCTTCCGCAAGACCGGCCCCGGCTTCGAGTACCTCGTGGTCAAGCAGGAGCCGCTCTTGGAGAGCTTCTGGAAGCCGATCACGTCGGTCATGCGCCCCGACGAGTCCATCTTCCAGGCCGCTGTGCGCTCGGCCGGCGAGCTGGTGGGCTTGGATGCCCCGCGACAGATCGTGGACCTGCAGCTGGCCAACCACATCCGCATCGGCGACATGGACGAGGTCGACTGGTCGGTGGGCTACCGCGCCGAGGACCAGGGCGGCGGCGACCTGCGTCCCACCGGCGAGCTGGCCGACGTGCGCTGGCTGGACTTCGACTCCAGCTACCGCAACCTCGACCTGGAAGAGGACCGGCGCTCCATCATGCGCCTGCACTTCACCCTGCGCAGCGCCAGCTGAGCGCGCGCGACGCCTGAGAGCCGCTCGGCCGCGCTGCGGCTGAACGCCGGCCAGCCCCACGCATGGCGCCCGCCTCGTCGCCAGGGCGGACGCTCAGTCCCCCGGGCGCCCAGCCACGCGCCGCGTCCACCACACGCCCAGGTAGCACAGGGGCGTGTCGAGCAGCGCCAACAGGAACTTGACCACGTACACGTTGATGATGATGGACGCGATCAGGGGCCACTCGAACTCCCAGTACAGGCTGAGGAAGAGGCCGTTGACGATCAGCGTGTCCACGAACTGCGACAGCGCCGTGGACATGTTGTTGCGAAACCACAGGTGCCGCCCGGCGGTCAGCCGGCGCCAGAAATGGAACAGCCGGTTGTCGACGAGCTGCGCCACCAGGTAGGCCGTCATGGAGGCAAACAGCAGCGTGCCCGGCGCGTCGAACGCAAAGGAGAAGGCGCCTTGCGCGGCCTCGGCCCCGGCCACGCCGTCACGCAGCAGGTCGGGCCGGAAGAGCTGCGCCCAGGGCGCGGGCACATTCCAGATCGCCGACGGCGCGAGCGCCCGCGCCACCTGCACCACGCCCAGCATGAGCAGCGATGCCAGGAACCCCAGCAGCACCATGCGGTCGGCGCGCCGCCGTCCGTACACCTCCGACACGATGTCCGTGCACAGGAAGGTGATCGGGTAGGTGATGATGCCCGCCGTCAGGGTCAGCGTGGCCGCGCCCTCGGGCTGACCGAACAGCGCCGCGTTGAGCTTGCCCACCAGCCCCAGCAGCGAGCCCAGCACGGGCAGGTCCACCGGCAGGGCAAACAGCTTGAGCCCGATGATGTTGGTCAGCAGCAGCATCGACACGAACACCAGCACCAGCACCAGGTAGCCGGTCTCGTAGGCGCCCATGGGATGGTGCGGCACATGGCCGGGCGGGTGCGCGAGGGCGCCGCCCCCCACGGCGTGCCCCGCGCGGGTGGCGGGATCGTCGCTGCCCACACGGCCGGGCGGGTCGGGGCTGGGAGACGCAGCCATGGTCGTGGGCTCAGGCTCGGGGGGCGGAGTCAGGGGCGGATCGCACGCGGGTGCTGCGGCGACGCCGGGCTGTGCGAGAGCGCCTCGCCGGACGCCCAGCTCGGCCTGGCCCCGCTGGGCGGCCCCTGTTGTAGCCCGGGAGCCCCTCGGTAGGATGCCTCGCCTGCCCTCGCCCCACCCCACCCGGGAGCACCGCCTTGAGCCTGGTCGATGTCTCGCGCCACGACGGCGTGGCCCTGTTCACGCTGAACAACCCGCCCGCCAACGCGTACAGCCACGAGCTGCACCGCGAGCTGGACGAGGCCATCCTGGGCGCGCGCTTCGACAGCAGCGTGCACGTGATCGTGCTCACCGGCGCGGGCGAGCGCTTCTTCTGCGCGGGGGCCGACATCGCCATGCTTCAGGGCGCCGACCCCGAGTGGAAGTACCACTTCTGCCTGCACGCCAACGAGACCCTGCTGCGGCTGGAGCACACGCCCAAGCTGGTGGTGGCCGCGCTCAACGGGCACACCGTGGGCGGCGGGCTCGAGCTGGCGCTGGCGGCCGACCTGCGCTGGGCAAAGGCTGACGGCGGCAAACTGGGTCTGCCCGAGGTGGCCCTGGGCGTGCTGCCCGGCACCGGCGGTACGGCGCGGCTGGCGCGCATGCTCGGGCGCACCAAGGCCATCGAGCTCATGGCCGACGGCACCAACATGTCGTTCGAAGCGGCGCGCGAGCTGGGCCTGGTGAACGAGATCCTGCCCGCCGACGACTTCTTGACCGCGGTGCTCGACAAGGCCAAGGGCTACTGCCCGCCGCACAAGGCCGCCGGGGCCGTGGGCCTCATGAAGCGCTCGGTGGTGAGCGGGCTCGACATGGGCCTGCCCGAACACCTGGCCCTCGAGCGCGAGCTGCAACAGCGCCTGTTCACCGGCGAGGACGCTGCCGAAGGACTGGCCGCCTTCAACGAGAAGCGCCCGCCCGAGTTCACCGGACGGTGAGCGCCGCGCCCCGCTCCCACATCCGAGCCCCCGTCATCGGGATCCTCGCCCCATGAAGGCCGTGGTCATCGCCGAGCACGGAGGCCCGGAGGTGCTGCGCATGGAGCAGCGTCCCGCGCCTCGCCCCGCGCCCGATGAGGTGCTGCTGGACGTGAAGGCCGTGGGCCTCAACCACCTGGACACCTGGGTGCGCCGCGGCGTGCCGGGGCACACGTTCCCGCTGCCGCTGATCCCCGGCTGCGACTTCAGCGGCGTGGTGGCCGAGGTGGGCTCGTGCGTGCGCGGTGTCGAGGTCGGCCAGCGTGTCTTGGTGGCGCCGGGTGTGTCCTGCGGGCGCTGCGCCCACTGCGCCGCCGGCGACGACAACCTGTGCGCCGAGTACGGCATCTTCGGCGAGACCTGCGACGGCGGCTGCGCCGAGCAGGCCGTGGTGCACGGCCGCAACGTGATCGCCATGCCCGAGGGGCTGCCCTTCGTGCAGGCGGCGGCCTTCCCGCTGACCTTCCTCACCGCCTGGCACATGCTCATGAGCAAGTGCCGCCTGCGCGCGGGCGACGACGTGTTGGTGCACGCAGCGGGCAGCGGCGTGGGCACAGCGGCGCTGCAGATCGCGGCGCTGCACGGCGCGCGCGTGATCGCCACGGCGGGCAGCGAAGCCAAGCTCGAGAAGGCCCGCGCGCTGGGCGCCCATCACACGGTCTGCTACGCCGACCCCGACTGGCCCAGGCAGGTCAAGGCCATCAGCGGGCGCCGCGGCGTCGACATCGTGATCGAGCACGTGGGCGAGGCCACCATGCCCGGCTCCCTGCGCTGCCTGGCCAAGGGTGGGCGGCTGGTGACCTGCGGCGCCACCAGCGGGCCGCGGCTGGAGGCCGACCTGCGCCACCTGTTCTTCAAGAACATCGCCATCCTGGGCTCCACCATGGGCAGCCGGGGCGAGCTGCATCGCATCGTCAAGCTGGTGGGCCGCGGCCTGCTGGCCCCCGTCATCGACCGCGTGCTGCCCCTCGATCAGGTGGCGGTCGCTCACGCAGCCATGCTCAATCGCGAGCAGTTCGGCAAGATCGTCCTCACCATCGGAGAGCCCTCATGACCGAGTTTGTTTCCCAGCGCGTGACCGTCATTGGTGCAGGCACCATGGGCCGCGGCATCGCCCAGGTGGCCGCGTCCACCGGCCGCGCCGTGGTCCTGGTGGACGCAGACCAGGAGGCCGCCGAGCGCGCGCTGACCAGCATCGCCGGCTCGCTGGAGCGGGCCGTGACCAAGGGCCGCGTGACCGAGCAACAGCGCGCCGCCACCCTGGCCGCCATCACGCCCTCGGCCGACGCGGCGCAGGCCGCGTCCGGCGCCGACGTGGTGGTCGAGGCCGTGCCCGAGGACCTCGGCCTCAAGCAGCGCCTGCTGAGCACCCTGGCCGAGTCGGCGCCGTCGCACTGCCTGCTGGGCACCAACACGAGCTCGCTGCCCATCGGCGCCATCAGCGCGGGCAACCCGGCCGCCGAGCGCATCATCGGCCTGCACTTCTTCAACCCCGTGCCGGCCATGAAGCTGGTGGAGATCGTGCGCGGCGAGGCCACCAGCCAGGACTGCGTCGACGCCGCGCGCCAGTTCGCGCTGGCGCTCGGCAAGGACCCCATCATCGTCAAGGACTCGCCCGGCTTCGCCACCAGCCGCCTGGGCGTGCTGCTGGGGCTAGAGGCCATGCGCATGCTGCAGGAGGGCGTGGCCAGCGCCGCCGACATCGACAAGGCCATGGAGCTGGGCTACCGCCACCCCATGGGACCGCTCAAGCTCACCGACCTGGTGGGCCTGGACGTGCGCCTGGCCATCGCCGAGCACCTGCACACCGAACTGGGCAGCGAGGCCTTTGCGCCGCCGCAGATCCTGCGCGACATGGTGGCCGCGGGAGATATCGGCAAGAAGAGCGGCAAGGGCTTCTACGATTACGGGAGCTGACGACGTGGGCGCGTTGACGGATCGGCACGCGCTGGTGACCGGCGCCGGGCGTGGCATCGGGCTGGCCATCGCCACGGCCCTGGCGCGGCAGGGGGCGGCCTTGACGCTGAGCGCCCGCAGCGCCGATCAGCTGGCCTGCGCTGCGGCGGCCTGCGAGGCGGCCGGCTCGCCCTCCGTGGCGGTGGAGGTCTGCGACCTCACGGACCGCGAGCAGCTGCAGCAGCTGGCCCAGGTGGCCGCCGCCGCCGACGTGCTGATCAACAACGCGGGCATCGCGCCCAGCGCGCCGCTCGAGCGCAGCGACGACGAGCTCTGGGACCTGACCCTGGGCCTGGACGCCTTCGCGCCGTTTGCCCTGTGCCGCGCGGCCCTGCCCGCCATGGCCGCGCGCGGCTTCGGTCGCGTGGTCAACGTGGCCTCCAGCGCCGCGCTCGAGGGCTACGCCTACACCTCCGTCTACGTGGCCGCCAAGCACGCGCTGCTGGGGCTCACGCGCGCGCTGTCGGCCGAGGCCAGCCAGCGCTGGCGCGAGGCCGAGCTCTCCATCAACGCCGTCTGTCCCGGCTTCGTCGACACGGACATCGTGGCCAACTCGGCCCGGCGCATCGCCGCCAGCAGCGGGCTGGACGAGCAGGCGGCCCGCGCACGGCTGGCGGCCATGAACCCGGGCGGCCGGCTGCTCAGCCCCGAGGAGGTCGCCGCGTGCGTGCTGAGCCTCGTGCTGGAGCTGCCGGCGAGCACCCACGGCGCCGCCCTGCGCCTGCCCGCCGACGACTGATCGCTGCTCGCGCTCGAGGCAGGCCGGCTCCCGCCCCGACGCCAGCCCCTGCAGTCCGCCACCCGTTCCGGCTACCATCGCGCCCATGGCACAGACCTTTCATGAAGAGCTGCGCGACGACGGCGTCTGCATCATCACGCTCGATCGCCCCGAGCGGCTCAACGCCCTGACCTTCGAGGTGTATCGCGAGCTGGCTGATCGCTTCGCGTACCTGAGGACCGACCGCAGCGTGCACGCGGTGGTCATCACCGGCCGCGGCAAGGCCTTCTGCTCGGGCGGCGACGTGCACGACATCATCGGCCGCCTGTTCGAGCAGGACGAGGAGCAGGTGCTGGAGTTCACGCGCATGACCGGCGAGCTGATCGCCAACATGCGCAAGGCGCCGCAGCCCATCGTGGCCGCGCTGAACGGCACGGCGGCGGGCGCGGGCGCGGTCATCGCCCTGGCCTCCGACCTGCGCGTGTTCTCGGCCTCGGCCAAGATCGCGTTCCTGTTCACCAACGTGGGGCTCACGGGCGCCGACATGGGCGCCGGCTGGCTGCTGCCGCGCATCGTCGGGCTGGGTCGCGCCACCGAGCTGCTCATGCTGGGCTGCGGCATCGACGCCGCCACCGCCGACCGCTACGGCCTGGCCACGCAGGTGGTGCCCCCGGGCGAGTGCCTGCCCACCGCCATGGCCCTGGCCGAGCGCCTGGCAGCGGGCCCGCTCAACGCCCTGGCCACCACCAAGCGCCTGCTCAACACCGAGTGGACCCTCGACCTGGACACCGGCATCGAGACCGAAGCCTTGGCCCAGGCCATCCACCTGCGCGGCGCCGACCACAAGGAGTTCCACGCGGCGTTCGTGGCCAAGCGCCCGCCGCGCTTCTCCGGCCAGGGCCAGGGCCAGGGCCAGGGCGAGGGCTGACCGCATGCGCTTCGAGCGCCACCTGTTCGTCTGCACCAACGCGCGTGAGGCCGGCAACCCCAAGGGCTGCTGCGCCTCCAAGGGCGGCGCCGAGGTGGCCCAGGCCATCAAGCTCGCGGCCTACGAGCGCGGCCTCAAGGGCAAAGTGCGCGTCAACAAGGCCGGCTGCCTGGACGCCTGCGCCGAGGGCCTGAGCGCCGTGGTCTACCCCGACGGCATCTGGTATCGACGCATCACGCTCGACGACGTGGAGGAGATCGTGCAGCGCACGCTGGTGCAGGGCGAGATCATCGAGCGACTGGTGGCGCCGCAGCATCCGCGCCTCGGGCCGACGCCGCGGGTTCAGCCGTGAACAGGGCTTCGCCGCCCCGCGTGGCCGGCGCGCCCCTCGCGGAACAGGCGCCCGGGGCGAGCAGGCCCGTGACACCCACGCGGAGTGTGCGTTCATGAGCACCGAGCTCGCCGCCGAGGTGCGCGAGCGCGCGCGCCGCTTTGCGCAGGACGAGGTGGCGCCCCACGCCGGCGCCTGGGACCGCGACGAGCGCATGCCGCGAGAGATCATCACGCGCATGGGGCAGCTGGGTTTCCTGGCGGGCCCCCTGCCCACCGAGCTGGGCGGCAGCGGCTGGGACAACACCACCTTCCTTGGCGTGTACGAGGAGATCGGCCAGGCCTGCTCCAGCACGCGCGGCTTCCTGGCGGTGCACACCGGCCTCGTGAGCCAGTGCCTGTTCGATCACGGCAGCGACGAGCAGCGCAGGCGCTGGCTGCCGCGCCTGGCCAGCGGCGAGCTGATCGGTTGCTACGGCCTGACGGAGGACGGCGCCGGCAGCGACGTGGCCGCCATCGCCACCCGCGCCGAGCGCACGGGCGAGCGCTGGATCCTGAACGGCTCCAAGGTCTGGATCACCAATGCCGGCATCGCGGATCTGTGCCTCGCGTTCGCGCGCACGGGGCCCGAGCCGGGGCGCCGCGGCCTGACCTGCTTCGTGGTGGAGCTGCCCAGCCCGGGCTTTTCCACCGAGCCGCTGGGCGTGACCCCCCTGGGGCACCGAGCCTCCGACCACGCGCGCATCCTGCTCGACGGCCTGCAGCTGCCGGACAGCCAGCGCCTGGGCGAGGTCGGGCAGGGCTTCTCCATCGCCATGTCCGCCCTCGATCACGGCCGCCTGGGCGTGGCCGCCGGCGCCGTGGGCATCGCCCGCGCCTGCCTGGACGAGGCCATCACCCACGCGCAGCAACGCATGCGGTTCGGCAAGCGCATCGGCGACTTCCAGCTGGTGCAGGGCGAGCTGGCGGAGATGTTCGCCGCGACCGAGGCCGCCTCCGCCTTGGTGGAGCGCGCGGCGCGAGCCGCCGACGCCGGCGCCGACGACACCACCCGCCTGACCTCCGCCGCCAAGCTGTTTGCCACCGAGGTGGCCCAGCGCGCCGCCACACAGGCCGTGCTGCTGCTGGGCAACCGCGGCTACGGGGACGGCCACACGGTCGAGCGCCACTACCGCGACATCCAGGGCCTGCGCATCTACGAGGGCACCAACCACATCCACCGGCTGATCATCGGCCGCTCGCTGGTGGGCAAGCCCGAGCCCCGCGCCCAGGACGGTTAGCTGCGCTGACCCGGGACGTTGTCCCCGGCGATGGGGCCGGCTGCTCGCGCCCTGGGCAGCCCGGACTGGGCGAGGCTTGCCCCTCCCGCGCGGCTCGGCTAGGCTCCCCGGCTTCGCCGTGCGCCCTCCCGCCGCGCCCTCCGCAGTCAAACGGAGCCGCTGGGAGCCGCGCCTGACGACAGGTGGTGGGTGTAGCTCAGTCGGTTAGAGCGCTAGATTGTGGTTCTAGAGGCCGGGGGTTCGATTCCCCTCACTCACCCCAACGTCGTCGGCTCCAGCGCGCGCCGTGTCGGTCTGCCGCCGCCACACGAGCGCCGCCGTGCCGGTCGAATGGCGCTGCGTCAGCGCCGCCGCGCCGCTCGCCTGACGCTGCATGAGCACCGCCGCGGCGCAGGCCCGTGGTCCCCGCGGCTCCCCCCAGGCCACGACGCCCCAGGGCGCATTCAAGCCAGGGTCGCCTGCCGGCCGAAGAGGCTGCTGAGCCCGGGTCGACCGGCACCTGACGTGACAGCGTGTCGCGCCCAGGCTGCCGGAGCCGCGGGCCTCGCGAGGCGGCACCCGCCATGGCCCAACTCGTTCCGCGTGACGCTGACGGAAGCCCGCCCCTGAAGGACGGCCCCATCGTGCCGGCCGAGGTGGTCTTCCTGGCCGTGATGGCGGCGCTGCTGGCCCTCGTCTCCCTGGCCGGCGTACCCCTGGCCCACGAGCCCGTGGCCGGCGAGGGCAGCGACGCCCTGCGCCAGGATTGGGCCACCCGGGCAGGATTGGCCCAGGCCGACCCGGCGCCCGACGCTGAGCCGCCGCTCCCGGCAGGTCGCGGTCGCGAGCCCGAAGCGCTCTCCCGCTGAGCCCCGCTCGGGCCCGCAACGAGCCCGACACCGCGCAACGCTTGATCTGCGAGCGAGCAACGGGTAGGTAATGCGTTCTGGTGTGCCTCCTTAGCTCAGTTGGTAGAGCAGCTGACTCTTAATCAGCGGGTCCAAGGTTCGAGTCCTTGAGGGGGCACCACTTCTTTTCCTGGGTTGAGCGC
>Ga0164313_10004163_pt1 | contig 12922 bp, 9 predicted proteins | sample GuaBasSedimGuay4_FD_113735 | JGI IMG/M metagenome (GOLD analysis project Ga0164313, IMG submission 113735) | Subseafloor sediment microbial communities from Guaymas Basin, Gulf of California, Mexico - Guay4, Core 4569-4, 0-3 cm | ecosystem: Environmental > Aquatic > Marine > Hydrothermal vents >... | reverse complement strand
TCTTCATCAAGATCCTGTTCAGCCAGCAATTCCTTGACTACTTTGCAATTAGATATATCAAAGCTTGCCTGAATTTCCGCGCGCTTGCAGCCATGCTTTACCACGCCAGGGTCGGCGCGCTGGCCCAGCACCAGGCCGAGTGCTTTTATTATGATTGACTTCCCCGCGCCGGTCTCACCGGTAATGATGTTCAAACCATCTCCCAAATCAAGTTCGATTTGATCCGCAATTGCAAAGTCTTTTATGTGTAACCAGGTCAGCACAGTAAATATGGGTTGGGCGTTTTTAACTCGTCCAGCCTAATTTGACGCGCAGGGCCTCAAAATGACTGTGTTTATCAAAGCGAATCAGCTTCAACGCGTGTTCAGCCTGGTTGATTTCAATGGTTTCGCTACCGTCAAGCGTCTGCACGATAATGCCATCCACAGCCAGGGTTGCGTGATTATCAGTCAACTTAATGTCGGAAATTTTAATCGTGTTTTTCTGATTTAGAATTATCGGCCGGTTGCTGAGCGTGTGCGGGCAAATGGGTACAAGCACAAATACGGGCAGAGTGGGTTCAATGACCGGTCCGCCGGCCGCCAGAGCATAGGCCGTCGAACCCGTCGGGGTTGAGACTATCAAGCCGTCACTGCGCGTTCTGGATACAAACTCATCACCCACGTAAATGCTCATTTCTATCAGCCTGCCGGTGTCGCCTTTGCTGATCACGGCATCGTTGAGCGATAAATAGGCATGTATGCCATCATCTTCCCTATATACAGTGGTCTGTATCATGGCGCGTTTTTCGATCCGGTAGTCACCATCTATCACCGCTTGCAGGCCTTGCTTGATTTCATTCGCAGGAATATCGGTGAGGAAACCGAGGCGACCAAGATTGATGCCTACTATCGGAACTTTGAACGGTGCCAGGGAGCGTGCTGCATGCAGTAGCGTACCGTCTCCGCCTACGACAATCGCGAAATCCAGTTCGTGATATTGTTCGGGATCCAGAATACGTTCGCCGCTGATTTCAGCGGCGGTGGTGTCGCCCAATAATACTTTCGCTCCGGCCTCGGTTAAAAGGCTTCGAACCGTGGTGAGTGCGAGCTCGACATCGCCAGAGCCGTATTTGCCAAACAGGCCGACGATTTTATTGTGCATCTTGAACAAATAATTTCAGTATCATTTTGGTATTATAAGATGGTTTAGTGATTAGTTCTATCCATTGATCGGAGACACGTGAAAGAAGAAAGCGGACAAATTAATGAGCGCGCGGGCAAAGTGCTCAATCATATTATTCAACACTATGTAAGCACCGGCCAGCCCGTGGGTTCCACCACGCTCGCACGCGCAGCAGATTTACGCGTGAGTTCGGCCACGGTGCGCAATGTAATGTCGGACCTGGAAGAGCTGGGCCTGATCCACTCGCCCCATACTTCGGCTGGACGTGTACCGACCTCGGCCGGATATAGAACCTATATAAATCAATTGCTACATGCTCAGCCGTTGCGCTGTGAACAAAGTAGTGAGATAAAATCGGCACTGCAACCATACGATGATCCCAAAAAGCTGCTGACCAGCGCCTCGCAAATTCTCTCGCGGCTAACATCGTTCGCCGGTGTGGTGTCGATGCCGGATAGTGAGTTTAGCCGTTTTAAGCAAATTGAATTTTTAAAACTGAGAAAAGGTCGGGTGTTGGCGATCCTGGTAACCGAAGACGGTATGGTTGAAAACAAGGTTTTGCACCTCGATCAGGATTATTCGGATGCTGAACTGGTGCGTGCCACCAATTATTTTAACGAGGCCTATGCGCGACGTTCAATGTTTGAAGTGCGTCAGGACCTACTTAAAAAAATGCAGCAGGATAGCTCCGATATGCAGGGGGCTATGCAGACTGCGGTTGAGATGGCGCAGGGTCTACTCAATGACGGTGAAGATGAAGTGGTGGTATCCGGGCGTTCCAATCTGTTTAGCCTGCCCGATTTCAGCGAAACGGAGCAGTTAAAAGGTGTGCTGGATACCTTCCATACCAAGCGTGTGTTACTTGATTTGGTGAGCAAAAGTCTGGATGGTGAAGGAATTAGCATTTATATCGGAGAAGAATCGGGTTACCAGGCATTAGAAGCCTGTTCGGTGATTGCAATGCCCTATGAAAAGGAAGGCCAGCGAGTTGGGGTGCTGGGCGTGATCGGGCCTACTCGAATGGCATATGAGAAGGTGGTATCGGTGGTGGATGTAACCTCCAGAATTTTGTCCAGCGCGCTGAGCGACTAAATGGGCATTGGCTGACTAAATTAACTAGTGAGCGGTTCATATGGCCTGCATTTCCGGCCCCAGAAACCATGTATTTTTTACGTTTACTTCCCTTGTAAATTACTTGCTGATCCCCACATTATTTCCCGAGTGAAGGTGCGCTGTGCTGCGCAAATTTTTAATGATCAGGATTAAAGATGAATAACAAAGATAAATATTCAAATCTACCGGAAGATGAGCAGGTTCTTGATGCCGATTTTGTTGAACAGGAGTTGGACGGCGAGCTTGAGGATGCGCTGATAGAAGAAGGCGAAGTACCGACCATGGAGAGTCTAATGCAAGATCTCGCTGCGATGCGCGAGACCAACAACGTGCTTGACGACAAGTACATACGTGCAAAAGCAGAAACAGATAATGCACGCCGCATTTCCATTAAGGAAGTTGAAAAAGCCCGCAAATTTGCACTGGAAAGTTTTGCCAAGGAGTTACTACAGGTGAAAGACAGCCTGGACCAGGCGGCCCAGGTAGATCTGAATAGCAACGTAACCGCCGAGTTGGCCGGGCAAATGTCTGAGGGGCTGAATCTGACACGCAAACAGCTCGATAGCGTTTTCGAGCGCTTTAATGTCGAGGAGGTTGTTCCCGAAGCAGGTGATCCACTGGATCCGGAGCTGCACCAGGCAATGACGAGCCAGCCTTCACAAGAAGTGGATGCGAATAAAATTGTGTCAACTATTCAAACGGGATTCACATTGAACGGTCGATTGCTACGTCCGGCGATGGTGATTGTTTCCAGCGGTAGCTGATTGAAAAAAAACACCCGAACCCTTTAAAAAAAAACAACTATTCCCATATAGAACACAGGTTATTAAAAGCAGCCCTGGGGATTTTCCTCAGGACTCCTGAAACACAAATATTACGAGGTTTTTAAACATGGCTAAAATTATTGGAATCGATTTAGGAACGACCAATTCATGCGTTGCGGTAATGGAAGGCGATTCGCCTAAAGTAATCGAAAATGCAGAAGGTCGTCGCACAACGCCCTCTGTTGTTGCCTATACCGATGATGGTCAGGTGCTGGTCGGTGAATCCGCCCGGCGTCAGGCTGTCACCAATCCCGAGAACACGATTTTTGCGGTAAAGCGCCTGATTGGTCGTCGTTTTGACGAGGAAGTGGTGCAACGCGACATCGAACTGATGCCCTACAAGATCGTAAAGGCAAAAAATGGTGATGCGTGGATTGAAGCAGAAGGCAAAGAAATGTCTCCACAGGAAGTGTCAGCGAAGATTTTGCAAAAAATGAAATCAACGGCTGAAGACTATCTTGGTGAAAAAATTACGGAAGCGGTTATCACCGTGCCGGCTTATTTCAATGATTCGCAGCGCCAGGCGACTAAGGACGCGGGTAAGATTGCCGGTCTGCATGTCAAGCGTATTATCAATGAGCCCACCGCTGCCGCGCTGGCTTTTGGTATGGATAAGGTAAAAGACGATAGAACTATCGCGGTGTACGACCTCGGCGGTGGTACCTTTGACATTTCGATTATCGAAATTGCGAACCTGGATGGAGAACAGCAGTTTGAAGTCCTGGCAACCAACGGTGATACCTTTCTTGGCGGCGAAGATTTTGACACGCGCCTGATTGATTACATCGTGGGAGAATTCAAAAAAGATCAGAACTTTGATCTGAAGGGCGATCCTCTGGCCATGCAGCGCCTGAAAGAGGGTGCGGAAAAGGCCAAGATTGAGTTGTCCACAACCACGTCTACTGAAATCAATCTGCCTTATATCACGGCGGATGCAAGTGGCCCGAAACACTTGAATATCAAGTTGTCACGCGCCAAGCTTGAAGCATTGACAGACGAGTTGATTGAGCGCTCAATCGAGCCGTGCAAGACGGCATTGAAAGATGCAGGCCTGAGTGCAAGCGATATTGATGACGTGATTCTGGTCGGTGGCCAGACGCGTATGCCTAAAGTTCAGAAAGCTGTCTCTGATTTCTTCGGTCAGGAAACTCGTAAAGACGTGAATCCGGACGAAGCGATTGCGGTTGGCGCAGCGATTCAGGGTGGTGTGTTGTCGGGTGACGTAAAAGATATATTGTTGCTGGATGTAACGCCTTTGTCGGTTGGTATCGAAACGCTGGGTGGTGTAATGACCAAGCTAATCGAGAAGAACACTACCATTCCGACTAAAGCGACGCAGACATTCTCAACCGCAGAAGACAATCAGCCCGCCGTGACAGTACACGTACTGCAAGGTGAGCGCGAGATGGCGACAGATAATAAGTCCCTGGGCCGTTTTGATTTGTCGGATATTCCGCCTGCACCACGCGGCACACCACAAATTGAAGTTGCTTTTGATATTGATGCGAACGGCATTATGCATGTTTCGGCCAAAGACAAGGCGACGGGCAAGGAAAACAAGATCGTCATCAAGGCAGGTTCCGGCTTGAGCGATACAGAAATCGAGCAAATGGTTCGAGATGCCGAAGAGAATGCTGATGCGGATCGTGAAAAACGTGAACTGGTTGATGCTAAAAACCAGGCCGAAGCCCTGGTTCATCAATCCAGGAAAGCAGTGTCAGATCTTGGCGACAAAGTTGATGATGAGGCAAAAACCGCAGTAGAAGCAGCGGCAACCGAGCTTGAAGAAGCCCTTAAAGGCGATGACAAGACGGATATCGAAGCAAAAGCGCAGGTATTGTCTGAATTGAGCCAGAAACTTGCCGAGCAGGCGTACGCCGATGCCGGAGCTGAAGGCCAGGCGGAAGCGGCTGATGCAGGCGCGGCTTCAGCGGATGACGAAATCGTTGACGCTGAATTTGAAGAAGTGGACGACGATAAGAAGAGCTAAGCATCATTTAAGTTCTATTAAAGAGCGCGTTCAGATTTTTCCGAACGCGCTCTTTTAATAACAACGCTTCTTACCCTTGAAATGCGCCAATTAGGCAGCAACCTGAGTCGATAGATTTTAGCAATAAAGAAACATGTCTAAACGAGATTATTACGAAGTACTGGGTGCGTCAAAAACAGCGTCCGGGGCGGAGATTAAAAAAGCCTACCGTAAGGTGGCGATGAAATGTCATCCCGACCGAAATCAGGGTGATGACAGTGTAGAAGCTGAGTTCAAAGAGGTTCAGGAAGCTTATTCTGTTTTAAAGGATGAGCGAAAACGTGCCGCCTACGATCAATTTGGCCATGCCGGTGTAGACCCGTCTGCGGGCATGGGTGGCCATGGCGCGGGTGGTTTTGGTGATATTTTCGGCGATATGTTTGGTGACATATTTGGCGGTGGTCAGGGAGGGCGTCGCCAGGCGCGTGGTGCTGATCTACGTATGCGCGTAGATTTGTCATTGGAAGAAGCTGTTGCAGGCGTGGAAAAGCAAATTAGCGTTCCACGTATGCGCGCCTGCGATACCTGTGATGGTAGTGGTGCCAAACCAGGAACACAGCCCACCACCTGCGGGACCTGCGGTGGTCAGGGTCAGGTACGCATGCAGCAGGGGTTTTTCTCAGTGCAACAGGCATGCCCACAGTGCCGTGGTACGGGTAAACAAATCAGCGACCCCTGCCCGGACTGTTCCGGACAGGGCCAGAAACGTCAGGATAAAGCGCTTAAAGTCAAAATTCCGGCGGGTGTGGATGAAGGCGATCAGGTCCGGCTCGGCGGTGAAGGCGAGGGCGGTGGCGCAGGAGTGGTTCCCGGTGATTTATATGTTCAGGTTCACATGCGTAAGCATGGTATTTTTGAGCGTGATGGCGATGATTTGAGCTGCGAGGTTCCGGTTAGCTATATCACAATGTCGTTAGGGGGTGAGCTTGAGGTACCGACATTGACTGGCCGTGCATCGATTAAGATTCCGGCTGGAACCCAGGGCAATCGCATTTTTCGCTTGCGTGGAAAAGGCGTAAAAAATGTGCGTTCATCACACGTTGGTGATCTATATATAAAAACATTAACGGAAACACCGGTTAACCTGACGAGCGAGCAGAAAACCTTATTGGAGAAATTCCGCGTGGTACTCGAAGCCGGCGGTGAAAAACACTCTCCGCACGCCAGTTCATGGAAAGACAAGATAAAATCATTTTTCGATGATTTTGTGAGTTAGATCCGATCGAATTTGGGTTCTGAATTGAATACGAGTGTTGGTAAATGCGGAGATCTGTTTGAGGGTGCGGGCTTAAGGTTTGATTTAAGGGCTGGTTCGACTAAAAGTCCAGGCAAAGCGGGATTTGTCATTGAGTTTGACGGCCGGGTTTTTGCTTATGAAAATCGCTGTCCACATCTGGGTGTTGAGCTTGACTGGATGCCCGGAGTATTTTTTGACGCTGCGCAAGAATACCTGCTTTGCTCGACGCACGGCGCGCGTTTTAAACCGGATACGGGCAAATGCGTTAGCGGGCCCTGTGTGGGGCAGTCGTTGACGGAAATAGCTATAGTTGAAGAGAAGGGTGAACTATTTATATCGGAAGCTGGGAAATAATTCCCTGATTTTATGCATATTTGCCGGGTTTGAAACCTCGGCTCCTTAATTAAAGAAAGAAAACATGACAGACAATACAAAACTGGGTGAGCAGACTATTCGTGAAGGCCTGAACACGATTTCAGAACTGGGTCAAGCCCTGCTCAAGGAGAATCGCAGCGTGCGGCGATGGAAAAATATACGACGCATCCTGTTCTGGCTGGTGATACTGGCTATTTTCGTGTTGCCCTATTTTGCTGACAATAAAATTAGCGGCATGGTAGCAGCCGGAAGCAAACCGCATGCAGCGGTAATTGTCATGCAAGGCCTGGTAATACCAGGTGGGGAAATTGATGCCGATAAAATGGTCGATAGCTTGCAAACCGCATTTTCAGCGGCACAATCCAGGGGTATTATCTTACAGATAAATAGCCCTGGCGGCAGCCCCGTTCAAGCCGAGCGGATTTATAATGAAATTATACGCCTGCGAGCAGAATACCCGGATAAAAAGGTAGTGGCGGTGATCGAAGATATAGGCGCATCGGCAGCCTACTATATCGCAAGTGCAGCGGATGAGATTGTCGCGTCCAAAGCGAGCCTGGTTGGGTCAATTGGTGTGATTATCAACGGTTTTGGCGTGGTTGACGCAATGCAAAAACTCGGCATAGAGCGTCGCCTGATTACGGCGGGGAATAACAAAGATATGCTGGATCCATTTTTACCCAGAAACGAGGTGCAGGAAGCGTTTATGCAGCGCATGGTTGATCAAATTCACGTTCAGTTTATTGATGCGGTCAAGAGCGGCCGCGGTGAACGTCTTGCAGATCGCGCGGATATTTTCTCCGGGCTGGTGTGGAATGGTGAAGAGGCCAAAGCGTTGGGGCTGGTCGATCATATAGGATCAATGGGGTACACCTTGCGCGAGATTCTGAGTATCGAAGAACAGGTTGATTACTCACCCCAGGTTGACTGGTTTGAAACCTTTTCCAAACAAGTGGGTGCAGGTATGGGCGTAGCTCTGGATCGTTTAATGCTCAAGCAGGGATTGAGTGTTCAATAAGCCATTTATGTAACCACAAAGTACACCTGGCCCGAATAATTCATGAATTGTACGCGCCCTCACTTGTCTATTGATATTACAGCGAATTTTCTTCAATCGACCGTACCCACGAGTACGGCGCTCAATCAGATAATCCACCGCAACATCAATATTCTGCGTGATCATCACGCAAATTCATGAAATAGCCGGGCTAGAGCGTGAAGGCACAATGAATCAGGTTTTTCTTTGCGCTCTTCGTGGTAGAGCGCTTTAAACCAACAGACACGCCACAACCTGACGTCCGTCATCTGCCAGAACATTGTATGTGCGACAGGCGGCTGCGGTATCCATAACTTCCAGTCCAATTTGTGCTTCGAGTAGTGAGCGAGTCTGTTCAGCGGTCGGAAACTGCAATTTATCACCCGTACCCAGCAGGACCATTTCAGGCTTGAAATCAAGCTCAAAAACCGGGGCAAAATCGCTAGCGGTGAGTGATTCAATGGAGGTTAAAGACCAGCGCCTGCACCCCTGTGATGTTACAATCATGCTGCTGGTGTATTCGGAGTCAGCAATCAGCAATATTCCATCACTATAAGAGCGAATCAGCGTTATGGAAGCGTCGTGATGCAAATTAAGTTTTGTATTCATGGAGCGACTATAGCAGTGAGACCTCAGCATAACCCAGATAACGAGTGAAAATGATTCAAATCCCCCTGCTCAGCGTTGCAACTCTTGCGAATAGCGCCTTGATCAGAAAGATTTCATCTCATTTTTTTTCGCCACTGTTTATGCTGAGGTCTCACAGCATGAAGATTCGCGTGCTTGAGGTAAAAATTTGAAAGCAGTAAACGTGGGCTTGATTGGTTTAGGGACCGTCGGTAGTGGCACATTGAACGTGCTGGTGCGCAATGCAGCAGAAATATCCCGCCGGGCGGGCTGCGAAATTAAGGTAACGCGTGCTGCGGCTCGGGAATACGATCCAGGCAGCCTTGAAGGCCTGGAGAACCTCGAGATTAGTGACGACGCATTTGCCGTCGTCGAAGATCCTGAAGTTGATATTGTCGTCGAGCTAATTGGCGGCTATTCTCCCGCGCTGGAGCTGGTATTAAAAGCGATTGAGAACGGCAAACACGTGGTCACCGCGAACAAAGCACTGATTGCCGTACATGGGAATCAGATATTTGAGGCAGCGCAAGCCAAAGGAGTTACCGTGGCATTTGAGGCTGCGGTGGCCGGAGGTATTCCCATTATCAAGGCACTGCGCGAAGGGCTGGTTGCCAATCACATTAACTGGATCGCCGGTATCATTAATGGTACGGGTAATTTTATTCTCACTGAGATGAAAGATAAAGGCCGGGATTTTGCAGACGTACTGGAAGAGGCTCAGGCGTTAGGTTACGCCGAAGCCGATCCGACATTTGACGTGGAAGGCATTGATGCCGCGCATAAACTGACCATACTGGCTTCCCTGGCTTTTGGGATTCCGCTGCAATTTGATCAGTGTTATACCGAAGGAATAGGCAAAATTGAACCTTTGGATATTAGTAATGCCGAGCAGTTTGGTTATCACATCAAGCACCTGGGTATTACGCGCATGACGCCCGCCGGTGTTGAATTGCGTGTGCACCCTACATTGATTCCCAATAAGCGTTTAATCGCGAATGTGGATGGTGTAATGAATGCAGTACTGATTCAGGGTGATGCCGTCGGTCCGACGCTCTACTACGGTGCCGGTGCAGGTTCATTACCCACGGCTTCAGCCGTGGTCGCAGATATTGTAGATATCGCGCGCGCATTAACGGTTGACCCGGATAATCGAGTGCCGCATCTGGCCTATCAGCCGGACGCGTTGAGCAATGTGCCGGTGGTGGATATGGATGAAGTGCGTAGTGGCTACTATATGCGTCTGGCGGTAACGGATGAATCGGGTGTGCTGGCCAAAATAACCGAATTGCTGGGTGAAAGTGACATCAGTATTGAAGCCTTTTTGCAAAACCCTTCGCGGGAGGATGCCGACGCGGCAACGGTTGTGGTATTGACAAAGGTTACATGCGAGGGTGATTTTAACGCGGTTCTTGAAAAAATCAGGGCCCTGCCTGAGGTGGTTCGTGAGCCGGTCTGCTTTCGCGTAGAATCGCTGGCTTAACGTTTGGGAGGCGGATGCGGTATACTTCTCGGTGCAGATCCGTTAAAACAGCCATTCTGAAGTGACTACAGCACAATTCACAGTTATATGCTGAAAAATACAGAACACCTTATTGTTGCAGTATTGGCACTATCCATGTCATGGATATCCTCGCTATACGCACAGGATAATGTCAGACCAGGTGATGATTCCCTGCTAGTAATTGATTCGATTGCGCAAAATTCAATTGCGGCTAAAACGACAGACTCACAGGACGAGGCTGACAGCGTGCTCACGCGATTGTTGGCCCAATCCGGTTCAAACCCCTTTGACTCCGTGCAGAAGGGCGGTTCCTTAGACCCGCTGGGGGATGGAGATTCAGCGGGAATAAAGCTTGATTCAGAGCAGGGCATTAAACTTAATTTTCAGGATGCAGATATATCCGCGCTGGTCGCCCTGGTGGCCAAAGTCACGGGAGAAAATTTTATTGTTGATCCGCGGGTTAAAGGTAAGGTAACGCTGGTTTCCGGAAGCAGCGTACCGGTGGATACTCTCTACGATATTTTCCTTTCGGTGTTGGCGACCTACAATTTTGCAGCCTTGCCTTCCGGTGGTTTCACCAAAATCATTCCGGCCAACCTGGTCAAGCAGAATCCTACACCCACGATTACTGAGGGTGAGTTACCTAGAAACGAGCAGGAAATAACTTATATCGTTACCCTGGAGCACGCTTCAGTAAATGAGGTTTTACCGATTTTACGTCCCTTGCTGCCCCCAACAGCGCATATCGCTCCACATGCCGGCAGCAATACCCTGATACTGACTGACCGCGCGAATAATATTCGGCGTGTGGTGTCTCTGATCGAGCGCATCGATAAAGAACAGCAGAGCCAGGTTATCCGGGTAATTGAAATTGAACACGCGGATGCGACTTCACTGGCCCAGATCATTGGCCAGCTGGCGGGTACTTTGAACGCGGATGAGGCAGCCAAAGGCGCACCAGTACAACAGACGCTGGTGCAGGTAGATCAGGGCTTAAACGCGCTGATTATTCGGGCGCCGGATAAAGATTTCCCGGTATTGCAGGCCCTAATTGCAGAGCTGGACGTGGAACGTGCCGAAGAAAGCAACGTGCATGTGGTCTATCTAAAGCATGCAGAAGCGGTAGACCTGGTGACGATCCTCAATGGCATTATCCAGGATAAGGTGGCCGAGGCTGAAGATGGTAAACCGCTCGCTGCAAAAATTTCAGTACAGGCAGATGAAGTCGGCAATTCATTGATTATTCGAGCAAAGCAGGATATCTTTGATGAAATATTAGTGGTGATAGAGCAATTGGACGTTAGACGCTCTCAAGTCTATATTGAGGCGATTATTGCCGAAGTTCTGGAGCGCGATGGCGAGATAATCGGCGTTGACTGGGTGGGTACGTTCAGAAACTCTTCCGGACAGGAAATTAGCAAGGTAGACCCTACCTTTGAAGTGGAAGAGAATGGGTTTCAGGTTGGCTTCGTCAACAAGTATGTGCGCACGCTAAATGGTTTAGTCATGCCGGATCTGGGCATCGTTCTGACGGCTCTGCGCGAAGACAGCAACTCCAACGTTATCTCGACGCCTAGTATGCTTACGCTGGACAACGAAGAGGCTGAAATCAAGGTCGGTCAGGAAGTCCCCTTTAGAACGGGTTCATTCGCGTCAGAAGGATCAACGCTGCCCAACGCCAATCCTTTTACTACCATCGAACGTAAAGAGGTAGGGTTAATTTTGCGTATCACGCCCCAGATCAATGCCGGGGGTGCGATTCGGCTCGAGGTATCACAGGAACTGTCAAGGGTATCACCCACTCAGGTGGAGGGCGCCTCGGATCTTATAACAGACAAACGCACCATTGATACCACGGTGCTGGTGGATGACGGGCAGATTATTGTGTTAGGCGGGTTGATGAGAACAGATGAAAGCGATACCTACGAACGCGTTCCATTGCTGGGTGATATACCTTATATCGGCGCCGCGTTTCGCAAGAAGTCGAAAAAGAAAGATAAAATCAATATGATGGTTTTTCTCCGCCCGACTATCGTTCGAAGCCCGGAAGACTTGAATGCGACAACCGACGAGCGGTATGAATATATTCGCACGCAAGAGGAAGAAAGCTTACCCGACACGCGGTATCTGCTGAACCCGAGGCCTGGCGTCGGTGAAACCAAGCCTGAGCAGCTTCCAGCTTTACAGTCATCGTCGTTGGTTTTAAAAAAGGCGAATGAAAATCTTGATGACGAACAGGGAGAGCACTAGCACCAGACGCGCTTTTACAGATGAATGAAGCTGAAAATAGTACGCCTGCCATTGCCTTAGACGATGTGTCAGATGTTGAAAATATGGAAGCACCGGATCAGCCTGATTCTGAAAAAACCGTAGATACAGATAAATTAGAGTCTGTTGAAGACTGGCTGGAATTTATCGACGGCGATATGGTGTCGGTCTTGCCGTATTCTTTTGCTAAACGCCATAAAGTAGTCACCCTGTTAAAAGATGCGCGTGGCGTACATTTGTTGTGTATCGAGCGCCCACCATTTGAAATTTATGCCGAGTTAAAAAGACGAGTAAAATCCCCGTTGCTGTTTCACAGTTTGGCTGAACGCGATTTTGAAAGTATATTACGTCAGGCCTATGAGAAGGGTCAGTCGGCTGCAACGCAGATGGTGGATGATATCGGAGATGAGATCGACCTCAGCCTGTTGGCCTCTGAAATTCACACCTCAACTGATCTGCTCGAAGCGGACGATGATGCGCCAGTGGTGAAGTTGATTAATACTCTGCTGGCCCAGGCGATTCGGGAAAACGCTTCGGATATCCACCTTGAAGTGTTTGAAAAACGCTCGCTGGTTCGATTTCGTAGTGACGGCATACTGAAGGATATCGTCGAGCCGAGACGCGAACTCCACGGTGCGCTGGTATCGCGCTTAAAGGTCATGGCGAGCCTGGACATAGCCGAAAAACGTCTGCCTCAGGATGGACGGATTTCGCTCACTATCGGTGACCGTCCAGTTGATGTGCGCGT